>OLGY01000343.1_pt1 | contig 35431 bp, 40 predicted proteins | sample 1605951 | NCBI WGS metagenome assembly OLGY01 (sample SAMN03283280) | human gut metagenome | biome: human-associated habitat; material: feces | host: Homo sapiens | place: Peru | collected 2012
AGAACTTCAGCCTTCCAAGCTGACTACGTGGGTTCGATTCCCATCACCCGCTCCATACGATTAGAAGATAGACTTAGGTCTATTTTTTTATTATCTAAAGAGGCTGTCTCGAAATAAATGACAGTTTTCCAAAATAGAAAAATGCGACACATCTCAAATAAATGAGAAGTGCCGCATTTTTTGATATAATTAGGTTATGAATGAATGTTTAAATAATGAACCTAACTACATATCATATTATAACTCAATTCAGATGTGTTTGCCACTAGGTCTTGGCTATGAAATTACGCCAACTGATGAACTTCTTTCTTTCCTCGAGGCCATTAAGGGAGTGGATCTAAGCAAGTATATGGTCAGAAAAGAAACCAGAGGAAGAAAAGGTCACAACAGGATAGACCTGCTACGCGCTGAACTTTTCGCATACATGAAACTTGGCCATCCTACACTCAGGGAACTCGAATACCAGTGCAGAAGAAACCTTGACTTCATGTTTCTTACTAAGGAGCTCTGCCCAAGCAGCAAGGCTTTCGAGCGACTGGAGAAGTCATATCTCAAAGCCAGCATCGAGGATATCTTTTATGATATTTCTGCTCATATCGGAAGCCTCATGGGTGCTAGAACAGATATCCAGTATATAGATGGAACTAAGATTGAGGCTTATGCCAACAAGTATTCTTTCGTCTATAGAAACAGAATACTCACTAACAGAGCAAGCATGTGCCTGAAAATCACCGATTCCGTCAGAAATCTCAATAGCCGATATGGCTATTCCTATCCTGAGGCCGAATTATATTGTGCACAGGAGATTGGATACATCACACAGTATCTTCTAGAACAGATATTATCCACTGAAACGGAACTTGTCTATGAGAAATGAAAGACTAAACACAACTTTGACCTGCTTAAAGTGGAATTTAACTTTTCACTTTAGATATTTAGATATTTATATAAAATAATATCATAGTATTTACAGCAAGCCTCTTTTCATATATAATATAAGCAGTGAAAGCGCTGACATATTAAATCACATAATTTATGCATAATTTTAATCTTTACTTTAGAAAGGAATATTTTATATGAAAAAGAAACTACTCATTTTATGCACTTTTGCTGCTCTAGTTTTTCCTTCTACTGTTTTTGCAGCCACTAAATCTAGGGGATATGAAATTAGAAACGAGTCTTTTACATGGGCAATATCTACACTATATGTCACTTATGATTCTTCAACAAAAAGAGTATCTGGAGGAGATGTTGAATGGAGATATAAGTATCCTTTAGGAAAAAATTTCAATACTTATGTAACAAAAGTTGATAGATATTCTTGCAGTGCATATGCAACTGCAACAGTTGGAGGCGTAAAAAAATCAGGTAGTTGGACGGTGAGAACTAAATGATTGAATTAAATAACTTTACATACAAAACTAATAAAGTTCTTTTCGAAGGAGCCAATTTCATGGCTCCTTCTATTGGTATTATAGGTATTGCAGGAGAAAGTGGCTGCGGTAAAACCACTTTTTTAAAAATCATATCTAAACAGATCCATCTAGACTCTATGGTGAATGATGCCACTTCTATATTCTATGGAAACCAGGATGCATTATTAAAAAAAGACCTTACTATTGCGCAACAATTTGAATTAATAGAATCTATATACAATAGAGAGCATGATCAAAATACAATAGATGAACTATTCAAGAATTTAAACATTAAAGCCAACTTATCACAGAAATATGATTCTTGCTCCTTAGGTGAAAAGAAAAGAATCATGATAGCCTTAAGTGTTTATTCTAATAGTCCTTGTATTATATTAGATGAACCTTTATCTTCTGTAGATTATGAAGATAAACATTCAATCATGAAGTTATTAAAAGAATATAGTCATAACCGTGTTATTATTCTTACTATTCATGATGAAGAATTTGATGAATATTTGGATATTAAGTATTTAATTGAGAATCTTCAATTTACTCGTATCAAAGATAACGAAATCAAAGGTGACCCTCTCTCAGTAACACAGAAATTCATTCCTAAAAGAATTGCACATGTAAAAAGCAAAAAAGAAAAGTTCAGTATCCTCTTATATGCTTTGTTGTGTTTAGTTATTATCAATATGACTTTATATTCTGGTATAGAGTTATATATGACAAACAAGAATACAGCATCTATGATGGATAACTTGACTAGTAAAATTATCTATACAGGAAAAGAATACATTACAAGAAACGAATTACCTTCTGGTTATAGATTCATGGAATATGACCAAGGATTTTCTATGACTCCTCAAGAAATACAATCTATTCAATCTATCAAAGGAGTTAAAAGTATAACAAGCTATTATCAGTTCCCAGCTCGTAATTATAATACAAGAAATGATGAGGATGATAATTTAATTGCATATATGTCAGTCAAGGGTAGAGAATATTCTACTGATGATAATGTTTCTGTAGCAAGTTATATAAAAGGTCAGTTTGGTAATAAAAACAAAAATTATATAAGCGAAGGTCTTATGAAAACATTAGAATTAACTGATTCAGATTTTCCTGTAACCATGAAAATGGATATAGGTGTACCTGTATGTTCTACTGAATATAATGACACTATACGATATGGTGATCAAAATGGATTACAGAAAAAATCTTATGATGTAATTACACGACATCCTGTTTATCAGAAGAAAAGAGTATCTATTAAAATCTATGGTGTCATCAAATCAAATGAAGATCAGGATGACTTCACAGGAAATAACGCATTAAAAGTCTATTTAAACAATGACTTTGCGAACTCTATTATAAATAAATATCGTACAACTAACGTTTCAATTAGTTTATATGAAGATCTAAATGAACATATTGTTGATTATGTTCCTGCAACTTATGCAGTAGAGTGTAAAAATGCAAGTTATGTAGATCAGGTAAGAAATGGGCTCAATAAGATATCTCCAAACATCGTTACTTATATACAGAGTGACGATTATAAACAAACAGCAAAGATGCGTCAAAAGGATTCTAAGAATACTCAGACTATGATTCTCATCTATACTGTTGTTGGTCTTATTGCTTATGTTGTTTTCTTAATCCTCTATAATAAATCAAGAGAATATATAAGATATCGAGAACTTGATTTAAATGAGAAACAGATTCAATCCATCCATATGGTTGATATCCAGTTTATGTCTACATTCCTGTTTATAGTTGTTCTTCTTTCCTTCTGTTTAAGACTATTCTCATCAAGTGAGTTTGCGTTAGTAAACAATTCAATCAAGATGATTATAGGTTTAGTAAGTGCTGTTGTGACTACATTAGTCTTCTATATTACAAATAAAATAATGGTAACGAGTACGGATCATGATTGATATTAAACATCTTTCTATCACATTTGATAGAGTGATTTTTGATGATGCAAGCATCACCTTATCTAACAACAGCATTACTATGATCAAAGGAAAAAGTGGTACAGGCAAAACAACCTTATTGAATCAATTAGGACTTGTAGCCCCTTTAGCCTGTGATTATTTAATGGAGGGTCATTCTATTGATGACCCTCTTACTACAAGGAAAGAAAAGATTGGTTATGTACATCAAGAAAGTACATTATTCAATAACATGACCATTAGAGAGAATATGGAATTCGCATTCCTACTCTCTGGACAGGAATATAACGAAAGTAGAATGTATGATATTCTATGTTCTATGAAGATAGAACATCTACTCAATCAGACACCTGATCATATATCTGGAGGAGAAAGACAACGTGCAGCTATTGCCTTTGCGTTGATGAAAGATCCTTCTCTCCTTCTTTTAGATGAACCAACTGCTTCTCTAGATTCTATTAACTGCAAGTTATTAATAGAACTACTGAGTGATTATATTCATACACATCCAGTATGCGTTCTTATCGCAACACATGATAAACGTATTATTGATTATGCGGATGATCTCTATGAGATTCAGAATCATAAAATAGTACCTATCAAAAAGAGTATGATAGAAGAACTAGAAACGACTTCTATTACTAGAAAACCACAAAACTATTTATCTTACTACAAGAAACATCTTATACGTTCTTCTAAAATCCTATATATACTTTTTGGTTTGATTCTTTCTATGACAATAGGTATATTTGGATATCGCACATACTACTCACATGAAATCAATGCGATACAAGAGAAACTATTAGATGTACGCCTCTATTATGGAAATAATAATAAGTATGCTTATGACTCTATTACTCAGCCTATTAGAATGGATATAAGAAGAGACCTCAATGAAATAGAACATATTCATATCACTCCATTCTATGAAACAGTGACTGATACTTTAATTGTACAATCTTATACCGGTGATACAATCAAAGCATCTCATACAATCAAGAATTTAGATAAGGACATCACCATCAACAATCATACTTTTCATATTTCATCCTACATAAACAAAAAGAATACTATTTCTTCTCAAGGAGATGATGTACTCTATCTTCCTGAAGCTATATATAGGAAATACTTTGAGATTAATGATGTAAAGATGTTACTTGTGAGTGTGGATGATGCACAATATATCTCTAGTATTCTTTCTCAAATCAATGATATAGATCCTCACTTAACAGTATATTCTAATGTGAATCTTGATCACCTCACTCAGATTAATTCTAGAATGATGAATAGTTTAATGATGTTAATATGTGCGATATTTATTATCATGTTGATTATTTTAATCTATCATCGTCAAAAGACGATTGATTCCAGTAAGGATGAATACTTCTTCCTATATGAGAATGGATTAAGTATTAAAGAGTTAAAATCTCTTGCACGATATGATTATGTTTACTACTACGTATTCTATTTAATCATACTGCTAATCATAAGTATCTTTATGACTTTCATGATGCATATACCTATTATTCTCTATGCATGCTTATTATGGTTCTTCAGTATTCTACTAGAAGAAGTCATTACTACACTATGCATTCATAAGGCTGGAAGACTTGATCAACCCAATTATAATAAGTGATCAACTAAATTGAAACAATCAACCATCTCTTCTTTTAAGAGACAAGCAAAATATGTAAAGAATTGTTCTAAAAGTTAATAGTTCACAAAAACGCCAGGTGTTCACATACCTAGCGTTTTTATAACTTGAGTAACCCCCCCAAGCATATTTAATTAGTCTAAATAAATTCCAATATCGTTCGATACTACGACATTTATTTTTTTCTTAAACAAAACCAATGCCAGAACAACCATAAGAGAAAAAATAGCTATTTTAATATAATCAATATCAATTCTTTTAAAATTAAGCCAATTAAATATCAAAATAATATAAAGATAAGTGTGCATACATACGTACAATTCAATCAATAAAAGTCTCAGAAATGAAAATCAATGTCAGTACTAATACAATTTCTCTTTAAGTACAGTATACATATTAATTAAAGATAATATGATAGATGTATCAAAGAATAATGAATTGAAAATACTTGAACTTATCCCTAATTCATCGATAAGAATAGCTGTATTCCAGAAAGATAACGCAGCAGATATAGAAATACCTAAAGAAACCAAAACAAGTAGTAAGCTATTATTATGATTACGCTTGATAAATAGGAATAAGAGTAACTGTAAAATTAATACAATTAAAAAGTAAATAATAGTTGTAGACATGATTATATAATAGAAACATACCTTTTAAATACAGGAATGTTTGTTTCCTTTCCTTAAGTTTAATAAAAGAAATCGCCTATCAGCAGATATATTATTTTTCTATAAATTTTGATAAATCTCTTTTCTCTACAGTTTTCCCACTTTTAATTTTAATCAGTGAAGGAACTTCTTTAACATTAAATTCCTTGCATATTTTATTTGTGGCACCACTTTTTCTCCAGTAGTCAGTATTAAAGTAATAAATTTTTTTAGGCAATCGATAATCGTTATTGTTAATGTAACGTTGAAATTTTATACAATTCGGACAAGAAGGCCTACCGAAATAGACAAAGTATTCCTTATCAGAATCAAATAGGGAGATGTCGCGGATTGTTTCAACTTTGATTTTATAAGATGGCTTTAAATTGATATACAGCGATGATATGACGCAGATAATCACCAAATATATCAATTTTTTCTTTAAGGATTGCAAAAATTTTTAACAACAATTGCCCAATTTGTTTCAGTTCTATGTGGCTCGATATTCCAAGGTGTTTTATTAGGCCCTGCAAATATAACATGGCAATTAAATTGTGCCTCCATACTAGCTGTGTTTTTCCATTTGCTACTTGACCTATGTTTTTTGTATAACAAACTCCAGGCTGTAGCTGCATGAACTGCTAGTACATTTGCATTATTATAGGTACGACCATATAATTTATTTGTAGGAGTAATGCTTAAAGAAACTTCACCTTTTCTTGTTATCCATTTTACGCTTTTGAAATATTCATTATAAGTGTACGTTTTTATGGAAGCTTTTAGCATATCCATAGTAATATTTTGGTCTCTGTAGACAGTTTTATAACTGTTAGTTTGTTTGGCAAATGCAGCATTATAAATTTCTAAGTATTCGTCTCCAGTTAAACTAAAACCATCATCTTCTCCATAAACAGGATTAGCAATTAAACAAGTTAGTGCTAACGTAAGGCAAATTAAAAATGATATTATTTTATTCATGTTTCCTCCTTGTGCTGATTAATGAAAGCGATTTCTTTAAAAATAGTTTATCATAAGACATTAATTTACGTCAATAAGTATATTGATAGAATATACATACTTTTTTTCTTTCTGATAAAAATAAGCACAAAAGGTAGATAAACTAGCATCTCTTCATCTATAATACAAATCAAAAAATATATGGAACTACACCTCCAAAAAAATTTACAAGCCAAAAGCAATGATAGTAGTTTTGCACCCCTTGCCTTTTATAGTTTGAGTAAATCCCTAGTCTATCTAATTTCTCTAAATAATAATTTAAAGTGTAATTTTACTTTTTGCTTTAAATCATTATTGTTTTTGTAATGTAAGGGTTTAGGTTTAATATTCTATATGCTATTGTAATATATATAATAACACTAAAGTAGAACAGTTATGAAAAAGAAATTTATAATATTAGCAAGTGGTATTGCATGTTTTATTAGCATCCAATCCGTTTATGCTGCATCAATGTCTAAGACATTACGTGGAACATGTGCAGGAACCTCTGCTAGTGTAACAGCGACTTACTATACTCACGAAACAACACGATAGAAAGTAGGATCACCAACCAGTATCGGCTATTCTGGAAAAGGTGGATACGCTACTAAATCAGGAAGTCCAAAAACTTATAAAAGAAATCCTAGTTTTTACCATTGTGAACAAAGAGTAAATTTTTCAAGCACTGATTATAATTACGTTTCCCATTCCGGCAGCATGATTTATCATTGGTCTGTAAATGGTGCAACTGACAAATGGTCTACATGTAATATAAAATAATTTTAACAACTCCCAGTTCTACTGGGAGTTATATTTAGAAAGGAATAATAATATGATTGAACTCAAAGATGTAACCATCACCTATGATAGAGTCATTCTAGATCATGCATCTATCAGTATTCCTGCTCATTCTGTCACTCTTCTAAGAGGTAAAAGTGGTTCGGGAAAAACTGCACTTCTTTATTGTATTGCTCTCATGGATAATAAAAGCAGTTATAATTATTTTTATGATGGAAAACTCATAGAAGGAGAGGCAAGAGATGAATATAGAAGAAGCCGTATTGGTTATGTTTTACAAGAAAGCAGTCTTCTTCCTCATCTTGATGTAACAGGTACACTTCAATATTTTGCCCATATTCATAATAAAGTATTAACGGATGATGATATAAATGAATGCCTTGATAGGATGCATTTAGATGTTTCTCCTTCACAAAATGTTATGACGCTTTCTCTTGGTGAGCGACAAAGACTTTCTATTGCTTGTGCGCTTATTAGTCATCCACAAGTTCTTATTCTTGATGAACCGACTGCTTCTTTAGATCATGATAATGAAATACAAATATATGAAATCCTAAAAGAACTGAGTCATGATATGACTATTGTTATGGCATCACATTCTGAATGTGCCATAGAATATGCTGATATTACTTATATGATTGAAGATGGTATGATTTCATCTTCTGATTTTTTATTTTCAGAAGATCAAAGCGGTGAAGGGACAGCCCCTTCTATTAATCAAAATTTCTGTATTGAATATGTTAAAACATATATGAAACATTATAGATTCATGTATGTTCTTTTATTGATGGTTTTTGTTTTAAGTCTTGTTTCATGTCAGGTTATGACTGGAATTATTCATAACTCCAAAAAACAGGCAATGCAGATGCTGGTAGGACAATTAGAAAACAAAGCCATTATCACGAAAGATGAACATTCTTATGTAAATCAGGATTATAGTAAACTGATTACATTAAATGATAAGAATGCATATCCTTTATATAAGATGTGTACGGATATAAATGGTGAAGAAGTTTATATTGTGCCTTATTTCAAAGAAGATGATTTATCCAAGTATATAGATAGACCTATACAGGATAAACAAAATGGTATCTATATGGATGAATCTACCTTCTATATTCTCAATCAGAAATCCAAGAACAATAAAATAAGCCTTGATATAACCATTAAAGATAGAGAAGGAATGTATCAAACTGAACATAGTTTTGATATGAATGGTGTATTTAAAAATTCCAAACAAGTCCATTATGTAGTAAAAAGTCAAAGATATATCTATATGCCTTATTCATTAATGAAATCCATTTATGAAAAGAATAGCAAAGATAAACAATATATAGGATACGTAGTATGCTATGATACATACGATAAATTAGAAACAGCTCTTAAAGGCTATGAAAAGAGTGGTTATACAGTGAATGATTCATTTACAGATAGAGAATCGATGAATAGCTTAAACAACTATTATCAAATGCTGATGTTTACGTTTGCAGGTATTATTATTCTTGTTGCTATGATTATTGATATTGTTCTTGAATCACATTTATTAATGCAAAGAAAGAGCGAACTTGTTTTATTAAGAATTTCTGGCTTAAGAGAAAAAGATTTGATTCATATATCTCTGACTGAAAGCATTATTGGGCTTTGTGCTGTTTTAGTAATTAGTACAATTATATCTATTATCATGTTGCTTTTAACAGGCATATTCTCACTTGTAGCATCTCTTATATCTACTATTGTCTTTACAATCATTCTTCTTTTAGAAAGAGTGATGACTCAATCAAGATTTATCAAAAAGATTGATATTGTTACAGAACTAAGAAATGAGGTGGTTTAATATGCTTGAAATTAAACAACTTAATGTGTCTTTTGGAAAAAAGACTCTATTTAAAAATGCTTCATTCTGCGCTGAATGTGGACATTTAACTGTTATCAAAGGAAGAAGCGGATCAGGAAAATCCACATTTCTTAAAGCCTTCCAATTTGCATACGACTGTATTTATCTCTATGAAGGTGAAAGAATAGATACTCTTGATGAAGAAAATAAACAAAAGTTTATTTATAATCATCTTGCAAATGTTCATCAGATCCCTTTATTTATAGAAGGAATGACTATTGGCAGTCATATTAAACAGCTAGAAAAATTAGGATGTAAAAAAATTCCTGATTATGAAGAACAATTAGGTATAAAGCCCCTTGAAAATAAATACCCTAAAAGTTTATCTGGAGGAGAAAAAACACGTGCTGCTGTTTATTTAGCCTTAATGAGACAGCCTGAAATACTTATCTTAGATGAACCTACTGCTGCGCTTGATGCAGGTTATGCACAAATAATGATTAATATCCTCAAAGAATATGCAGATAAAGGTCATTATGTTATTAGTGCATCACATGATAGTAGAATGATTCAAGCAGCTGATACGCTTTATAAAGTGGAGGGTGCATTAATCATAGATAGAGATCTATCCAAAGAAAAGAATCTAATAAAAGCACCTATCCTAAAAGATAAAAACATGGATATTCGTTTTTCGCATCGTACTTTCAGAACAGTAATGAATATACTTATTGCTTTCACGATGATTATATGTGCATATAGTTATAATATTTATGGAACATATAGTGCTTCTTATGAAGACAAAATTAATTCTGTTGCTTCTAGAGACCTTGTTGTCTACAAAGAAAAATATAAGAATGATTATTATACATACTATTCTGGAGAAACACCTCTAAGTCAACAGGATTACAATAAGATTAAAAGTGTCAGTCACATAGAACGCCTTACATGGAGATATGATGTTAACTATAGTACCTTCTCAGAATGGATGGATGATATGAATGGTGCAACTGAAAATAACTATGATCAGATATCACTATCTGATGGTCATATGAATGGTCGTTCATCCATCTTTATGCTTCAAACATATGATAGCAGGGATGATTATACAAACATCACTATTAAACATGCTGATAATAAAGGTGTCTATTTAAGCAATGAAAAAATGGAAACTTTCTTAGAAGAAAATAACCTTAGACTAGAGGATATTAATATCAAGAAGTTAAAAATAGGATTATGGGTTCCAATACCTGTCTATAATGCTTCTGGTATTTCTCAAGTGGGAACATCATCTGATGGTGATGAGTGGATCGATATCAACACACCTTGTGTAAAACTTGTTTATATGAACCTGCCTGTGAGAGGAATTTTAAAACCAGGATCAGCTATAAGTACAAATAGTGTCGGTACAGGAAATCCATATGTTTATATTCCTAGCGACTGTATAGCACCTTATATGGAAACTTTTAAAGCCAAAGAAAGTGTTGTTATTTATAGTATAGATGATCCTCATAGTGAAAAAGGTTATGTAAAAATTGAAAATGTTCTTCCTGAAAATTATACTATGAATGATGTAGATGATATCATCATGAAAACACCATGGCGTCCAGATGCTTATACATTAAGAGTAGATAGTCTTAAGAATATCAATCAGGTAAAGAATGAATTAGAAAGATTAGGTTTTAAGGTAGAGGGTGCATTTGTAGATAATGATGCAATCAATTCTCTTATCAACAACAATCAGAAAGTATTGATAGAATTCATTGCAGTTGTCTTTATATTATTGTATGGTTTCTATTTTTACCTTAAGTATCTCATTTTAAGAGAAGAAAAACAGACAAGAGACTATCTCTATAACATGGGTTTAACAACTAAGAGAATAGATCACAGCTTCTATCGCACATACTTGAAAAACGCATTAATATTAGGTACATTTGTATGGATTCTTCTAGAAGTGATTATGATTTTCACAATAAAGATGATGATTATTCCATTAATCATGCCTATCACAATAATTCATATTGCATTATTCTATGCTTCCGCATTTGTGATAGAATTCTTTATACCTGTATTCATTCAAAAGATAATATCAAAACATAACATCCGTTAAAAAAAGACTTCAATTGAAGTCTTTTTAGTTACCACTTCTTATTTTCTTTTCTACAATCTTCATTTACTCTTCTTTCTTTCACAATCTTGTCGAACCATTCAACCATATTAGGATCATTATGAGAGAAGAATAAGCTATTACTAGTATCTAATGTTTTAATAGAATTCATGTCTTCTTCTGTTAATTCAAAATCAAAGACATTGATATTTTCCTGCATTCTTTCAATATGAGTAGACTTGCAAGCAACAATAACACCTCTTTGAATAAGCCATCTCAACATAACCTGAGCAGAACTCTTATTATATTTCTTACCAATAGAAACTAATGTTTCATTAGTAAATAGATTATTTCTTCCTTCACCAAATGGAGCCCATGCTTCCATTTTTACACCATGTTTTTCCATGTTTTCCTGAGCAAACCATTGTGCATTATAAGGATTGACTTCTACCTGGTTAACTGCAGGAATAACCTTTCTATCAAACATACAAATATCTGTCAAACGATCAGGATAGAAATTAGAAACACCAATTGCTTTAATTTTACCTTCTGCATATAAATCTTCTAAAGCACGATAAGCACCATAATAATCACTAAAAGGCTGATGAAGCAAACATAAGTCCAAATAATCTGTTTTTAGTTTTCTTAATGATTCTTCTACTGAAGCCTTACACTCTTCATAACCATAATGATCAATCCACACTTTAGTAGTAATAAAGAGTTCTTCTCTAGGTACACCACATTCCACAATCGCATCTCCTACTTCACTTTCATTGAAATAGCTCTGTGCTGTATCAATGCCTCTATATCCTGACTTAATTGCATCTAAGACACATCTCTTAGTATCTTCTTTAGGAATCTGATAGACTCCAAAACTGATGAGTGGCATTTCTATGCCATTATTTAATTTTACATATTCCATAACGAATACCTCCTACACTTACTGTACTAGACGGTAGTTACTCCCTGTCAAACTTCTCTTGCAATTTCTTATTAAAGTTCTAATATAAAGACAAGGAGGTATACATATGAAGAAGATACTATTATTACTATGTCTCTTATTATGTGCATGTAGTGCTCAAACTGATATAAAGGACTATACAGTCATTTATAAGAATAAAGAGGTTTATCCTGGTGTGAGTGCATCAAAGATGTCAGATGCTTTATTTGATTCTAATATTCAATATTCAGAAAAGGATGGAAAAATCCAAACAATCACTCTCTTTACTAAGAAGTATAAACTTAAGAATAATATTACTGTTGGAACTGATTATTCTACAGTAAAGCATACTTATTCTTCTCCTACTTCTAACCATTACAATAACGGAAAAGGTACAATAACCTATAAATATAAAGAGAAGAATATACAAATTAAGTTTACTTTTAAAGACAAAAAAATTTCTGCATTTTCTTTATCAAAATATTAAAATAACTATTGACGTATTCGTTTCTCCTATGATATACTCAATTCCGCTGGCCGGTTGGAGAAACGGTTAACTCACATGCCTTTCACGCATGCATTCACGGGTTCGAATCCCGTACCGGTCACCATATTAAATACTACGATCCTTCGGGATCGTTTTTTTTGCATTAAAAAAAGATAGCACAAAGGCTATCTGTATAAATCATCATATAACATTCCATGCTTAAGGCTTGATGAATCAATACCTAATACATCTAAAAGCTTATAGGCAAACGCAAATGCTGTGGCTGGTCCTCTACTTGTAATAATATGACCATCTACAACCACTTCTTCTTCAACATATTTACCTGCTTTTAAATAACTTTCAATTTCTTCTCCTGGATAAGAAGTGACTTTCTTATTAGTGATTACACCTGCTTTACCTAAAGCCATAGGTCCTGCACATATAGCGGCAATATATCTTTCTTCATGATCATATTTCTTAATGAGTGAAATAATACGATCATCATCTCTTAGGGTCCATGCACCTGCTCCTCCAGGAATCACAATCATATCATAATAATCCATGTCTGTAAGTGTCTTATCGGCACGTACAGGAATGTTTCTAGAAGAAATGACAACCTGCTCCTCTTTAATAGAAACAGTGTCTACATCCACTTCTGCACGTCTTAAGATATCTACTACACCTAAGGCTTCTACTTCTTCAAAACCATCTGCCATTAAAACTGCAACTTTAGCCATACTATTATCCTCCTATCAATGATTGAAACACATATCCTGCAATCATTAATCCTGCACTTGCTGGCACAAACACACTACTACCTGGTGTTCTCTGTCCTGTCTTTGCAGGAATCTCATCTGAATAAGCAACTAAACACTTCTTAATTCTTCTTGCTTTTAATTCTCTTCTCATTACTTTCGCAAGAGGATCAATCTTTGTCTTATAAATATCAGTAATCTGTAAGTGAGAAGGATCAAGCTTATTTCCTGTACCCATAGAAGAGATAATAGGTACATTCAATTCTGTACATCTCTTAATCAATTCTATCTTTGCAGTTACTGTATCAATTGCATCAATTACATAATCATATTGAGATAAATCTATTGTATCAGCATTCTCTGGTAAATAAAATGTATCAAACGTATTTATATTTAAATTTGGATTAATATCTAACATACGTTCTTTAATGATATCTACTTTTTTCTTACCTACTGTAGAATGTAAGGCAATTATCTGTCTATTGAGATTTGTGATATCCACTGTATCATGATCAAATACATCAATTGTTCCTATACCAGAGCGAACCAATCCTTCAATGACATAGCCTCCTACACCACCACAGCCAAACACTGCAACATGTTTAGTCTTCATGATATCAATAGACTCATTACCTGCTACCCATCTTAATCTTGTAAACTGATCATCCATTAGTCCTGCTCCTTGTAGAAATCTAAGAAACTTTTCTTTGATTCATCCCAGTCAGTATAGGCAATAATTGTTTTAAGATTGACATTCTCTACACTCTTAAAAATATTCTGTTCCACCTTGGGATTAATCTTTCTTAATTCTTTAATTAGATTCTTTGTTTCTGCACGTTTAGATGTATGTTCAATTTCTCCACGTGCTTCAGACTCTTCTGTAAAACGGCATGCACACTGTAAGAACTTTAAATTAAACTTCTCAGCCCAGGCAATAATATCTTCTTCATGAATCAAATACATAGGACGGATTAATTCCATACCTTTAAAGTTCTTACTATGAAGTTTAGGCATCATAGTCTGGACCTGAGCCCCATACATCATCCCCATTAAAATAGTTTCTATTACATCTGAAAAATGATGTCCTAAGGCAATCTTATTACATCCTAACTCCTGTGCTCTATTATATAAGAACCCTCTACGCATTCTTGCACACAAATAACAAGGGTTCTTTTCTATTCCATGTACGACATTGAATATATCTGACTCATAGAATTGAATAGGAATACCTAGCTTTTCTGCGTTCTCTTCAATCAATTTTCTATTGGCAGGATTATAGCCTGGATCCATACAGATGAACTCTAAATCAAAATGAAACTTTCCATGTCTCTGTAATTCCTGTAATAGCTTCGCAAGAAGCATTGAATCCTTTCCACCTGAAATACATACCGCAATCTTATCACCAGGTTCAATGAGTTCATAATCCTGAATACCCTTAATAAATCTACGCCATAAAGGTTTTCTAAAATTTGTAATAATACTACGTTCTATCGCTTTTATGTTATCCATTATTTCACCTCTTGTCCCTACTAAACCAATAGGAATATACTCTAAAATTCAAGGTTATCCTATAAGGATAACCTTATCAAAAAACATTATAAACAGTTAATAGGCATAAATGCAATTATTATCGACCAAAATAAGCGTCAATACCATTCGCAATACCTTCCGCAATTTTCTGCTGGAAATCACTGTTATTTAACTTTCTATCTTCATCACTATTAGAAATGAATCCCATCTCAAGTAAGCATACAGGTGTCTTACACCAGTTGATTCCACTTAAATCATTACGTGCTGCCATTCCTCTATTTCTAATACCTGTTGTACTACAATAATGATTCAGTACTGTTCTTCCTAAAGATTGTGAAGCAGACACATTACCTGCACTCATATAAGGATTTCCATTAGCTGGTTCCTGTACACTTGCACCAGTGACACCGCTATTACCAATACCATCACAATGTAATCTAATAAAAGCACCAGCGCCTGCATTATTAGCCATTTCAGCTCTTTCTCTATTAGAAATATTTACATCATTCGTTGTACGAATCATGACAACCTTATACCCTCTAGACTGTAAAACATCTCTTAGTTTCAAACTCACATTAAGAGTAGTCTGGTATTCAGGAATACGTGTGGCAGTTCCTGTTGCTCCACCTGCGACCTTAGCCTTTTGTGTACTCGCACCAGGACCAATCGGTTCCAATTGTGAATTACCTCTCGCCTGATGTCCTGCATCAATAGCAACCACATTATTATTTATCGCAACGGGTGCCTGTTGTCTTTTTACTTCTTCCTGTCTTTTAGCTTCCTCAGCTTTTTTCTGTTCCTCTAATTTCTTCTGTTCCTCTAGTTTTTTCTGTTCTTCTAATTTCTTCTGTTCTTCTATTTGTTTCTGTTCTTCTAGTTTCTTAGCTTCCTCTTCCTTTTTCTTTTGTTCCTCTAGTTTCTTAGCTTCTTCTTCCTTTTTCTTCTGTTTTTCTACTACTGCAGTATCTTTCTTTTTTGTCTCTTTTGTAGTACCACATGCCACAAACAATATACTACATAATAATAAACATAATAATCTTTTCATCGCTTTCACCCTTCCTTATCTTTAATAATATACTATTTTAGAGGCAAAAAAAAGATAACAGATGTAACTCTGTTATCTTGTGAATAGTGTACCACTACCATCCTTAGATAATATTTCAATAAGAATAGAATGTGGAATACGACCATCAATAATGACTGCTTTTGACATATTGCCTTTTAATGCATGAGTAATACAATCCACTTTAGGAATCATACCTCCTGCAATAATACCTTCTGCTTTTAAGTTTTCTACATCCTGGATAGATACCTCTGGAATCAATGTCTTTTCATCATGAGGATCTCTTAATAAACCAGGAATATCACTAACTACAATCAAGTTTTCTGCTTCTAGACTATCCGCAATAGCTGCTGCTGCATAATCTGCATTCACATTATAACTATGACCTTCATCATCCATTGCGATAGACGCAATAACTGGAATATATCCACTCTTGATTGCATCCTTAATGATTTCATTGTTTACCTGTGTAACAGTGCCTACATAACCTAATTCGTCTTTTATCTTCTTCGCCTCTAATAACTTATTATCAATACCACAAAGACCTACTGCACGGCCTCCCCCATTCATTATTAGCTTTACAAGATTCTTATTGACTTTACCGGCTAATACTTCCTGTACGATATCAATTGTTTCTTCATCAGTATAACGTAACCCATTAATAAACTTTGATTCTATACCAGAACGTTTTAATGCTTTATTGATTTCAGGACCTCCACCATGAACCAATACGACATTAATACCAACTAAAGTCATTAGACATATATCAGAAATGACATTGTTCATCAATTCTTCATTGATCATCGCATTTCCACCATATTTTACTACTACTGTCTTACCATTGTATTCCTGTAAATAAGGAACAGCTTCAGATAAGATTTTTGCTCGATATATTTCTCTTTCTTCCATTATGTTCTATATTCCCCATTAATTTTTACATAATCATAAGTTAGATCACAGCCCCACGCTGTTGCATCCCATATTCCATCATTTAAATCAATATTAATATCAATTTCATCTTCAGATAAGACCTTTAATGCTTTGTCTTCATCAAAGATAACACCCATGCCCTTCTCACAAACATGGATATCTCCAGCAGATGAAGCCAATGTCACGGATACTTTGTTAATGTCTAGATCAGCATCAGAATAACCAATAGCACATAAGATACGACCCCAATTCGCATCTCTACCAAACATCGCTGCTTTAAATAAAGTAGAAGTGATAACACTCTTTGCGACAATCTTGGCATCCTGTAGTGTCTTCGCGTTCTTGACATTGCATGTAAGAAGTTTAGTTGCTCCTTCACCATCTTTCGCAATACCACGAGATAATTGTTCACAGATATGATATAACGCATCCTTCATAATATTATAAGACTGATCCTTTAAGACAATCTTATTATTCTGTGCCATACCATTTGATAATACACATAACATATCATTAGTAGATGTATCCCCATCAACACTGACCATATTAAATGTATCATCTACAACTTCATGTACCATTGCTTCTAGACATTCTTTAGAAATAGCTACATCACTTGTTACAAAGGCAAGCATTGTTGCCATATTTGGATGAATCATACCAGAACCCTTTGCGATAGCCCCAATATGACATTTAGCATTACCTAATTTAAACTCTACTGCATATTCTTTAGGCTGTGTATCAGTTGTCATGATTCCATAACATGCATCATGAGACCCATCTACATTTAATCCCTTTACAAGTTCTTTCATATGATCTTTAAAAGGATCAATAGACATAGGCTGACCAATAACACCAGTAGAAGCAACAATAATATCATCTTCCTTTAAACCTAATTCCTTTGCAGCTAGAGCACATACTTCATTCGCAAGCTCAATACCATTCGCATTACATGTATTCGCATTACCTGAGTTACAGATAATTGCTCTTGCACGACCATTCTTTAAATGCTGCTTTGTAACTGTCAAAGGAGCACCTTTTACTTTATTTTGTGTATATGTTGCAGCTGCTGTACATAACTCTTCACTCACAATAAGAGATAAATCCTTCTTAGATTTATTCTTTCTCATTCCTGCATGAATACCATTTGCGCTAAATCCAATTGGTGCACATACACCACCAAGTATATCTTTCATAACATCCTCCTTAAAATGATGGAGCGACAAGATTTAAACCTGTATTCTCATCGAGTCCATACATAATATTCATATTCTGTACTGCCTGACCAGCAGAACCTTTCACCATATTATCAATTGTAGACACTACAATTAATGTATGATCACGTTCATCCATATGTAATGAAATATCACAATAGTTAGATGCTTTCACAAACTTTAAGTCTGCGACCTGTCCAAGAGGTAATACTCTCACAAACTGTTCATCCTTATATGCTTCTACATATGTTTCATAGATTTCTTCTAGAGACTTATCTACAGGAACATAAATAGTAGAAACAATACCACGGTCTACAGGAAGTAAATGAGGGACAAATGTGATATGTACATCTTTTTCATTCATCTTACTTAATTCCTGTTCAATTTCTGGTGTATGTCTATGTACACCTACTTTATAAGGATGGAACGATTCATTACATCTTGGGAAATGCATACCATCACTTAAGTTCTTACCAGCACCTGTTGTACCTGATGCTGAATCAATAATGATCTTTTGTGATACATTAAGCTTATTCTTTAATAAAGGATAAAGACCTAATGTAATAGTTGTAGGATAACAACCAGGATTTCCAATAATAGTGGCATCCTTGATCTTATCTCTATTGACTTCAGGTAACCCATATACCTGATTCTTATGAAGTTCTGGTAGGTTATAATCTAAACCATACCATTTCTGATAATCTTCTTCTTTATCAAGTCTGAAGTCAGCCCCTAAATCAATAAACTTCTTACCCTTTTCTACACATGTCTTGGCATACTTTTCAGATAAGCCATGAGGAAGAGATGCAAAAATAATATCTGCTTTCTCAATGACTTCTGTATCTTCAATAAACTCTAAATCACATACCTGATAGAAGTTAGGATAAAGATCATAAATCTTCTTACCAGTATAGCTATGTGAAGAAATAGCTGTTACTTCTGCTTCAGGATGCATTAATAAGATTCTTAATAGTTCACATCCTGCATAACCACTTGCACCAATAATACCTGCTTTAATCACAATATCCACTCACTTTCTGATTGATTCTATGAATATTCTCCATCTCAATTTTAGGAGAAGGTCCACCAACAACTGCTCTGTTGTTAAGACATGTTTCTAATGAGATAGCCTGATAAACATCTTCACCAAACATATCTGTATAACCTGTATAAACATCTAGAGGAAGTGTTTCTAATGTTTCTCCATGTTCAATACAATATCTTACAAGTTCCCCAGTAATCTTATAAGCATCTCTAAATGGCATACCCTTCTTAGTGAGATAATCTGCACAATCTGTTGCATTAATAAATCCTCTTGCAGCAGCATCTCTCATCTTATCTTTATGAACAGTAATAGTTGCCATCATATCTGTAAAGACCGGAAGACAAAGCTTAACTTCATCTATTGCATCAAATAAAGCTTCTTTATCTTCCTGCATGTCTTTATTGTAAGCAAGAGGGAGTCCCTTCATCATTGTAAGTAATGTATTCACATCACCAATGACTCTTGCGCTCTTGCCTCTTACTAATTCTGCAATATCTGGATTCTTCTTCTGAGGCATAATAGAAGAACCTGTTGCATAGGCATCATCAAGATCAATGAATTTGAATTCCCATGAACACCATAGAATCACTTCTTCTGAGAATCTTGATAAATGCATCATAATTGTGGCTAAGGCACTTGATAACTCAATCGCATAATCACGATCACTCACACCATCTAAAGAGTTATACATAATATCATACATACCTAATTCTTCTGCCACAAATGGTCTATCTAATGGATAAGTTGTTGTAGCAAGTGCACCACTTCCTAGAGGCGATACATAAAGTCTCTTATCAACATCTTCTAAACGATCAATATCTCTTAAAAACATTGATGCATAAGCCATTAAATGATGGGCAAAAGTAATAGGCTGTGCTCTTTGTAAGTGTGTATATCCTGGCATGATTGTATCAAGGTTATGTTCAGCTAAATCTGTTAATGTATGAATCAGGTTCACTAACATCTTCTTGATTTCTAGAATTTCATCATGTGCATATAAACGAAGATCTAATGCAACCTGATCATTTCTAGAACGTCCTGTATGTAGTTTTTTACCAGCCACTGGATAACGTTTTGTGAGTTCACTTTCCACAAACATATGAATATCTTCAGCTTCAGGATCAAAGAGGAGTGTACCCTCTTCAATCTCTTTTAAAATTGCATTTAAACCTTCTACAATCTCTTCATAATCTTTCTCTTCAATAATACTCTGTTTACATAACATCTTTGCATGAGCAAGAGATCCTCTGATATCCTGCTTATACATACGATGATCAAATGAAAGAGATGAATTGAATGCATTCACTTCATGATTTAATTCTTTAGAAAATCTACCTTTCCACAATACCATATCTTAAACTCCTATTTCTTTTTTTCTGATCTAACTTAGCTTTTACCTTGATTGGTAAACCGTATAATGTGATAAATCCTTTCGCATCATACTGATCATAATCATCATCTTCATCAAATGATGCTGTCTGTAAATCATGTAATGTATCTGGAGATGTTACACCAGCACCTACGATATTACCCTTATATAATTTAAGTTTAACATCACCATTTACGTTTTCCTGAGTCTTATCTACAAATGCAAGTAATGCTTCAGTAAGAGGTGTATACCACTGACCGTTGTAGATATTATCAGCAAGCTTTAAGCTTACCTGCTGTTTGAAATGCTGTGTTTCTTTATCTACAGTAATTTCTTCTAGGTTCTGATGTGCTGCATATAAAATAGTTCCACCTGGTGTTTCATATACACCTCTTGATTTCATACCAACAAGTCTGTTTTCAACCATATCGGCGATACCAACACCGTTTGCACCACCGATTTCATTTAACTTAGCTAACATTTCTACTGGTTCAAGTTTTTCACCATTTAATGCGACAGCTTCACCCTTTTTAAAAGTTAAAGTGATATATGTTGGAACATCTGGTGCCTTTTCTGGTGAAACACCCATTTCTAGGATTTCATCATACTTAGGTTCATTAGCTGGATCTTCAAGATCTAAACCTTCATGTGATAAATGCCATAAGTTCTTATCTTTAGAGTAGTTTGTTTCTCTATTGATCTTTAGAGGAATCTGTCTTGCTTCAGCATATTCGATTTCTTCTTCTCTTGATTTAATATCCCATTCTCTCCAAGGAGCGATAATAGGCATATCTGGTGCGAATGCTTTAATAGCTAATTCAAATCTTACCTGGTCATTACCTTTACCAGTACATCCATGACAGATTGCATCTGCACCTTCTTCTAAAGCGATATCTACTAACTTCTTCGCAATAATTGGTCTTGCAAGAGAAGTACCTAACATATATTTACCTTCATATAATGCATTAGCTTTAACTGCTTCAAAACAGAAATCCTTAACGAATTCAGGTTTACAATCTACACAAATATATTTAGAAGCACCTGTCTTTGTAGCCTTTTCATCAAGACCATCAAGTTCTCCAGCACCCTGTCCCACATCAGCAGCAACTGCAATAACTTCACAGCCATAATTTTCCTTTAACCAAGAAATAATAATTGAAGTATCTAATCCTCCACTATAAGCTAATACAACTTTCTTAAATGTTTTCTTTTCCATAATTTTCTTCTCCTTTAATGTTTGATGTTTTATTTTAATGCCCCACTACTTAACTAAATCGTCGTTCCTTCATATCAAACACCCCTTTAATAAACAAAAAACGCCTCTGGATTAATCCAGAGACGTATATAAACGCGGTACCACTCTAGTTGCTTGTATCATACAAACCACCTCTTCATTAACGCAGATTCACGTTCTGTTATACTTAATTCCAACAGACTCTCCCGAGTGCGTTTCTCTTATATCTTCCTGATGACCTTCCACTCTATGTCATCTCGCTGTAGGTGATTGTAAGATACTCTTCTCGTTCATCGATTTGTTTATTTAACTTGGGTCTATAATACAATCACTTTTTTACTTTGTCAATATTTTTTCTTTAAATATAAACAAAATTATTTATTTTCTGTTTTTCGTAAATTTTAGCTCTTCTTTGTGATTTTTTTCATTTTCGCAATATATACAGGTTTACCATCATATTGATCATAGCTAGCAATATAAACAGTTTCTTCACCTAAGTAAACTGCAATACCTAACTGTTTTTCACCTTCATAAAGGTTATATTTGATGAGTGCTTCAGGAACTTTTTCTTTCTCATCTTTTGATAGTTCAACCTTCTTATACTGGATATTCTGATACTTTAAATCACTTTCAAATGTACATGCATCTTTACTGATTTCATAAACAAGATACGCATTATAAGCATCCTTCTTCTTTATGTAATCCTTCTTATTCGCATATACGATTTTTTCTTGTTTGTATTGTCCATAGCTGTCTTTGAGTGACATAGGTTCTGCAGGTGAGCAGGCACATAACATCATTGTCACTAATAAAATTAATATTTTCTTCATATTCACCTCTCCATTCCACACTACTATATCATATCAAACAATTAAATAAATCAAACCTCATTAAAATACACAACACTTACATAATGATTAAAAAACTAGGAGTGTTTTTAATTTTATTAAATATATTCTTTAATATTGTTAAAATATTTATCTTTTATTTAAAATATAAATATGTTATATTACAAAAAGAGGTGATAAATATGAATGCTGTCCCTATGTGGATGAAAAATTTGGATGATGAAGATATGATTTTTATCAAAAGATTTTTACTCGCTTCAGGTTCTTTAAAAGAAGTTGCTAAGTTGTATGGTGTTACTTATCCAACAGTAAGAGTCAGATTAAATAAATTGATTGATAAGATCAAGCTAGCTGAAGATAAAACAGATAACGATGAATTTGTAGAGTTGATCAAAAGATATGTCATCGATGAAGATATAGAATTTGATGTTGCTAAAAATTTAATTACAGAATATAAGAAAATAAAGGAGAAATCAAAAAATGGTTAGAACTATTATTGGTGTGATTATTTTAATCGCAATTATAAGACTACAAATATTTTTATCAAAAAAGGATAATAGGTTACTTGGTTTGATTATCCCAATCGTTATTTTTGCGAGTTCACTCATATTCGCATTTGGATTCATACCAACCCATAATAAAATTGAAACGACTCAATCTGTGATGACAGAAACAGGTAAAGTGGTAGAAAGTTCTTCAGATAAAACATCTACCGCATTAATAGACCACTCTTTTACAACAACAAGCATTGTATATACTATTGTGTCTATCAATGCTGTAAATTTTGTTATGCTAGGGATTTACTTCTATTGCAGACATAAGAAAAATACACATGTTGAGTTGAAACGTATGAAGGCAAAAGAACTCTTTTAAAATATTACTAAAAAGGCTGTAACGAATAGATAACCCTAAACGTTACAGCCTCTTTTACTTTGTAGAATAATATTATTCTTCTACTTTTTCAAATTCTTCTGGTCCTACACCACATAGTGGACATACATAATCTTCAGGTAATTCATCACCTTCATATACATATCCACACACTTTACATACCCATTTCATATTAGTTTCCTCCTTTTTATAAATAGTAATTATTACTACTTATAGTATAATCCTTTTAAGATATAATTCAATGAATATGCTCAAACTAAAAAAAGAAGAACACTAAGCGTGCTCTTCTTTACGCATCTCTTCACGATACATTTTATAGAGATCAGCATGACATAGATCATTTGTGCCGCATGTATTACAATTATGTCCACAGACACCTATGCCTTTTTTCTTATTTTTATATATAGTTCTAAGGACAAGACAAACCCAGATAACTAATAAAATACTTACTATAATTGTACCCACACAATCTCCTCCTTGTTTCTATTATACAATTATCTTGGTGAATAACCAAGTTTGATGATCATCTGTTTATATGTTTCTAGATCAGGTTGATTCATAGAAAGAATAGTGATTTCTTTCTTATTCATGTTTACTGATGCAAGATATTCTTTATGTTGATTAAATGCGTTTTCTATTGTTGCTGCACAGTTCTTGCAGAACATATCATCAATATGAAGAATAGTACGATAGGGATAAAGATTTTTATCCTTATCCCCCGTACCTATTTTCTTTATTTGATCGTGTTCACCACAACATCCTGACTGTAATGTCTTCTTGTAGTGAAGAACACCTATAATGAGCAACACAACAACAATAGCCGCAACTATGATGTTACCCATAATTGATTAAGCTCTCTGTGTCTTTAATTCTGGTTTAGGTGCTGGTCTTACAATGAAGTAGATCATTACTAAAATACATACGATTGATAGAATCTGACCTAATCCGAATGCTGCACCATAGAATAACCATGAACCTAACTGATAAGTGATCATAGCTAATACATAGCCTAATACCATCTGGTATAAAATCGCAAACCATCCCCAGAACTTAGAACCCATTTCTCTCATGATTGTACCAATAGCGGCAAAGCATGGTGGATCAAATAAGTTCAAGATCATGAATGAGAAGCCACCCATTGCAGAGAATGTATTAACCATAGCATGAATTGCCTTAGCACCTGAATCTGCATCACCCATGTGATTTAAGATAGAGATAGTAGAAACTGCCTGTTCCTTAGCTGCAAGAGCTGAGATAACTGCAACTGAACCTTTCCAGTTTTCAATACCTACTGGTGCAAATAATGCTGTAAATAGATGACCAATAGAGGCTAACATTGAGTTTTCAATATCAACCATCTGGAATGAGAAGTTAAATGTAGATAATAACCATACTACGATACAAATACTAAAGATAATAGTACCTGCTTTAATCATGAATGCTTTTGCACGTTCCCAAACATGGATGAATACACCTCTTAATGTAGGAATATGGTATGCTGGTAATTCCATTACGAATGGTGCTGGATCACCTGCAAAGAAACGAGTCTTCTTTAATGCGATACCTGATAAGATAATAACTAAAATACTTAAGAAATACATTGCTGGCGCAATCCAAGTGTTACCTGGGAAGAATGCAGAACTGATCATACCAATAATAACAGTCTTCGCACCACAAGGAATAAATGTACATAATAGAATAGTCATTCTTCTATCTGCTTCATTTTCAATAGTACGTGTACCCATAACAGCTGGAACACCACATCCTGTACCAATTAAGATAGGGATAAATGATTTGCCAGATAAACCGAATTTACGTAATAGTCTATCCATAATGAATGCAATTCTTGCCATATATCCTGAATCTTCAAGAATAGCTAAGAATAAGAAGATAAGTGCCATCTGTGGTACGAAACCTAATACTGAACCTACACCAGCAATAATACCATCATTAATTAAGCTGATTAATGGAGCTGCACAGCCAATTGATTTAAGGAAAGTTTCTACTACAGGTGGAATAATCTCTGCAAATAATACATCATTCACCCATCCAGTCATCCAGTCACCTACTGTAGATACTGAGATGTAATAAACAAGCCACATAATTAATACAAAGATTGGTAAAGCTAAGAATCTGTTAGTGACAATCTTATCAATCTTATCTGATGTAGATAGTGTTTCATGTGGATTCTTCTTTGTAAGAACCTTATTAATAGAATTCTTAATAAAAGTATATCTCTGGTTTGTGATAATAGATTCTGAATCATCATCCATTTCTGTTTCACAATCCGCAATATGACCTTCGATTTCATTTAATACTGCCTGATCTAATTTAAGTTCAGCCAATACCTTTTCATCTCTTTCAAATACCTTTACTGCAAACCATCTTAACTTTGATGCATCTACTATATTTTCAATTGATTCTTCAATATGTGCTAAAGCATGTTCTACAGAGCCAACAAATACATGAGGATGTTCTGATACTTTATGGCTATGTGCAAGCTTGATTGCTTCTTCAGCTACTTCCTGAGTTCCTTTATCTTTTAATGCTGATAAAGTCACTGCTTTACAGCCAATTAACTGACCTAACTGATCTAAGTCAATCTTATCACCCTTCTTTTCGATGATATCATACATGTTGACAGCTAAAACCATAGGAATACCTAATTCAGCTAACTGAGTAGTTAAATATAAGTTTCTTTCTAAGTTTGTACCATCAATGATATTAATGATTGCATCAGGTGTTTCATTAATTAAATATCTTCTTGTAACTACTTCTTCAAGTGTATAAGGAGATAATGAATAAATACCAGGTAAATCCTGGATAGTCACATCTTTATGACCTTTTAGTTTCCCATCTTTCTTTTCAACTGTAACCCCTGGCCAGTTACCAACATACTGAGTACTCCCTGTCAGTGCATTGAATAACGTTGTTTTACCAGAGTTAGGGTTACCCGCTAACGCTATCTTCATAACTATTCCTCCACTTCAATCATCTGCGCATCTGCTTTACGCAAAGATAATTCATAACCACGTACTGTAATTTCTACTGGATCTCCTAAAGGTGCAACTTTTCTTACATAAACACTCTGTCCTTTAGTTAAACCCATATCCATAATTCTTCTTTTTACTGGACCTGTACCAGTTACTTTTTTAATAGTTACTGTTTCGCCCACTTTTACATCTTTTAAGTTCATGTTGCTCCTCCCTTAAAACAATATACGATTGGCCATCTGTTCAGAAAGCGCAATCCTACTGCCTTTCACATTACAAATAATTCCGTTATCTACTTTACTGATAATAGTTACTTCTCCATCTACTACAAAACCAAGTTCTGCTAGATGATTCTTTACTTTATCAGTTCCTGTAATACGTCTAATAATGACTGTATCTCCAGGATTTGCCATACTAATTGGCATATACTCCGCCTCCTCAGATGATTAGACTAACCTAATTAGCCTTTTCTAACTTCATTGTTAGTATAGCCTTACTATTTTTGTATGTCAACAAAAATATTAGCAAAGCCTAACTTTTTCATTATTTGAATTTTTATGCTATAATGATACAAATGAGGTGAATAAGATGAGTGAATCTACAGAAATGTACTTAGAAACTATATTAGTTATTCAGAAGAAGAAAGGACATGTGCGTTCCATTGATATCGCCCATGAAATGAATTTCTCTAAACCTACTATTTCACAACAGATGAAAAGATTAAAAGAGAAGGAACTCATCAACATGGATGAAGATGGTGCCATTACATTAACAGACGCTGGTGCTAAGATTGCGAATATGATATTTGAAAGACATACTGAATTAAGAGATATCTTAATTCATATTGGTGTTAGTGAATCAACTGCTTCACAGGATGCATGTCGTATCGAACATTATATTTCACCAGAAACTTTTGAAGCTTTAAAAACATATTTCAAAGATAAGATCTAAATAAAAAATCACAGGTGTGTGCCGTCCTGTGATTTTTTATGTCCTCTGTTTTAAGGAACTGAGAATATGAAAGGATATGTTGTGTTTAGTAAAGGGTTAGCCTTTACTAACTAAATAATACTACTCATATGAGATAAATGCAATAGAAATAGTAAAAAAAAACACCTGCAATGCAGGTGTTAACGTTTATTGAAACGTTTAGAGATTTCTACGATTGGGATAACTGAGAATGCAAGTAATGCTGCAATCGCGAAATGAGATGGATCAAGAGGCACTAAACTAAATAAATGAGAAAGAGGTGTAAAGATGATGGCTAACTGTAATACAAGACCTAAAGCTGTTGCACCCCATAAGTATTTATTGTTGAATACCTGCTTATTAAATACTGAATGATGACTCTTCACGTTAAAAGCATGACATAATTCAGCACCTGACATTGTGATAAATGCCATAGTCATCGCATATTCATGATGACTGAAATACTGACCAATTGAATAAGAAACTAAAGTAAGTAAACCTACCATAACACCCTGCCAGATGACTTTCACCATTAAGCCATTCGCAAAGAAACCTTCATCCTTTTCTCTTGGTTTTCTGTCCATGATATCATCTTCAACTGGTTCTAAACCAATCGCAAAGGCTGGTAAAGCATCTGTGATTAGGTTAATCCATAATAAATGAATAGGTAATAGTGGTACACCAAATCCCCAAGAAGGATTTATTAACGCAACAATAGAAGCTAAGAAGATAGCTAATACTTCACCAATATTACTTGATAATAAGAACTGTACATCCTTCTGGATATTATCAAAAATACCACGGCCCTGTTTAATAGACTGAATAATAGTCGCAAAGTTATCATCTGTTAGAATCATAGTAGCAGCATTCTTCGCTACATCTGTACCTGTAATACCCATAGCACAGCCAATATCTGCAGTCTTTAAGGCTGGTGCATCATTGACACCATCCCCTGTCATAGCGACAATCTTATTCTTTGATTTCCATGCTTTGACGATATTGACTTTATGTTCAGGAGCCACACGAGCATAAACACTATATTTTTCTACATTCTTTTCTAGTTCTTCCTGAGACATCTGAGATAATTCTTCACCAGAAATAACTTCCTGTCCCTCATTTAAAATACCTAAATCTTTCGCAATAGCAGTCGCTGTTGTCTTATGGTCACCAGTGATCATAATAGTACGCACACCTGCATGTTTAGCAACTCTAATGGCTTCTTTTGCTTCTGGACGAGCTGGGTCAATCATACCTACAAACCCAATAAAGTCCATATCATTTTCTATTTCTTCTACTGTAATGTTAGTAGGCATTGTATCATATGTCTTCACTGCCACAGCTAAAACTCTTAATGCATCTTTAGCCATTTCATCATTGGCAGTCATAGCCTGGTCACTATCTACATCACGACATCTATTTAAGATCACATCAGGTCCACCTTTAGTAATAGACACATAATGATCTCCATCCTTCACAATAACACTCATCATCTTACGATCAGAATCAAAAGCTAATTCTCCTACACGTGGATACTTTTCCATGAGTGCTTTCTTTTCAAAGTTCATCTTTTTACTTGCTTCTACTAAAGCAACTTCAGTAGGATCACCTAGTACCTTACCATCATCAATAGAAGCATCAGAACATAGAGTAAATGCATTCAACATATCAATAGTTTTAGAATCTGCTTCTTCTAAATCTTTTACTTCATCACCATCTAAGTAAGTCTTTAAGATAGTCATCTTATTTTGTGTTAATGTACCTGTCTTATCAGAACATACAATAGAAGTACTACCTAATGTTTCTACTGCAGGTAATTTACGAATAATGGCATGTTGCTTAACCATCTTAGTCACACTGACAGCCAAGACAATAGTAACAGTAGCTGCTAGACCTTCTGGTACAGCTGCAACAGCTAAGGCAACAGCTGTCTTAAATGATTCTAACCAGCTAATACCACTCAATGATTCAAGAATAAATACAATCACACAGATCACAATACAAAGTAATCCAATTGTTTTACCTATTTCATTTAATTTAACCTGTAAAGGTGTTAATTCCTTTTCACTCGCATTCAACATGCCAGCAATCTTACCTACTTCATTCTTCATACCAGTAGATGTAACTATTGCTTTACCGCGACCATAAGTGACTACTGTAGAAGAGAAGACCATATTTGTCTGGTCCCCAATCACAACATCCTGACTAATAGGATCAGTTGTCTTTTCTACAGGAACAGATTCACCTGTTAAGGCTGATTCATCTACCTTTAAGTTATAAGCTTCAATTAATCGTGCATCACTTGGAATCATATCTCCTGTTTCAAGAATAATAATATCACCAGGCACTAATTCCTTAGAGGCAATAGTCTGTTTCACACCATCTCTTAATACCTTTGATTGTGGTGCAGATAATTCCTGTAATGATTCAAGACTCTTTTCTGCATGACTCTCTAATACAACACCAAGAATCGCATTCATCATAACGACTATTACGATAATAAGAGAATCAATCCAGTCTCCTGGTTCTACAATAATAGATATCACTGCTGCAATAATTAAAATAATAATCATCGCATCCTTAAACTGATCTAGAAAACGTAAAAGAAGAGACCTTTTCTGTGGCTTTTCTAGTTCATTGGTACCATATATGTCTTGTCTCTTCTTTGCTTCAGAAGAAGTCAGTCCCTTTTCAATATTTGTATCTAAAGAGTTTACTACTTCTTCAATTGTTTTTTTATACACTTGTATTCCTCCTTTAATAAAAACAATCGTTTTATTAAAGGTCTCGCTGATCATAAATGACCAAAACAATCCGGTTATGTAAATCATAACGTGTTGACGAACGGTTCTGTAAGAGCTACTCCCCTTTAATTAATTTCATTCTATCAAATTCATATCGCTTGTCAATCATAGAAAGTTATTCATATAATAAGTTGAGGTGAAGATTATGAAAGAAGAAGAACTGAAACTATTAGAAAATGAATTCTGTTTAGGGTGTGCAAGAAGCTGTGATCTACTTCATCCAAATTGTGAAAGAGGTCTTGTGAAGATGCAGGAAATATTGGAGGAATATAAAAAGAGAGATGATTAGTCTCTCTTTTAGAATGCAGCTAATAAGCCATATGATAATGAACCAACAATAAGTGTCGCAAGTAAGATACCTAAGAAGATAGCTGTAATAGCCTTCTTAAAGTCCATATCAAGTAATGCAGCCACTAAAGAACCTGTCCATGCACCAGTACCTGGTAATGGAATACCTACGAATAATAAGAGTCCTAAGAATTCACCATTACTCATATTCTTACTCTTGTTCATAGCACGGTTTTCTAGTTTTTCAATTAATGGTCTAGAGAAGTTAAACTTCTTAAGCCATTTAAATATACGTTTAATAAATAATAAAATAAATGGAATTGGTAAGATATTTCCTAGAATACATAGAGGTACTGCATAACGAATATCTACTTTTAATAATGCTGATGCAATTAATCCTCCACGACATTCAAGAATAGGAACTAAAGATACAATAAATACTGCAAGCTTAGATGAAATGTATTTACCTAATGTTCCTGCAAACCATAATGCGATTGATTCCATATATGTCCTCCTTGATTAACATGATTAATCATACATAAAGGTTATTATAAAGTCAATTTTTTCTTCCATATATCGACTAAATCACTTAATCTGTAACGGGCATTGGCAGGAGAAGAAGAGGGTAAAAGAATTGCTTTTATGCCTGTTTCTTTTTCCTGATACTTCTTATAAAGTTTTAAAGAAGTCCCACCATTACAATATATCCTCCTGATATTTGTACCTTGTATTAAAGTTTTAATATCATTAGGTACAACATCCTTAATAGAGGCATCACTGCTTCCTGTAATAGTACATGAGTGAATAATATCCCATATCGCAATATGGTGTTCCAATAACATCTTTTTCTTATCTTCTATTGTTTCATAGTCTGTTTGTGTGATTGCACCAATAATCTTCCAAAATCTATTTTGAGGATGACCATAATAGAAAGAAATTTCCCTTGATTTAACTGAAGGGAAACTTCCTAATATTAATACTTCACATTGTTCATCTATGATTGGTTCTAATGGATGTTCAATCATACTTTTCTCTTTCCGTTCACAAATCCTGTGCATGAACTTAAAAATGAGCGTGGTAGGAATCTGGCCGCAATATTTAATAAGTATCCTGATATACCCGTGAACTGAACTAAACGATTATCAAATAAACCTTGTATACCTATTTCCGCAACAGCCTCTGCAGACTGTGGTTTAAATAATTTAAACATTGGAGACTGACCTAAGTTGGCTACATCCATAAATCCTGTTTTAGTAGGACCAGGACATAAACATGATACTTCTACATTATAGTCTTTCAGTTCATAGGCAATAGATTCACTAAAAGATAATACAAAAGCTTTCGTTGCATAATAAGTAGACATATAAGGTCCGGCACAAAGTCCAGCAATAGAAGCCACATTCAATATACGGCCTTTCTTTCTACGTTTCATTGCCTGACCAAATACATAAGTCATCTGCATTAAAGCCACTATATTCAATAAAACCATCTTCTTCTGTTTTTCCCATGATGAATCATGTAAAGCACCATGATCTCCAAAGCCTGCATTATTGACTAGAATATCAATATTTATATCATCAAGTACTAAATCATTATATAGATCTACGGCAGCATCTTCTCCTGTAAGATCCATCGCAATCACTTTGATCTGTACATTATATTCAGATAATTCTGCTTTCACTGCTTCTAGTTTTTCTCTATGACGTGCAACAAGTACAAGATCATATCCTTTTCTCGCAAATACACGTGCACATGCTTTCCCTATTCCATTAGAAGCACCTGTAATTAATACTGTCTGTGACATCTTTTTCACCCCTTTCTACCATCATACTTTATCTTGATATTTTGTCAAATAAGCTGTCTTTACTTATACTCTCCATACCTAACATGACCTCATCAATAAAATCATCAATATATATCAAATGAGGCATATCGCTCATCTTAAATACCTTTATTAGTTCTTCTTCTACATAATGTTCATCAATACTTTGAGCACATATTACAATAGCTTCAGGATTCAACATTCCAATAATATTCTGTAGTTCTAAAACAAGTCTTTTACTTCTACCTTTCATAGATTTTCTATTCTTATAATCTTCATGATTTGTGAAAGGCATGAAACAGTTTTGCCCGGCAATAGAACTTTTTCCTTCTACAAGGTGTCCATTACTGACTACTCCCACGGGCAAGCCCGTGGGGTTCTGATTGCCAAGTGTAGCTTGTAATCGTACATCATTTTCAGACTTTGGAGTTACAAGTGTAAATCTATTTGAATCAGAACTTTCATTACCAAGCAGTCCAGCGACCACATTAACGGTAAATTTCTACTTTCGTAAGGAAGTATAGTCAATCTCCCTGAATATGTTTTACGCTATCTTAATTCCGCTATTTAATACCTTGATCTCGTTAACCTTAATCCATTCGATTAGAGCTTTTTCTCTGCTGTAACACTTATCAAATTCAGAAATACATTTGTTTTTATCTATATCTTTGGTTCTGTAATCGTAACAGTATAATAGGAATGATGAATACCAGTCTCGTTGTACCTCTGTACCATCTTGCAGCTTATACATTCGGTCAGATAGTTTCTTTTTAATATAGTCATCAACAGTATGGTCGTATTGACTTGCTCTGTAATCATTAGATACTTCAATATATATACCACCTGATACCTTGAATTTCTGTTCTACAGCAGTTTGAAACCCAGAAGGACATCTATTCTTTATGGATCTGCCAAAACGCTTTTTCCTATTAAACTTGCCTTTACTATTGACCGTAGTTTCTTTGGCTCGTCTCATAAGCTTACCTGCATTTTTAGGTTCTGTGATAAATACATCTCCAAGACTTCTTAAATGATTAGCGTCTTCATTTATTGCAAGCTGTCTGTTTATGGCATTGATGCGACATAGTTCAGAGTGCTTTGTTTTCAGCTTCTTATAATGATTTGAATATTTCCAAGTCTTACGACCTTTTTTAACAGTACCATCATCATTATAATTCTGCGGATTAGTTGCACGTCTTGACCTGTCCATAGCACGATAAAGCAGACGTTCTTTTCTCTCAGAAGTCTGAATACTGTTGCCACGCTCTGAAAGATTCTTCAATCCCACCTCAGTATCAGATGTATAAGCAACAGTCTGTGTACCAATATCAGCACCGATCATTCCTTTGCCATATTTATGTCTTGGATTGCCATGCTTATCATATTTTGGCTTCGCTTTACCCTCGATAGTAAGATGCAGATATACTCTGTATTTACCTCTTATCATCCTGGGAACAAGCGTAGCATAGCAGGGTCTGTATGTATCTATGCAACAGCCATCTTTAATAAGAGTATTAACAGCCCTGTCATCCAAAATCTCAGATTCGGCAAGATATGATAAAACCGCATCTACTTCGTCCTGTTGAAATCTATCATTAATCTTTATTCCAAATACCATCCTGCCAAGTTTGAAATGAAGTTTATTATCTGTAACGGATATAGGTATACCACGATTTATCTGCTTTGCACGAATACAAGGCAGTTCTCCATATTTTGAGAAATGAATGGCATTGCCATTACCATATAGGCATTTTTCAATACCACGCCATATATCTTCGGCTTTAGTCAGAGCAAATACAGCGTCTACACCATATTTCTTGCCTATTGGAATCATGGACGTTCTGCAGTATTCCCATGTAATATTATAAGCTTTCTGCATTTCATTAAGTTGTTTAGCATAAGTTTTTCGTTTAGCCTTATCTTTAGAATTACCATAAAGAAAGAGTAATTTACGGTATCTCTTTGTACGCATAAGCTGGTCATAATTCTTTCTCATAAGACCAACAAGTTCGTTGCCTGCTTTTCTGATCTTATTCGAAAGCTTTACAACTTTTTGTATATCAGAAGAAGACATATCAGTTTCAGCAACTAAGATATGCCTATCAGAAAGCTTATGAAATTGTTTTAGAGCCTTTTTGTATTCTTCGTGACTTATCATCTTTTTGTTCCTCGATATACTTAATTACTGCAGCTTCGCTTATGAGTTCTACAGTCGAGACAAAATAGCCTCCTGACCATAAAGCTCCACATCTTGCATAGAACTTTTTAAGCTGCGGGTACGCTTTAAATAATTCGATAGCGCTGATACTTTTAAGAGTTCTAGCCACATCGCAGGGAGCGACAGTCTGTGGCACATCTACGAAAATATGTATATGGTCTGGCATTACTTCAAGTGCTTTTATATGATAATTATAATCGTTACAAATTTTCTGTAATATCTGTTTTAAAGTATTATCAACATTACCCTTTAAAACCGAAAATCTGAATTTAGGACACCATATGATATGATATTGTATTAGATATTTACAATGTGAAGCACTGTGATATTTTTCTTCACTCATTATCCTGCTCTCCAAGCTGATATTTTTCCTGAATGCCTCTACGCATAAGGTCAAGAAATGTAATAGTCTTGCCTTCCTCGACAGAATAGATACGTGCAAGGTTTTCAAGTTCTTTTTTCCACTCCATAGGAATAGATATGTTTATTTGAACATTATTTGATTTTGGTCTTCCCATTAATTAAAAAATCCTTTCTGTTTTTATACATATATCATATATCTTCTCTATGCTAAATTCAAGTAAAAATTATGTGGCTTTCATCCCATAGGCAAGCCTATGGGTTTTTCGCC
>OLGY01000344.1_pt1 | contig 35295 bp, 29 predicted proteins | sample 1605951 | NCBI WGS metagenome assembly OLGY01 (sample SAMN03283280) | human gut metagenome | biome: human-associated habitat; material: feces | host: Homo sapiens | place: Peru | collected 2012
ACAAAAGCCTTCTAGGCTAAGAGCAAACCACCAGTTTTACTGGTGGTTATGATTACCAAATAAATTTATACTTAGGGAAACTAATAGTTAAAGTACTTAAATTATATATTAGAAAAATGTAATAAAAAAGCAATAAAAAAGAAATAAAAATGTAATAATATATAAAAAACAAAGTTTGCGTAAATAATTATATATTTTTTTTATAATTGAAAATTTGACAAAATACGATAACGTTGTAAAATAGATATATAAAGGAGGAATAATATATGGGCATGTATGAAATACCAAGAAATACAAAAGGTGAAGGAAGAATTTTATACATATTTTCAACTAAAGCACTTATATATACTGTAGCAGGTTTTTTAATAGGATTTATTTTTAAATGGATATTGGGACTATTAGGAAATGTAGCTACTGGAGCAGCAGGAGTATTAAATGGAATTGGTATTGCATTAATTATATTATTTGGAACAATTGGATTTATATTGGGAACATTTAAAGTACCACAAATAGATAAGTTTGAAATAACAAGAAAGGCTGCAGGTGTAAATTTGGATACAGTTGTAAAGGAATATATAAAATTTAGTTTTAAAAATGATAAATATTACACATATAATACAAAAGATTTAATACGACAAGAAGTTGAAGAAGAGGAGAAAGAAGAAAAATCTGAAAAGGAAAAGAAAACTGAAAAATAGAAATAGGAAAGAAGGGAGAATAAAAAAATGAGTGGCGATGGGTTAGTTGAAATACTTATTATAGGTATTGTTATAATAATATTTGTATTATTAGGTGTATTGGCGGTTATGTATTTTAAAGAAAAAAACAAACAAAAAAGTGAGGAAACAGTAAATTCTCCCGAAAATAAAGATGAGAAATCAAATAAAAAATCAGTTTTTAGATTTATGGAATTTGATAATATTGAGGATAATATGATAATACAGGATGGTGGTACAAGATACCTAATGGTTATTGAATGTAAAGGAATAAACTATGATTTATTATCTGGAGTTGAGAAAACAAGTGTTGAACAAGGTTTTTTACAATTTTTAAATACACTAAAGTATGAAATACAAATATATATTCAAACAAGGAAAATTAATTTAACGCAAAACGTAATTACATATAAAGAGAAAGTAGAAAAGATAAAACAAGAATTACGATATGAAGAAGCAAAATTGGAAGATATGCAAAGAATGAGTGGATACAGTCGAGATGAAGTTTTAAAACAAATAAAGGAAGTAACTAAAAGAAGAAATTTATATGAATATGCCCAAGACTTAATACAAAGTACAGAAAAAATGTCTGAGGATAGAGACATAACAACAAAACAATATTATATAGTTATTCCATATTATACCGAAGAAATAACTTCAGTGGGGGATTATGATAAAAGGGAAATAAGCAGTATGGCATTTTCGGAGCTTTATACAAGAGCACAGTCAATTGCTAATGGACTTGCAGAGTGTGAAGTAAGAGGAAGGATACTTAATTCACAAGAACTAATTGAACTATTATATGTTGCATATAACCGAGAGCAATATGATATATATGATTTTGAAACATATTTGAGTGAATCGGGATATCAATCACTGTATTCTGTATCTGAAGATGTATTAAATAAACGAATGAAAGCAATAGATGAAGAGATAGTAAGAAAAGCAAAACAAAAAGCAGTATATGCATATGAGCTAGCTTCAGATGAAGTTAGAAAAAGAGCTAGTGCAATACAAGAAAAAGAAAATAAAATGCAAGAATATATTAATAATCTAGCTAAAGAAATAGTTGAAAATGAAAAAGAAGCTATCGGTAATCAAATGGCTAAAATTACAAAAGAAAAGATAGATCAAATAAGTAATAAAGAAAAAGAAGAAAATGAAAAAGTAATAAATGAGAAAAAGAAAGTTAAAAAATTGACTGAGGAAGAGCGAAAAAGAAGACTAGAGATAAGAAGACGAAAATTAATGAAAGAGAGGGAGAAAAATGGCATTATTCAAAAAGAAAAAGACAACAAGCAATCAAACGAATAAAATAGAAGAAGAAGTAAATAACAGATCAATAAGAAGGATGACAGTAAAAGAAATGATTGCTCCAACAGGAATAGATGTTTCGAGCTTAGATCATCTAGAAATAATTTCTAATGTAAATAGATATGCACGTAGTTTTTTTGTTGCAAATTTGCCACGTATGTGCACATTTCCAGAGCTTTTTAGAAGTATGTATATGTTCGGTGATATAAATACCTCAGTTTATATAAATCCAATATTGGAATCAAAATCACAAACTGATTTAAATAGAGTAATAAATGAATTAGAAACAGAAAGAATTATGGCCGAGGATAGAGGAAATATAAACAGAGCGAGATTGTTAGCACAAAAAAGGATGGAAACTGAGGATTTAAGAGACGAAATTGCGGCAGGATTTAATAAGATGTTTGAAGCAACTGTAGTGTCAACTCTATTTGCATATGACTTAAAAACACTAGATACATATACAAGACTTTTATCTACTGAAATGGCAAAAAGTTTAGTTGATGTAAAATCAACATGGGCAAATCAAGAAGAGGGTTTTCAGACAAATTTACCATTAATGAGAAAGAAAATTGATGAAAAGCATTTATTTGATAGAGGCTCAATGGGAACAGTATTTCCATTTGTAACTAGTGAAATTGGACATCCAACTGGAATTCCATTAGGATATAATGTTCAAACTGGTGCTCCTATTTTATTTGATAATTTTCATGAATCATTAACAAATTATAATATGGTTATATTTGCAAAATCAGGTGCTGGTAAATCTGTAACAATGAAAACATTAGTTTCTAGATCAGCAGTGCTTATGGGAATTGAAAGTTTAGCATTAGATGCAGAAGGCGAGTATTCTGTTGTTGCAGATAGTTTAGGAGGAATAAATGTTGTAATAAGTCCAAATTCTGGTACAATAATTAACTTATTTGATTTGGAAACAGAAACAATAAAAGATGAGATATTGGGAACAGAGCGTACTGTGTTAAATATTGAAAGTAAAATAGAAGACGTAACACAGGCATTAGTAACAATGGCAAAGGGTAGTACAAAGAGCACAGAAGTAAATGAATTAACAAAACAAATAATAGCTGAATCTGTTGCTGATGAATATGCACGTTTGGGAATAACGAGTGACCCAGCAAGCTTATATCAAACAGAGGCTGCAAAAGTAGTTAATGGAGAAATAGTAAGACCTAAAAAAGAGATGCCAACTATAGGCTCTTGGTATAGACAAATTCAAGAAAAAGCAGCCAATAATACTAATTCAGACTATCAATTCCATTACAGTTATTTAATAAAAGTAATGAAGCAATATATAAGAGAGTATGATGGGCAAATGGCATATTTTGACGGACAATCCACATTTGAATTATTAGAAGGATCACCATTTATAAACCTAGACATATCAGGATTGGAGGAAAGATTTGCAAGACCACTTGCACAACAAATATTATTATCATGGATATGGGAAAAATTTGTAAAGAAGAATAGTGAAGATAGAAAAAAAGCAAGAAAAAAGCGTGTATTAGTAGATGAAGCATGGATGTTATTACCTTATCCAGAAGCCGTAGACTTTTTAAATACAATGGCAAGGCGTGCTAGAAAGAGAAACGTATCATTAGCAATAATTTCACAAAGATTCCAAGATTTTTATGAAAAACAAGAGGTGCAAGCAGTACTTACATCATCAGAAACTAAGTTATTCTTAGCACAGGATAAATCTGAAATTGAATATCTAAAAGAGGTATTTAAACTAAGTGAAGGAGAGGCAAGCTTTTTGATAACTTGTCAAAGAGGTCAGGGATTATTAAAGGTAGGACAAGATACAGCAATAATAGCTATTAGACCAACAGCAAAAGAATTCCAGTTTATGGAAACAAACTTAAACAAAGTAATAGCACAAAAGTATGGAGCAAAAATATAGCGAATAGCGCAAAACATTGACAAATCGCGTAAAAAAAGGTAAAATAATATTGAGTTTATAATGAATGGAGAGAATAATGAAGAAAATTAAAGTTTTAAAATTTAAAGAAAAACTTAAAAAAATACTGATAACTGTCATATGTATTATTACAGTTTTTTTCTCCATGCCAGTAAAAAGTAGTGCGGATGCTGGAATATTAGAAAGCATAGGTTCTTTTATATTATTAGTACCAGATGGGATTCAATTATTGTTGAATTCATTTGTTAGTGATGAAACAGAAGATATGAAATTCTTTATAAGATTATCAATAACGGATTATGATGCTAAGATTTTCGCAAATAGTGCAGGAAGTCTATACAATATAGAAGTAACACCATATGATATTTTTACTTCAGGTACGCCAACAGTATATGGAAAGTATGTGGAGGCAAATGGTGATGCGAGTGATGCTATCAATAATTTTTCTGAAAGCATAGAAAGTAGCAAAAATGGGACAGGAGATATGTCTTCTGTTGTTCAAGCAGGCAGAGATGCACAAGATGCAGTAAGCAATTTAGAATCTATGGATATAGGAGAATTTACGACAAAAAGTTTAGTTAAGATGCCATTATTAGATGCAAACTTTTTTAAGAAGTCAACAGGAGATAGCTCAAATTCGGCTGATATTTTAAGACCCATAGTAGCAGGAGTTTATAAAAATTTGAGAAATTTTGTATTGGTAATAATGTTACTAATATTACTTTATATAGGAATAAGAATAATAATATCTTCTGCTGTGGCAGAACAAGTAAAATATAAGCAATACCTAGTAAATTGGGTTGTAGGAATATGTTTAATATTTTTAATGCAATACATTATGAGTGCGATAATGTATACCACAAAAATTGTAAATGATATGCTGGTTACAAGTGCTGATGGAGAAACGTATAGAATAGGTTTTGGAACTGCTGATGGCAATGCTGCAGCAGCGGTTAGAAAAATTGCGAGAATTAATAATACATTTGGATATGCTCTGATTTCAGGATTAGGAAATGCAGTAACACTGAGCAGAGGAAATTCCGATACTTACAAGTTTTTGGCACAAAGTACTTCAGCAGTATACAATGCATATGCCGATATGATTAATTCTGACAAGGGAGATAGATGGTCAGAATTAGCAAGTAGTAAAGACGAAAAAGTATCAAATTTTATGGGAAGAAAAGTTCAAGTTGCTGATAATGGAGCTATATTTACTTTTGATGAAGATAATAAAACTGTTTCAGATTATTATTCTGATATTACGGGAACTCAAAATAAAATTAATGCTGGAATATATGATGGAAAATTAAAAGGTTTTAGAGCGATATATACATGTAATATTGCAGAATTTTGTAGAACAATAACAACATTTTCAACTAAATATACACATTTATATACAAATAACAAATCATCAGTTATGACTGATTCAGAGAATGAAAAGGAAAACGATTATGCTTCAGCAGCTTTTTGGGGATATGCCTTTTTATATGTATTAATTACAATAGAAACAGTAGTATTTTTGTATAAATATTTAAAAAGAGTTTTATGGTTGGCATTTTTAACAATGATTGCACCATTAATAGCTGTTATGTATCCTGTTGATAAATTAGGAGATGGAAAGGCCCAAACATTTAATATGTGGTTTAAAGAATATTTGTTTAATTCATTAATACAACCTTTACATATATTATTATATACAATTTTTATAGGATTAGGAATGCAATTGCTTTCAACAAATGTTATATATGGAATTGTTGCATATGCATTTATGATACCAGCAGAAAAATTCTTTAAGAAGATGTTTGGATTTGATAAAGCTGCAACACCTGGAGCCCTTGGTAGCCCAGCTGCAGGTATGATGGCAATGAGAGGACTAGATAAAATAGGAGGATTTGGTCCCCATGGAAAGGGAAAAGGAGGAAAAGCAGGTGCTGCTGATAGTAGTGGAAGATCTAAAATAAATTTTGCTAAAAATAAACTGGAAACACCAATGGGAACAATTGGTGGAAATAATTCACCAAAAACATCAGGAAAAGAAACTAATTCAACAGATAGTGTGCCTAAAAGTGGAGGAGATTCAACTGGAAGAAAAGGTGGAAAATTTAGTGGTGCATTATCAAGACTTGGCGGCAGAATAGTTGGTATGGGAAGCACAGCTGGAAACAGAATTGCAAGAAAAATAACAGGAGGAAAGACGTCTAACTTAGGTAAAGCGTTGTTCTCTCCAAAAGGTTGGGCTGCAATGGCTGCTAATGGTGGAAAGTTTGCAGGAAGAAATGCTGTTAGAATAGCAGGTGGAACATTAGGTGCAATTGCTGGAACAGGCGCAGGTTTAGTAGCAGGAGGATTAGCAAGTGCACTTACTGGAGAAGATCAATTAATAAAAGGGGTTTCTACTGGTGCTGCTGTTGGTGGAAACAGAGGTCTACAAACTGCTGAATCGGTTAGAGGTTTGTATAATGACTTAAATGAAAGTGGTAAAGAATACCTTGCAAGCATTGATGCTGACTATGCAGCAAAATTACAAGCACAAGAAATTTTTGAAGAAAATGGATTTATGAATGATTCAGATAGAGATAGAGTACAAGATGTCCTTTTAGCAGGCGCAAGTAAAGATGAAGTAACAAAAAGTTTAGATAAAATATTAAAATCTAATGATAGAGCAGAAGAAGCAGCATTTAAGGCTCATTTAAATAATAAATTTGATTTAGATACACAAAAGGGATATGAAGAAGCAGTCAATACATATGCTCAAAAATTGAAAGGAAATGGAAATAAGCCTTCACAAGAGCAAATTGATATAAAAATAGAAGAAATTAAAGAAGATTTAGATAAACAACAAGAAAATATTCAAAATAATAAAGATTATTCAAGGGAAGATCGAACCGAATTATTGGATAAAGTTGCGCAACGTAGACAAAATATTGATAAATTAGCCGAGGCTGAATGCTACAAAGATATGGCTAGTAAAATTGTAGATCAAGGAAAATTCTAAATTTCAGTAAATAGGGAGTGAATATGTTTAAATTTTTAAGGTATTTTAAAGATAGTAGAAAAAAAGTCATAATTGTTCTAGTATGTATACTAGTAATAATATATGCTTTAATAAAACTCTTTAATTATGCAAAAAAAGAAGAAGGATACAGTGAAGATAATAGCAGTAGTAGTAATGATACTACTGCTATTGTTACAAATAGCAATGAAAATAATGACAATAATGATAATAATTTAGTAAAAGTTGATACAAGTGAGGATGCAATAAAAAAATTTGTAAATTTTTGTAATAGTGGAAATGTAAAAGATGCATATAAAATGTTGACGTCAGAATGTAAGGAAAGTTTGTATAATACTGAAGAGAAGTTTAGTAATAATTATGTAAAAAAAATATTTGACAAAGAAAGATCATATCAAATTGTAAAATGGTCAAATATTAATGAAAATTGTGAAGTTTATAAGATAACATTTTCTGAAGATCCAATTATTTCTGGAAAATTAGGTGAAAATAATGGAAAACAGGATTATATTTCAATTATAAGAGATTCAGAGACGTATAAATTAAGTGTTTCTGGATTTATAAAAAAAGAAAATATGACTTCTGAAAAAAAGAATAATTATTTGCAAATAAACGTGTTAAATAGATTAGTTTTTGTAGATTATGAACTATATACAATTAAAGTAAAAAATATTATTAATGTTGATTTTACATTAGACGATATGAAAGATAATACTAAAACATATATAGAGGATTCGGATGGAACAAAATTTAAAATTATAAATGATGAATATACATCAGAGACAAGTAGAGTTCCAAATGATAAAGAAAAGGAAATGACATTAAAGTTTGATAGAAAGTATACAAGTGACAATAAAAACATCAGCAAAATAGTTTTTTCAAGAATTAGTATATTAAATAGAAACTATTACCAAGAAGTATATAATACTGTAGATAATTCCGTAAACTATGAAGAAAAAATGTCTACATATCCAGCTATATTAAGTATGGAAATAAATTTATAAATATAATTTTATCTTTATGAGAAAGGAGGTAGGGCTATGGATGATGATGATTATGAAGTAGAAGAGCTACAGAGTCAAAGTGATACACAAGATGATTTGCAAAATGCTGCTAATATGTTGAATTTTAATCACAAAAAAAATAAAGATAAAACAGCAGGAAAAATGCAAAGAATGGCGGGAAAAGCCCTACACCTTACTGGAAAAGTAGTTGAATATACAGGTAAAGGAATTAAAATTATTGGAAAAGGAATAAAAAAAGCAGGAGAAGCTACATATAATGCTGGAAAAAATTTGTGGGAAACAGGAAAGGGATTAAGCTCAACTGGATTAGGAGCTATAATAGGAGTACCACTATGTATAGCAGCAGCTGCTGTAATGGGCTTAGGAAAAGCTCTTGAAGCAATAGGATGGTCTTTAATTCAAATAGGAAAGGTTATTGAATTTATTGGAAGAAAAATTCAAGATGCAGCTGTTAAAATAATTGAAAATGCAAATGAAAAAATTCGAGAAGCAGGTGGAAACGCCCAAAATGGAGTTAGTGATGCTTCAAAGTCTTCTGATTCAATTGATGAAAAAAGCCATACAGGAGGAATTCCTTCAATTGGTGCAGTATTTTCAAATAATAAAGTTAAATTTATAATAGCCTTAATATTAATTATAATGGGTGCTTTTTACATAATATATGTTTTACTAGATGGTGAAACAACAGAAGAGAATGGTAGTTATATAGAGGGGGATGAAAAGAATCTTCCATATCAAATTTCAAAGATGGTTATGGATAATATGGTTATTGCTCAAGATGGAAGTGGTGGATATACATATGGATTTAAAAATGAGACAGGAGATATTGTAGATATTGATCAGTCAATAGATGCAGTAATAAACAATGTTAGAAAAAATAAATCAAGCGCATTAAGCTATTTAGGAAATGATGATGAGAGCAGAAAAAAATTGCTAAAGAAAATGATTATGGCAGAAATTGCAACTCAATATCCAGATTTGACATACAGCAAGGATTTAGGACTTGCATCAGAAAAGTTACAAATGAGTGATAATTCATCAGATAGTAGCAAAGACTATTGTGTAGATATTACCGCATCTGGCGCAGTTCAAAAATGCAACGAGGAACAGCTAAAACAAATAATAAATAATACAAATAAAGTAAGTGATGAAGGTAAAAAGAATATGTTAGGTGTTCTTACAGATATTGTAAAATATCAAGATGAATACAACGTAAATGCAGTATTCTTTTTAGCTGTAATTCAGCAAGAATCTAGTTGCGGAACTAATTGGAATTCAATAAATTCATCTTCATATAACTGGGCAAGTATAAAAAAACAAGATGGAACATGGGCTGAGTACAGCAATTTTAATGAAGCAACTAAATACTGGTTTGAATTAATTTCTGGTAGTAGTTACTTCGGAAATGGTAGAAATACAGTTTCAAAAATTGCAAATGTTTATTGTAATGATGGTAATTGGTATAAGGAAATACCAAAACGTATGGAAGAATTATATAGTGTAGTCAATATAACTCCAACAGGAACCAGCACAAGTAGTAATGGCGTAGGTGAAACTGGAAATGAAAAAATTAGTGAAAATATGAATGCCGACAATAAAATAAATGGCGGAGTAAAAATTCAAAGAAAATTAGAAAGTGGTACTACGATTGATTTAACATATACATCAACAGAGAATTTTGAAGCCTTATTGGCTTCAAATAGTGATGATATTATAAATTATTATACATTACAAAAAAATGCACAATCAACAGCGGGTGGCTCAAGTAGTGGTGTTGAGGATTTTAGTGGATCAAATAATGCAGAAATAATATGGAATTTCTTAAAAAGTAAAGGTTTATCAGATATATCTACTGCTGCGATTATAGGAAATCTTATGGCTGAAAGTGGATTAAATACTGGTCTTGAGGAACTTACTGCTAGAATTGACAAAGGGTATGGTCTTGCACAATGGACTTTTGGAAGAAGAACTCAGCTTAATACCTATGCTCAAACTGCGAATAAACCAGTTTCAGATATACAAGTTCAGTTACAATTCTTATGGATGGAAATTGACCCAAATGCAGATCATACATATGCTAATTTACAATGGGGCGGCGGTGGATATGGTTGGAGCAATCAGGAAGAAATATATCGACAATTTACATCAATGACAAATCTTGACGATGCAACAGCTTTATTTTGCTGGTCACATGAAAGACCAAATGCTACATATGCACATTTAGATAGAAGAAAATCATATGCAAAGCAGGTATATGACCTATATGCAGGAAAAACAACCTCTGCCAGTTCTTCAAATACAGACGAAAGTTCTGATAGTACGGGAAAATTAGAGACATCTGATACAAAAACAAATACAACAGATGATTCTGCAAAAATATCATCATTTGATAAATTTCTTTTTATAGGTGATTCAAGGTATGAAGGAATATCAGATAAATTAAAGTCATTAGGCAGCAATATTACGGTATGCTCTGCTGTGGGCTCTTCACCAAAAGAATGGATCGAAGTAGCAAGAAATGGAAGTGGAACTGTAAAAGGGAAAGCACAAACTTTACCTGAAACAGCAACAAATATTTCAGTTATGCTAGGTGTGAATAATCCATCTGAAACTGCACAAATGGAACAATTGTTAAATTCTTTACATAGTAGGTATTCAAATTGTAAAGTATTTGTAAATAGTGTATATAATGTTGGAAGTGCATATTCAGGGGGCGTAACAAATGATTCTATAAAAAAATATAATGATGAAATTAGAAACTTTTGTAATCAGAATGAGTGGGCTCAATATGTTGATGTTACAAATGGATTAAACGATGATTCTGGTATGCTTAAATCAGACCTTAGTAGTGATGGATTACATATTACATCAGATAGTGGTAAAGATATGTTAGTAAACAACATAAAAAGTGCAATATCTGGTTCGACTTCAAGTGATGGAACAACAACTAGTATTGCAACGTCATCAACACCAGGATATTCTATTGTTGTAGCAAATAAAACTAATACAATAACAAATGTTATTGAGAGTTATTCATATAAAGGAACCAATTACACAGATGTTGGTCATAGTAGTTATAGTGATACTTCTAAAAAATGGAGTAATCCAGGCAGTGGTCCAAAATCTAGCAACTCGACATCTAGTTATTCATCAACTTCTGTAGCATATCAAGAAGCATTAAAAAATTATACATTGTATTTTAATTTCCTTTGGGCTATATTAGTAGATACTGAAAATAAAAATTTGATAAGTGACTGGGCAGATTTAGTTTGCAATAATACAGGAGAAAATTCTAAAATTACTGTTACAGTATATTCAGACCAAGATGTATCAACAACTGAAAGTCAAAACACAAGATCATCAAGCATGACATCAAATAATGGAGGAGTTGTAATAAGTGATTATTATGATATAACAGATACAATTATAACAACTGTAACTACAATTACATCTAAGATTGCTGTAACATCTGCGGATACTTGGTTAGTTAAATATGAAAATAATGCCGATAATTATGAGGAGTATACGTCAAAAAGCAAAGAAAAAATAACTGAAAAAGTAGATAAAGACTCAGATGAGGATAATCCAATCAAAATATTATCCACTTATGATGTAACATTAAGTACTTTAAAGAGAGAAAAAAAGATGGTAAGAAAAATGCTACAATCAAGTGAGAAAACTTCATTTATGGTTGATATCTTCGATTATATTATAAATGCTGCATCAGGAAAAGAAAATTCGGAAAAGACTTTATCAGAATTATTGGATGTAAGTTCATTTAATCTTAATTCATTTATACCAAAAGATAATATTAACTCAAACGGTGTAAGTGGAGAAGGAGCAAGTGGTGGTAATGAAGGTTCTGATGCTGGAGATGGTTATAAAACTACATTTTCAGTAGGAACTAGAGTTTATAAGAATTTCAAACAATCAGACGGAAGTTGGAAAAATACATATGTTAGAGGATGGGAATCTGGTTCAAATATGGCAAATTCTGGTTGTGGGTTAACGTCAATTGCGGTAATTGCAACAGGATATGGTTTAAATGTTACACCAGGAGATGTTGCAGCATTAGTAAATGGTGGTCAATATAGTTATGGGCAATTAGAACAAATTTTAAGTCATTATATAGGTAAGAGCTGTAATTGGCAGTATAGTAATATAAATGAGAATATAATAAATCAATTAAAAGCTGGTAAACCAACAATTGTGCATACAACATATTATAGCAGTGGACATTTCCTTTGTGTATTAGCAATAAGTGATGATGGTAGTCAAGTTTATGTTTCTGATGTTGGTGGATATTATGAAGGAAGAAATAGAAATGGATGGCAACCAATAAGCTTCTTAGGTAGATTTGATAGATGTATGTTAATTGGAGATTAAGGAGAGATGATGAATGAAAAAATATATAAAGATAATTCTAATATTAATAATATTGTTACTAATATTACTAGGAGGATTAATCATATTTATGACATATAATAAATCAAATAATAATCAAAACGATAGTTCTTCAACCGCAAATTCTACGAACGATGATAAAACTCAAACAATACTATATACAGACATTAGTTCTAAACGAATAAGTAGTACGGCAATTTTGTTAGCTGTTCAAGATACAATTAATACATATTATTCATATAATTATAGTAATAATGCAGCTGCTATTATGGGGATACTGGATGAAAGTTATGTTGAGGCAAATAAAATAAGTCAAAATAATGTTTATCAATATTTAAAAAAAGAAAATCAAGATCTTAAGTTTTTTTGTATAGATGCATATGAAAAAGAAATTAGTTTTGATCACGAATATAAGTATTGGGTTTATGGAATAACATATTCTGATGATTATAAAACATCTGAAACAAATTTTTTTGAGGTTAATTTGGATCAATATAATTCAACTTTTAAATTAATACCACATGGCAAAGTTTCAATGGAAGAATATAAAAATTATGTCCAAGAGATATTGAAAAATGATAATGGAGGAAAGGTTGAAGTTAGTGCATCGAAAATAACAGAAATAAAAAGTAATGAATATAATGCATTTAAAATAAAAAATTATAACGAATTAATAAATAGTACTATAGAAAATTATTTGAATTATTATTACTATTTACAACAGACAGACAAGCAAAGTGCATATAATTTATTGAATAAAGAATATAGAGAAGCAAGGTTTGGTGATGTAAATAATTATTATCAATATCTACAAAATAACCATAGTAGAGAGATAAGTTATATGAAAGAATATACAGAAGGTAGTACAAATAAATTTATTGCAGTAAATAAATTTGGGGATTATTATATTTTTATAGAAACTGCTCCAATGAATTTTAGCATAATGCTAGATTCATACACAATACCACTAACAGAAACCACAACAAAATATAACTCTGCAACAAATGAGCAAAAAGCTTGTATGTGTCTAGAGCAAGTAAAAGAAATGTTAAATAATAAAGACTATAAAACAATATACAATCACTTAAATTCAACATACAAAAACAACAATTTCGAAACACAAGATAAGTTTACGTCATATATGAAGGACAAATTTTATGATATAAATAACTTTAAATATGAATCTTATCAAGTTTCAAATAATAGCTATATAATTAATGTAAAAGTATCTGATAATACAGATGAAACAAAAAATTTCACAATGAGTTTTGTAGTAAAATTAGCAGATAGCATAGATAAATTTGAAATGTCATTTGAAAAATAAATAAGTTATTATAATATAAATAAGTTTGAGAAAATAATAAAAATATTATTTTCTCGAACTTTAACTATATAACAAGAATTTTATAAAAGGATAGGTGCTTTTTTATGGAAGATATGAAAGAACTTAACAAAAGAGTGAAAACTTTGGTATTAAACGAAATGAATGAAAATGATGTATTAAATGAAAGATTATTATATTCAATACCATATAAGGAATTTTATTTAACACAACCTTCAAAAAACAATGAAGTTGCTTTAAAACTTGAAAATGTTATTATGGTTGTAAAAGAAAAAATAATAAATCAATACAAAGAAACAATTCGTGTTTTTGAATTATATGACGAAAATTTACAAAAAATAGGAACTGGAGAGCAAGGCGAAAAATTCATTGCTGATAAAGAAATTTTGAGTAGTATTATAGAAACACAGCAAAGAGCGTTAGATAAATTAGAAGGTAATTATAAAATTGCAAATATAGATACTATGGATAATGAAGGAAGAATTGAGTTATATTTTGAAATGGTAAATAGAAAATTGGTTGTTATGAATGAAAAACAAAAAGAAAAATATGACAGGTTAAAAGATAATTATGAAAGAAATATAGTTGATGCTAATTATGATAAAAAAGTAAATGAAAAAGATAAATTTGATAAAGAAGTTAGAGATAATATTGAAAATAATAACATAAATAATAAAGAAGATGCTGAAACAATGAAGCAAATAGGAGAGCAAGACTTAGGCTTTGAAATATATAAAATGGTTCCTATTGAAGACGATTTGTTTTATGATAATAATCCACAAATAGATAGATATAGAGCATTTCTTGTAGTTGATAGAGAAATGAAACCTCAAATTGTTGCTATGAAAAATGGAAAATTAGAAAAAGCAAATGGGTTTGATGAGGCAACAAAAAGAACAGGTGAAGCAGCTATAATGAGAAATGATGATAAAAATTTAGAGCAAAATCATACATATGGTGAAATAAGAAGAAATAACAATGGAGCCGATAGCTTTGTTTACTCAATAGAAATAGGAACATATGGAGACCCAAAATTATTAGAGAAGAGACCTAATAGAGGTGGTAAATTTGAGCAACGAAATGAATATTTAGTAAGAGAGGTACAAACGGGTAATACAGATTACGAAGATATCAATAGAGAGGGGAATACTAGAACAAATATAACGCGACAAATTTTTACTGAAAGACCAGGTTATAATAATGATAGTCATCCAGATAATATAAGTGAGCAAAACAAGAATATTGTAAGTGATATGGCTGATAATAAAGAAAGTGATTTTACTCCTGAATCATTAGCAGAAGATAAAAATATTAAAGCAAATGAAGCAATGAAAAAGATAAAAGAAGAGCTAAAAAAACAAGGAATAGACTACAATTCATCTGATGAAGAGAAAATGAGGAATGATGTTATGAGTTTTATAGAAAATAATGGGAAGATTTATTGTGACGAAGAAGTACAACAATATTGCGAGAATTTTAAACAATATAAAATAAACCAAAAACAAGAAAATGAAAAATCAGAAAATGGTGAAGATAAAGGAAGAGGTAGGATTGAAGAAATATTAAATGCATATAAAGGATATTAAAAAAACATCTTGAATAAATTTCCATATTTATATTATAATATGAATATGGAAATTTATTTTTTTGCTCTAACAAGCAAAAAGAAAGGATTTTATGGTATGAATTATAATAAAAGTATAATTAAAAACGGAATTACATTTCACAAAGTAACAACAAATAAGTTTAAAACAAATTTATTTGCAATATTCTTAACTACACCAATTACAAGGGAAACAGTAACAAAAAATGCTTTAATTAGTGCAGTTTTAAGACGAGGAACTAATAATATTCCAACACAAGAGGGAATATCAAAAGAGCTTGAAAATATGTATGGAGCAAGTTTTGACTGTGGTATCGAAAAAAATGGCGATAACCAAATTTTAAAATTTTATATTGAATCAATCAACGACGAATTTTTACCAAAGAAAGAAAATTTAGCACAAAAATCTTTACAATTATTATCAGATATAGTTTTTAATCCTTATACAGAAAACGGAACTTTCAAAAAAGAATATGTAGATGGCGAAAAAAATACTTTAAAACAATTAATAGAAGGAAAAATTGATAACAAAACTAAATATGCCTTAGATAGATGCCTAGAAGAAATGTTCAAAAATGAACCATATGGATTATATAAATTGGGATACACAGAGGACCTAGAAAAAATTACAGAGCAAGATTTATATAATCAATACCAAAATCTAATATTAAATTGTAAAATAGATGTGTTTGTATCTGGTTTCAATATAGAAAATTTAAATGAGAATAAAATTTTAGCCGATTTAAACGAAAGAACAGCAACATATATACCAACAGACATAAAAACAGAAAATAAGCAAATAAATGAGCCAAAACAAATAACAGAAAAAATGAATATTACACAAGGTAAATTGATGATTGGATTAGATATAAATGATTTAAAGGAAGATGAGCAATATATTGCATCAATGTACAATGTAATATTAGGAGGAGGGGCAAATTCTAAACTATTCCAAAATGTAAGAGAAAAAGCGAGTTTAGCCTACACAGCAGGTTCTGGATATTTAAAAGCTAAAAGCATAATAATAATTAGATGCGGAATAGAAATTAAAAATTACGAAAAAGCTGTAGAAATAATAAAAGAACAATTAAACCAAATGTTAACAGGCGATTTTTCAGAAGAAGACATAGAAAGCGCAAAACAACTAATATATGCATCAGTAAAAAGCATACCAGATACTCAAGACGGGGAGCTAATGTACTACTTTGCTCAAGAGCTATCGAATAAATTTGTTAGCTTAGATGAATATATAAATAATATAAAGAAAGTAACAAAAGAGGAAATATTAAAAATAGCACAAAAAATAAAAATAAATACAATATATTTCCTAACAGGCCAAGAATAAAAATTTAATTTAGTAACGGATTTTAAAGTTTATAGAATTTAAAAAATTAGTAAACTAGTAAATTTTAAAAAATTTGTAATTTACAAAATGCAAAATTTAGTAAATGAAAGGAGAACTTTTATAAAAGGATGAAAATATTAGATTGTTTAAAAATAAAAGAAAAAGCATATATTGAAGACCTTGATAATGGACTAAAAGTTATTATTGTTCCCAAAAAGGAAAGTACTAAAAAATTTGTAATATGGGGAACTAAATTTGGTTCAATTGATAATAAATTTATATTGCCAGAAACAGGTGAAGAAGTTACTGTTCCAGATGGCGTTGCACACTTTTTAGAGCATAAAATGTTTGAGCAACCAAATGGAACAAACAGCCTAGATACAATGATGGCTTTAGGACTAGATGCAAATGCATATACAACAAATGACCATACTGCATATTTATTTGAATGTAGTGAAGACGAAAATTTTTATAAAGGTTTAGATGAACTTATGGATTATGTTCAAAGTCCATATTATACAAATGAAAATGTTGAAAAAGAAAAAGGGATAATTGGTCAAGAAATAATGATGTATGACGATGACCCAGGATTTCAGTTATATTTAAATACTTTAAAATGCTTATATTCAAAATGTCCAATTAGAATTGATATAGCTGGAAGCATTGATTCTATAGCACCAATAAATCCAGATATATTATACAAATGTTATAATACATTTTATAATCCATCAAATATGGTGCTTGTTGTATGTGGAAATTTTGAACCACAAAATATATTAGAAGAAATAAAAAAACGTTTAAAACCTTCTAAAAATATTGGAGAAATACACAGAATTTATGAAGAAGAGCCAAAAGAAATAAATGAAAAATATATGGAAAAATCAATGTCTGTAAGTATGCCAATTTTTATGATTGGTATAAAAGACAAAATTGTAAATCCATCAGAGCGTGTAAGAAGACATATGACTATTGAAGTTATTTTAAATTTACTCATAGGAAAAAGTTCTAATTTATATAAAAAATTATACGAAGAGCAAATATTACTAGGAGAAGCAGATTCAGAATATGAATTTTCAAATCAATATGCACATATATTAATAAGTGGGCAGTCAAATAATCCACAATTGGTACAAAATATGTTGATAACTGAAATTGAAAAGTTAAAAAATAATGGTTTTGTGGCAGAAGATTTTGAAAGAATGAAACGAAAAATATATGGAGAATTTGTAACAGAGTTTAATGATGTTGCAAGTATTTCTAGAATGTTTTTGGCAGATACTGTAAAACAAATTAATTCATTTGATTATGTAGATGAATATGACAATATTACAATGGAATACGCAAAAGAGCTATTAAATGAAGTGTTTGTAGAAGATAAAATGGTATTGTCAGTAATTAAAAATTGAGTTTTATAGGAAAATATAGTTTATAAAAGGTAAAAAATATGATTATAAAAATAGGATTTATTTCAAGAGTTGCCTTTACAATTGCAGGAATTGACATTTATTGGTATGCAGTTTTAATAGTTTCTGCAATTGTAATTGGAATAATATGGTCACTATTAAAAAGTGGCAGATATAACATAAAATTTGATACAATTTTAGATTTATGTATATTTATGATTCCAATTTCAATTTTATGTGCAAGAGCATATTACGTGATATTTAATTTTAATTATTACACAAGTAATCCATTGGAAATATTAGACTTTAGAAATGGAGGACTTGCCATTTATGGAGGAATTATAGGTGCAGTTATAACGATAATTGTTTTTTGTAAAATTAAAAAAGTAAATATTTTAAATTTGACAGATTACATTGCTCCAATAATTCCATTAGGACAAGCAATTGGAAGATGGGGAAACTACATAAATATTGAGGCATATGGAACAGAAACAAATTTACCATTAAAAATGGAAATAATAGAAAATGGAGTTACAAAATATGTGCATCCAACATTTTTATATGAGTCAGTTGGAAATTTTATTTTATTTTTAATACTATTAAAAATAAGCAAAAATAGGAAATTTTCTGGACAAATTACTTTTTTATATTTTATAGGATATGCGTTTATTAGATTTTTTATAGAAGGTCTTAGAACAGATAGCTTAATGATTGGAAATATAAGAGTTTCACAATTGTTATCATTAATTATTTTTATAATTTGTACAGTAGTTTATATAGTAATTGCAAAAAATAAAATAATTAAATTGAAAGAGCGAGAAAATGTAAAATAGATTATAAATATTATTGGGTTAACTAAAAAAATATACAATTAGTGCAAAATGCTTTGTACAAAATGGTATATTTTTTATTGTGAGCATTAAACGATAAAAGAATAACAAATGAATAATAAAGAAATCCTGTATCTTTACTTAATAAATTTACATATAGTAGTATACAGAAATGCAAAAAATGTCATATTTTGTCGTACGAAAAATGCCTGAAAACGCAGTAAAATGAGAAGTTTTGTTGACTATTAAAATTTTATATGTTATTCTAAATATAGTATATACATAAAATAGCAAGCATCAAAGTAAGAAGGAGATGGTTACTATGTTACTAGATCAGATTTGTGAAGTTAGAAACAAGTTGAACAAAAGCATATTAACTGAAGATTTCAAGTGCACATATGAGTTAAGTATAAAATTAGACCAATTAATCGCAGAATATTATGAAGAACAAAAATTTCAAATAGATGTATCTAAATAAACAGCAGATATAAATTTTATATAAAAACGGAATGGCAACATTCCTTTTTTTGTGAATAATAGTGAATTTTAAATCGGATAAAACTATGCTTTTTAAGATAATTTTGTAGAAATATAGATTTTAATGTAAAATCTATAAATCGAAACAAATATTAAATGGAAGTTTGGCATTATTAAAATAACTAAAAAAATAAAATTTTACGAAAAAAGTATTGACAAACATTACCTAAAATATTATAATAAGTCTTGTCGTAAGACAAATGTCAGTTTATAACAAATGCAGATGTGGCGGAACTGGCAGACGCACAGGACTTAAAATCCTGCGGTTGAATAAACCGTGCCGGTTCGATTCCGGCCATCTGCACCAAGAATACAGATTAGAAATCAAATTTCTAACCTGTATTTTTTTGCGTAATTTCAAGAAAAGGCTACATTTTATAGGTACTTTGGAACTGTTCCGAAAAGTTTTAAAAGATACCCTATAATGTATATAAAATGTCGGGATTGCATGTCGGGAAAATTTTTAATCTTTGATAATTCTATCAAATACTCCCTTTATTTATTATTAGTCCTATTCTGAGTATCAGAAAGGATATAGAAATGGAATTTATACCATACAAAGCTCATGAATGTTTTGAACATTTATATTATCAAATACCAATGGAGTTATTCTTTAACAAAAATTATAAAGATAACTTAAATTCGGATAGCAAAATTCTTTATGGCTTTTTACTAAATAGACTAACATTATCAGCAAAAAATAATTGGGCTGATGAAGAAGGAAATGTTTTTCTAATATTTACTAGAAAAGAAGTACAAGAATTATTAGGGTTATCTGATAAAACAGTTACAAAAGCTTTTAAACAATTAAAGGATTGTAAATTAATATATGAGAAAAAGCAAGGTGCAAATAAACCTAATTTGATTTATGTTGGAAAGATAGAACATGATAAAAATCTTATACAACTGATTCGTAAAAATTACGAGTCCAGAATCGTAAAATCTACGACTCACGACACGGAAAATTTACGACCAAACTATAACAATAATAATTATAACAATAAAGTAAAAGGCAAAAATAGTTATTCAAATTATGAGCAAAGACATTATGATGATTTAAACTTCTTATATGCAAATAATAATTTTGAAAATAATGATGAAACGGAGTGATTTTAATGAATTTAGAATATATAAAATATGGAGATTATAATTTACCTAATATATCAGTTCCTGAAGAAAGTAATGAAACAAAAGGAAAACATTTTGGTAAATATGGATTATTAAGATTAACATTTTTGAAAGAGAATAGACAAGTTTTATACCAAGAATTATTACTTAATAATAAATTACACGAGCATTTAGTAAAAACAGATGAAGAAACAAATATAAAAGTAAATAACTTAATAAAAGAACTTGCAGAGCAAGAAAATGTTGACGAGAATTTAAAAGCAATTAACCAATTAGAATGGGTTCAAAAAATGAACAACATTAAAAATCGTGCAGAAGAAATAGTATTTAATGAGCTAATTTATGTATAAATATCTCTGACGATATTTTAAAAGCAAGCGTCGCATTTATACTCCCGTACAAATACTGCTTGTCAGTTTTGAAACAAAACTGATTAATGGGGAATTTCTTCCCCAAACCCTTTAAATTTTTCTACGAAAGGAGAACAAAATTATGAGAAAGAGAAATATAAAAAAACAAATATGGATAAATGTTCAAGAAGATAATTTACTAAAAAAGAAATCAAAAGAAAGTGGATTAAGTGAATCTGAATTTATAAGAAGTTTAGTAAAAGGTTATAGAATAAAAGCACAACCTACTGAAGAAATAAAATCTTTTCAAAGAGACTTATATGGAATAGCAAATAATATAAATCAAATTGCAAGAATTGCAAATTCAAGATTAAGTGTTTCACACGATGATTATTCATATATTTCAAAAGAACTTTCTGATTTTATTTTGAGATTTGAAAAAGAACTTTATTCAAGGCAAAAATAAGGAGGTTTGCTGCTATGGCTATTACAAAATATAAAGTTATACAAAAAAATTTAGAAGCTGTAATAAACTATGCCAAAAATGGATATAAAACAGAAAAGGGGATACTCGTATGTGGCATAAATTGTTTGCCAGATACAGCTTATTTCCAAATGATGCTTACAAAAAAGACATTTCATAAAGAAGGCGGAAGGCTAGGTTATCATATAATTCAATCATTTAATGGAAAAGAGGTATCTTCTGAAAAATGTAATAGCATAGGTGTTGAATTTGCCCAAAGTCTATTTGGAGATAAATATCAAGTTTTAGTATGTACTCATATAGATAAAGAAAATGTTCATAATCATATCGTGCTAAATTCAGTTTCTTTTGTAGATGGGCTTAAATACCACAATTCTAATGCAGAACTTGCTTTTTTAAGAGAAACAAGTGATGATTTATGTAGAAAGTATGGTTTATATGTTATTGAAAGTAAAAAAGCTGATAAAGAAAATGTTATTGCCAGAAATAGAACAGATAATTATAATCGCAATAGTGGCAAAATGGAGCTAATAAAAAATGATATTGATGAGGCAATAAAGAATGCTAAAAAATATCAAGACTTTATTGATAACTTGGCTTATAAAGGTTATTATGCTAAAAAATCCAATAATGTAATATCTGTATCAACTCCATATTTTAATAGAAAGATAAGACTTTCAAGAGCCTTTGGAGAAGATTATACCTTTGAAAATATTAAAAATAGAATTTATTATAGAAATTATCAACTTAAAGAAGATAAAATATATAGAGTCAGAATATATGAAAGTGTAAAAATTAATTCTCAATTATTAAAAACATCATCATTTTATAGATTATATGTGCATTTTTTATATGTCTTAGGAAAATTACCACCTAAAATACATTATGAAGAAAGAGCACCAGAATATTATAAAGAAATAGATAGATTTGATAAGCTATGTGATGAACTAAATATGATTAGTGATTATAAATTGACATCAATAGAAGATTGCCAAAATTTAAGAACTAAATATCTTGAAGAAATTTCACCTTTAAAGGCTCAAAAAGAAAAATATATAAAATTATATAGTTCAACTCAAAATAGTGCCGATAAAACAATTCTCGAAGCAAAAATTAATCATTTAACAGAAGCTATTGATAGATTAAATTCTAAAATACAAACTTGCAGAAGAATTATTATAAAATCTGAAAAGGGAGAAAAGGAAGATTGGCTAATTCAGAAAAGATTTGAAGATAATAAAGAAAGCGCAGAAAAAGAAATTGCTAAAAATAAGGATAAGAAAAGAATAAGATAGAGCTACATTTGGCTCTATCTTAAATATTTATTTTGATTGTTCTTTTCCATCCTCTACTTGCAGTATTCTATTTTTATTTTCATCTGTTGTTCTAGTAATAGATTTTCCTTGAGCTCTTGCAACAACTTCAACCAGTCTAGCTTTTTTCATGGTTGCTGTATCTCCATATTTAATTAAAAACGAATTTCTTTCGTTTAATTTTTTTTTGGCTACTGATACTGCATTTGGGTGTTCACTAATAAATTGATTAGCTTCTCTAATGTTCATTTCTCCATGTGTTAAAGAATGACTCTCTAGCAATCCGTCAGTATTTACTCTTCCATTTTTCTCATTTTCTTGTGCCTCGGTATGTATAGTATGAACTTGTCCAGACTTCTTTAACTCAAGTAAAGCATCATTAACAGCTGGTTGTTTTAACATTTCTTCTAAAAAGTTTTGTTCATCATCAAGACTTAGATTTTGTGCTGCAATTAAAAGTCTAAATAATCCTGGACCTTTTATTGATGAATTAATTATTTCATTTTTATTTACAACATTAGCAATTCGGTGCATATCAGTGTCTTCTTTTTGCACTCTACTTTCGTACCATTCATCATGTTCCATTTTTTTATAATCTGCTATTAGTCTTTCTACTATTTCTTTTCTATGTGCTAATTGTTCTGGCGTTAAGTTTATTTTTTTCTGTGGTTGAGTATACATAGGATTATTTGGATCTAGTTGTTTTCTAAATTCATTCTCTTTTTCTAATTTTTTAATATCATATGATATAGCATAACTCATCCCACCTTCTACACTTCTTTGAATGTTTACAGCTTTTTTTCCTTGCTCAGCCAATGTATATTGAAGATATGTTTCAGCCATATAATTCATATCGCCTTCTGGCTTAGCTAAATCACACATTATAATATCTAATGGTCTTCCTGCCATCATAACAAATCCTGAAACAGATTTAGGTTCAGTAGACAATGCTTGTTGTGGAAAATTAGATTGTATTTCATCTAATATTTCTTCTTCAGATTTATTTGTTTGAAATGCATTTGATTGAACATCTTTAATTTTCCTATATAAGAAAATTGCAGATACTATTTTTCTTTTTTCTTCATCTGATAAATCTTCGGGTAATGTTATAGTTCCATCTTTTTTTCTTGCTTCAAGAGTTTTAAAATCTTTTAATGTATATTGTTTTCTTATACTTTTTATTTCATTTAAACTAAACATATATTATCACCTCTCTTAATTTGCTCCCAAACTACCTTAATTATAGCATATTTCAGTCCAAAATGCAAATATTGGTCAATTTATTGGTCAAATTTTAACCAATAAAATTTATTTCAAGATTTTCCATCTTCCTGTCTTATAAGAACCTTCTCTTTCAATTATCTTCATATCTTTTAAGATTGCAATATTATATTTTATTTTTTCTCTGTTAACTTCTAAAATTCTAGCCATTTCATTTTGTGTAATACTTGAATTTTCTTGAATTAATATAAGGATTTTCTTTTGAATAACATTTAAATCTTTTTGGTCAATTTCTTGGTTAGTTTTTTGGTCATATTCAAATGGATTTTCTCTGTATTTAAATGAAACTCTTAAAAAATGTTCCATAAAGTTGAAGCAACTTTTATCATATGCTTCTAAAATTCTTAAAACTCCAGAGCCAATATTTTCAATCAAATCAACATCTTTAAAAACTCTAATAAGTTCTTTGTTTCTTGGTGCAGTAACACCTTCTAGAAATTCTTCTTGCGATAATTCTTGAGGAAGCCCACCACCAGAGGTAATTTCAATTCTATCAGAATATAATTCAATGATAGGAGAAGTATTATAAGTATAATCACTATGAACAATAGCATTGATAACAGCTTCTTTTAGAGCTTTGCTATCTATCATCTCAACTTCTTTTCTGCCTTTATATTCAATTTTTGCATAAACAGTATTTTCAGCAACTAATCTTTCTAGAATCCTATGTGTTGCAGTAATTATACAACAGTAACCATATTCATTATTTTCAATTAATTCCATTTTATTAGTTCCTAAATATTTAACTAACTTGATAGATATATTATTTTCATCAGCAAGTAAGAAAGCATTATAATTATATTTACCTTCACTAGTTAAAAGATTTAAATTTTTAGCAAAGTTATCATTAAGTTTCATTCCATTTTCTTCATAATAAATTTTTAATTGCCTAAAAGTTAAGTCTTGTCTAGGAGATTCTAGTTCTTTAAGAGATGTTTTAACTCTTTTAGAATACATTTCATCAATCATATCAAATGTCATTTGTTCTTTTCCACTACCAATTCTAATATAACAACCTTCTGGGGTTCTTCCTTTTTTTCTTAAATAGTAAGGTTTTTCTGTTCCGCTAGATATAACTACTTTAATTATTTGTTTATCATCCATAGTTTCAACAATTACATCAAATAGTCCCAAAGTAGAAGGTTGTATATTATTTTTTATTCTATCTTTTATTTGTAATTGTGTTAAATCAATATCTTCAACACCAACTACTTGTCCATCTTTTCTAACTCCAACATAAATTATTCCACCTTCTTTATAATTAAGAAAGGCAATAACTTCTTGCTCAAAGTCGACATTTAATATTTCCTTGTTTTCTATACGATTTGTTTCAGGATTCCTCATAATCAAACACTCCTAAAAATATATTTTAATTTATTCAATATAATTATTTTTCTTTTGTCTGCTTTTGTTTATATTTTCTCTATTTCTACATTGTATAGTGTCATATTCAGCTTTAATGTTTTCTGCAATGAATGGTTTACCACAATGCTTACATAGTTTTACTTCTGTTCTTCCAGATGTTTCATTTAGAAGTAAGATAGTTTCTATTATTTCACTTAAAGACATAAAATTCCATTTGAATTTTATGTGTCCATCTTCAGCACTATATGAAATACTAGGCTTTTTTAGGCTATCTCCAGTAATACTTTCTTGATATACTTGTCTTATATCTTCTGATACATCATCATAAAGGTAAGCACAAATTAAAAGCTTTTTATTGTATATAATTGTTGCAAAGTTAATAATTTCTGCAATAGTTTCAGCATAATTTTTTGAAAAAATTACATCATTAAGTCTATCTCCTTCAATTTGTTCAAAATCATCATTAAGACCAGTATTTCTGTGATAATCGTTCGCTTTCATTGTATTCGACCAGTCCATTTTTGAATCTTTCCAAAAATATTTCTTTTCAAATTCCAATGCACTTATAGAAGTATTATATCCTAAATTTACAGGGATATTTCCATTATCCATAAATTCATAATTTTCTGGCAAATATCTAAAATTACCAAGTAATCCATAATTGCTTACAAATTCAAACACTAAATTTTGGAATTTTTCCATTTTACTTTGTGCTTCAATTGTTACTTCCTTATTGCCAAGTTTAAACATTTCATTACCAACTGATTCTTTTCCTATTACTAATAAATCTTTTAATATTTGATTTTTTACTTCAAATGGATCATAGGTACTTGGCTTTGCATTTTTATCTGGGAATATGTAATATTTATCGTCTTTTTTTTCAATGATATACTTACTGTACTTACACCATTTTGCAGTAAATTCAATCTTTTCTTCTTTAATCATTTCACACCTCATAAAAAATCTTATAAAATTTTATAAAACTAGTTGACTTTTATAAAAATATGTTATATATTTGCAATAGTTAAGTCACTATACTATTTCAATGAGAAATACCAAATATCTTGTAACTATATCTATATTATATAATTTTTAAAAAATATTGTCAATAGATGGTAACTTTACAAAAAACTTAAATTGAAGGGAGGATTGCTTATGAATAAGGTACAAGTAAAAGAAAAGCCAATGCCAGTTATTTATACTACTGCAGATATTTGCAAAATGTTTCATATTGGTAGAGTAAAATGTTTAGAGCTATTTCACAGAGCTGATTTTCCAGCACAGAAATATGGCAGAGGTTTTGGAATTGAAGCAAATGCTTTAGCAAATTATATGAGCTCTAGACACATTATTTGTTAAAAAGAAAAAGAGATTTAGAAATGGCACTTCTAAAACTCTTACAAATCACATGGGAATGTCTTCCTATGTAAATTCTCTGAAATTATTATAGCACAAGTAAGTAATTACTTGCAAGACATTCCCTTTAAATTTTATTATGAAGGGAGTAAAAAATGAGCAAGAAAAAAGAATTTGTCGAAGGTATTGACTATGTTATTACTATAAGAAAAAGAAAGAAATTTATAAAAAATCCAAAGAAAAATATTTGTCCTATATGTGAAAATTGCAATCATAAAAATTTGTGTTTGAATAGAAGAAACAAAGAAACTATGGAAAGGTGTAACAAGTGCAAGAATTGTAGTGATTGTGATAATTGCGATAAATTTCACTTTTATGATGAATATGAAGGAAGGTTATTAAAACTTGGAACAAATGCAAATACAGGCAAAGCGATTAGACAATCATTTTCTGGTAAGTCTGAAGAAATCGTTTTAGAAAAATTAAGAACACAGTTTATAAAAAATAAAGAAGAAGGAATAAAAGAAACAATTTATACACCAAATGAAGTTTCAATAATTGAACTTGCTAATGAAATTGAAGAAAATAAATTCAGACTTTCTAAAACACATGGTTCAGGATACAATAGAAATATGCAGACAATAAAAGCGTGTAGTGCATACAACTTTATGTTTAAGCCAATTCAAAATGTAACAAGAACAGATATAGAAAGATTTTTACAAGCAGAAAAGCATAAATCTAATTCTTCTATTTCAAAGGAATATGCTATTATCAAGAATGCATTTGCACTTGCTTATAAAAAGCATCTAATTGATAGAGATATTGCATTAGACTTTAGCATTGATCCAGTAGAAAAGCCTAAAAGTGAAAAACAAGATAAAGATGTTGTTGCTTTTACAATAAGAGAAGAATATATGCTTGTTCAGTATATTAATTCTCATTATAATGAATATAACAATATGGTTTTGTTAGCACTTTATACAGGAATGAGAATTGGAGAAGTATTAGCATTAACAATTGATGATTTGGATTTTGATGAAGAATACGGAACAATTAACGTAAATAAAACTTTAACTAAAACCAAAAGTGGCAAAATAATAGTAGGAAAAGTAACAAAAACTAAAAAGGGCAAAAGAAATTTGCATTTAGATAAAGTTTCAAAAGAAGTTATACTAAAAGCAATAAAAGAAATGAGGCCTAATAGTAGAAATTTATTATTCTATCGTAAAGATGGCAGAATATATTATCCTAGTCAAGTAAATAGCGCATTTAAAAGAATTTGTAAAAATGCTGGAATAAAAGTTATCACAGTTAAACACAAAAAGAAATCTAAATCAAAAGGTGTTCACTATGTAAATGAAAAAACAAGTGAGGCACATACTCATATGTTAAGGCATACTTTTGCAACTAGATGTATTGAGGCAGGGATGGATTTAGCAACACTACAAAAAGTTTTAGGACACGAAAATATTCAAACAACAATAGATATTTATGGAGATATATTTGATTATCATCAGAAAAATCAAATGTATAAATACACAGAATATATGGATAAAATGAATGAAAAATATGAAAAACTATTTGAAAATAATACGATACAAGAATAGAATAATAATAAATAATTTGATAGAAAATATATTCCCGACAATGTCGGGACAAAGATACGAAATTTGAAATCAACTGGTATTAAAGGAAAAGATGGCAAAAATAATTTGCTCATCTGCACCATTAGAACCTCAAGTGATTCGAAAGATTATACTTGAGGTTTTAATTTTAAAAATAGTGCAAAGTTCTAACAAAAGTTCTAACACTTTTCTAAAACCCAATTTTTGAAAAGTTAGAAATATATTATTTAAAAGCAAATTACCTAAACAGCGAATTCGGTAATTTGTTTTTCTTTTGTGTTTAATCCAAGTTTGTTAACAATTACATTCGCTGAAACTCTTTTATCATCTACATTAGCATGTGCATATCTTAAAGTAGTTTGAAAATTAGAATGTCCAAGCCAAATTTGAATATCTTTTAAAGGTACTCCACTTCGTACAAGTAATGTACCACAACTATGTCTTAAATCATGCAGACGAATATGCCTTAAATTATAGCTATCTAGTATCTCGCTAAATTTTTGAGATAGAAAACCGGGTTTCATAAGTTCTCCATTTTCCATTAAGCAAATATAATCTTTATAATCATTTATGTAAGTATTTCCAAATAGTTTTCTATTTTCTTCATATTTATTCTTATAAGTCTTTAATAAATCAGCAATAAAATCAAATAAAGGTAATGTTCTATAACCAGAATCGCTTTTAGACCTATCTTTAAATATAAATTGAGTAATACCATCTATTTTTCCACGACCTATTGTATGTCTAATTGTTAATGTTTTATCTTTAAAATCAATAGCATCCCATTTAATTCCCAAAACTTCTTCACGCCTTAACCCATAAACTCCAGCAATTACAACTGGTAATTCAATAGGTGTTGTTTTAGCATTTTCCATTAAAAACAACAATTCATCTTGTGTATAGAAATCTGCTGTATATTCTTTTATTTTTATAGGCTCTAGCTTGGTAACTGGATTACTATCTATAATTTCTGTTATAACTGCACTTTTTAGAGCCTTACTTATATTTGCTCTATAATGTTTAATTGTATTGCCAGATAATCCTTCACTAAATAAAAAATCAAAGAAGTCTTGTAAATGTTTTGGCTTAATATTAACAAGCTTAATCTTAGTAGTTTTAAAGTAATTGTATAATCTACCTTTAATTACCTGCTCATAACCAATATATGTAGTTTTTTCAACTTTTCCTTTTTGCTTTTCTAACCAATCAAGCATATAATCACAAAAAAGAATATTCTTGTATTTATCATAAATATTAGGATCTCTTAATTGTACTTTAGATTTGTTTTCATACTCAATTTTAAATTGTTCAAGCTTTTCTTCAGCTTTTTTCTTGTTTCCTTTAATTGTATAACCTGTGGGAATCCACTTTGGCTTTCGTTTGCCATATTCATCGTATAAATTTAATACAGCATAATATAAACCTTTCTTTTTTTGTAAGCTACCTGTTATCATATAAACCTCCTTCTAAATAACAGCCTAAATTTAACTTACTATTGATATTTTAAGTATAATACCATGAAAGTAAATTAAAATCTAGTTATATTTAATTTGTATTTGTTATATATGCTATAACATTTTTCTTTGGTATTTTATAAGCTCTACCAACTTTTAAAGCCTTAATTGTGTTATTTTGCACTAATCTATATGCAAGGGTAACACCAATACCCAACATTTTTGTTAGTTGTTTAATATCAACTAAATCTGGATAGGTAGTAAACATAGCTTGGCAATAATCATTTGTGTTATGTGCAGAATTAACAACCAAATTATTTTCTCTTATACATTCCATATTGATAATCCTCCTTGTCTTAAAAATTTGTAATAAAAAAAGATTTTATTAATCATAATAAAATCTTGTAATTAACGACTATAACAATATCTATTTTTATATTTTTGAGTAGGTACTTTTATATTCATATTTATTGATTTTGAAATATCACTTCCTACTTTTAATCCTCTAATCAGTACTAAATTACCTCTACTATTAGTATGATAAGCATTAGGATTCCATTTTGCATAAGCATAATCAGAAATATTATTTGTAGAATATGAAAGTTCTTTACTAGCTTCAGCATGTTGCATTTTTACATACTCATATAATTGCTTATCTGACTCTGTTTGTCTTTTATTTCTAATCCATTCTCTTTTAGAAATCTTACGATTTTCTTTGCTAATTTTGGCTCTGTATTCTTTTTCTTTTAAATATCTTGTATCTTGTTTTACTATTTTTGTTATATATGATGGTACTACATTCAACTGTTTAGCTATAATACTTGGTTTTTCGTGTAATTCAAAATATTGGTATAAAATATTTTTAGTATCTGTCATAAATTACCTCCTTGGCTTTGGTGAAAAAAGTGTCTACAACTTTTATATATGATAAAACTATTACACTAAATTAGTGTAATTACTTGACGAAATATTATAAAAATTGTATAATTTGTGTAATAGTTAATAATAATTAACTATTAACAATATATAGTAATAGCTAATTAATGTCAAGTATTACAAAGCGAATTTTTAAAAAATTTTTCGAGGTGTTAGAAATGAATAAAAATGAAGATAATAACTTTAGTTCAGATTGGGTAAAATATTCAAATTATGAATTTGTACAAATAAATAAAGATACTTATATAAAACCAGCTGAAGATGCAGAGTATGAAATATATGATCCATTTTTAGTAGCAGATAATATACTAGTAGATATTTTAAATATAGGAAAATTGGCTATTAATAACGAACTTGATATGTGCAATACTAAAATTTTGGAATTTGTTAAGAATTATGGCTTGTTAGGTGAATTAACATATTTGCCATTAAATACAAACATTGTGTATCAAAAGAAAACATATTTACCAAAAGAAAATCAATTTACTAGCAAGGAAGTTATACCAACAGAAGAATATTTAAGATATTTCTTAGTTGCAGACAAAAATGAGAGAGTAAACGTTGAAGTAACACCGAATAAAACGATAGTTGTTTCCAACTCTAATGAGGTAACTGCAAATTTTATTTTAAATAAAGGAGTTGAATATAATATAGTTTTTTCAAAAGGTTATTCTGAAAAGTTAGAATGGTTTATAGAATATGCACAAAATTTATATATAGTTTTTGATGCTATTGAAAATTTTGGAAAAGAAGATGATGAATATGAAAGAAAAATGTCAGAAGTATATATAAACTCATTTGTTGCAAATAATATTGCATGCAGAGTTGAAATGCTTAAAGAACCTACTTTGAAATGGGATTTTAATTCGTTAAAATTAGCTATAGATACAATGTTTTTGTTAAATGAAACAGCACAAAGAAAGACTGTTAAAATATGTAAATATTGTGGAAAAGCATTTGCTTCACAGAATTTAAAGGCAGAATATTGCAGTCCACAATGTAGAAATAAAGCTAATGTTTATAAAAGTAGAAGTAAAAATAAAAGATAGTGCTTATAGTAAATTAAAAACACCCTCAAAAGCCAATAAAATCGGACTTGACAGCAATTGTGATATTTGCTAAAATTAATATAATGAAAATGAACAAAAGATAGTGAAAGGTGATGAAAAAATGGTAAGTGTTTCATATAGTGAAGCTGTTACAGAAGTACTAGATATTTTAAAACATACAAAAAAAGAAGATGTTGAAAAAATTCCTAAAAGTTTTATGGATTTTTTAGAAGAAAATAAATCCAAAGATTATACACCTAATTTAGACCATTCAAAATCATTAAAAGATATGGGAATAAAACCTAAAACAGCAGGATTGCTAGGAATGATATATGTAAAATACTGGGCAAATGAAGAAGAAAAACAAGAATTTATGAGAAAAGCTAACGAAAATGAACAAATATATCAAGAAGAATTGAGAGCAAAATTTAATCTTAATGATATTTTTAAAACAGAAAAAAATAATAAAATTAAAGAAACAAAAAATGAGAATTTACCAATGGTTAATGAAGAAAATGTTAATTTTTTTATGAAGATTTGGAATAAATTAAAGAACTTTCTGAATATAAAAAGTTAATTAAAAAATGAGGTAAATACTGCATATGAAAATATTAGATAAATTAAAAAGGAGGAGTAATATGGTTAAATACGATACTATAGAAGAGTTAATCAAAGGTATGGACGCAAACGGAATTCAAGAATTTCAATATGCATCTGATGAAATAAAAGGAAATCCAGATGATATAAAAAAGGTGTTAAAAAAATTTTTAGATGATGGTATATTTCAATATGTATCAGATGATTTAAAAAAGAGTAAAGAATTTATTTTTAGATTTGATGGATATGGTGCATTTCAATATGCTGCAGATGAATTAAAAGATGATAGAGAATTTGTACTACAATTATTAACAAGACCAGAAGATGAAGGGTTTTGCTGGTTAAATATACAATATGTTTCTGAAAGATTGAAACACGATAGAGAGTTCGTTTTGGTAGCAGTAGAAAATTATGGAAAAGCCCTAGCATTTTTGGATAGTGAATTTAAAAATGACAGAGAAGTTGTGCTTGAAGCAGTAAAAAGTGATGCGACAGCAATAGCTTATATTGGAGAGGATTTAAAAGATGATGGTGCATCAATTTTAGCCCAAGGCATAAGAGAAGGAAAAAAAGAGTATTCAGGATCATTTTGGCGTGCTTTCCCTGTTGATAAAGAAACGATTGAAAGATTTAAAGAAAATAAAGATATAATCATAGCTCTGATAAGTAGAGCAAATTTAGGCGACATGTCATTAAATAGTTGGGCATCTAAAGATTTGGTTAAGAGTAAGGAGTTTATATTGGAAGCAATGCATTATGCTGTTGAAAATTCAGACGAAATGGCGGATAGAATCAGAGATGGTAGATATGCTCCTGAAGATGTTGTGACAGATAAACTTCAATCTTTATTAAGACAAATGGATGAATCTTTAAAAGGAGATGAAGAAATTGCCAGATATGCCATTGGACATGGAGCTGATTTAATTTGTGTAGGAAAAGAATTGAGAGATAATCCTGAATTGCGTACTTTAAGTGAGGAAGTAAAAAAGAAGAAAGTATACCATTTCTATAGTGCTTCAGATGTAGCTGAAATAGATGGAATAAAAACTAGCGATATCCAATCAGTTTATGAAGAAACTATTGTAGAAAGAAATTCAGGTAAAGAAGATAAATCACCAAGTATTAGTGAAGAATAAAATAATCCCCCATTAGCAATTTGTTGCTATGGGGGATTTAAAATAGCTCATCTTCATCCTCTAATTCATTCTCAAATTGAATTTGTTTTTGTGGGTCAAGATATGTGTTAGTTTCTTTTTCAAAATCTCGTATTAACGAATCTTCTTCACTAACAGAAAATTTATTACAAACCCAATGTATAAATCTTTTTATATTTTCATAGAACTTGTTTATTATTTTAACTAAATGTGTATTTTCATCTTCTAATTTTTCAATTTTACTTTTATATTTCCATTCTAAATCAAATTGCTTTTCTTTATATTCATTTCTTATATTTTTAACTTCATTTTGTAAGGTTCTATTATCAGCTAAAATCATATCTCTTTCTTTTTGATATTTTGCAGCTTCGTCAACAATTTTATCTTGTTTTGAAAGCTCTTTATGTAAAGATATATTTTCTTCAAATAGTTCTTTTATTAGATTATCTTTAGGCTTAATAATTTCTTCCATAATTCTATTATCTCGTTTAAATGATATTTTACTAATATCATTTAAGCTAGGAACTTCTGGTAATTCTAATTTGATATTGTTTAATACTTTTTTAGTATTTTCGTAATTAGTAATTTTTTTGTATTCCTCAACTGAATAATGACTTCTTCCTGTATCTTCAACAAATATTCCTCTTTCTAAATCAAAGCCTTTTGACTTTACATGATTAAAATAGGCATCTTGCAATTTTCTATAACTATCTCTACCTTTCCAAAAATCTCTGGCACATATTTTGTCAATGTCTTTACCGTCTTTGTCTTTTGTATGAACAACAGGAACAAACATTAAATGCATGTGTGGTGCTCCTTCATCTAAATGTACTACTGATGAAATTATGTTTTTTTCTCCTAGATTTTTATAACTACACATAAATTTATAACATTCATCGAAATATCTTTTGGTTTCTTGTTCACCGATTCTATCAAAAAATGCTTGGTCAGAAGTAAATATCATTTGACACATTATTATACTATTACTACGAAGATGACCTTGTAGATTTTTTTCTTTCACACACTTATCAAATTCTTTTGTATATGTTAGTTCGTTTTTCTTAATATAGTAATTTAAATAAGTTCTGCTTGAATCAATATCTTTGTTAGAATGATTTTTTGCTTTTCTATCATTATGAGTTCCTTTTCCATTTACTTGTGCTCTTGTTAATTTTTCATTTCTTACTATTGCATAACTCATAGTTCCAACGCTCCTTTCTGGCTAAAATAAGTTTACTTGTCTAACACACTAGACAAACAAAGTTTATCTGTGTGGCAGGGTTACAAACCCCACACCCCCAAAAACTAAAAATTGCTAATTGCTTTTTTAGTTTTTGTTCAAAAAATCACAAAGTGAATTTTTGAACTTTTAATAAATTTGCTTTTCGCAATTTATAAAAAAAAGAGCCAAGAAAAAATTATATTTTTCTTAGCTCTTATGAAACCTAGCTCGGTTTCAAGCTTCCACGCAAAAAATAAAAGCATAGATTTATATAAACTATACTTTTATTTTCTATATATTTTGTTATTTTTTATAAATAAAAAAATGCCTAGGTGGCAACGTACTTAACATACGTTTAGCATTTAGCTACCAAACCTAGGTCTTACTATAAATATTGTAACATACAAAAAAATGTATGTCAAATATTTCACTAATTATTTTATGCTTTTTTATTCTAGTGAATTAAAAAAGTAAATTCTATTTACTTTTATTTTAATAAAAATTAGTCTT
>OLGY01000349.1_pt1 | contig 35050 bp, 42 predicted proteins | sample 1605951 | NCBI WGS metagenome assembly OLGY01 (sample SAMN03283280) | human gut metagenome | biome: human-associated habitat; material: feces | host: Homo sapiens | place: Peru | collected 2012
GGCAGCACCATCACCAAGCGTTGATGCCGGAGATGGCTTCATGAATATTCCAGATAATATAGATGAAGAATTACCATTTCATTAAAGAGAATGTGCCGAAATTCGGTACACGAGCAATTTTGAAGTGGAGATAACAATGGAGAAATTAAGGATGGAGAAGTACGAGAATGTCAGGAATAGAGGAACAAAAAGTAGTGAGCGTACCGAATTTCGCTACAGAAGAAAAGCAGGATATGAAAAAACGAAAAAAAATGTCCTTTTATAGAGTATTACAAGAAATTACTGATAAAAGGAATGTGGAGGGGGAGATAATAGTTGTTGATCCGAAATGTGACAAATTGAACAAATAAAAAGAACCTTGAAAATAGAATATTGACAGTTGGTTTTTTGCAAAGAAAGCCAAAATAGTTATGTGTGCCGAAATTCGGTACACGAGCAACTTTGAAAGAGAGATAAAAATGGAGAAATAAATTATGTGTATGTATTGTGAAAAAAGGAAGGATATTAAATGCGGATGGGAGCAACCTAAACTTCCTTATCATAATAAGAAAGACATTTCAGCAAATTTGTCAGGAAATGTTTTAGAAAACAAAAAATGGGATGGAGTTATTCATGATTATCAAACGACTAGTCCAAAGCTGATATTAACTAGTCCAAGTTATTTCAATGGAGAAGGTGTAGGGACAATTTATATCCCTATAAAATACTGTCCAGAGTGTGGTAGGAAATTAGGCAAAAAAGTATGAAGCATTAAATTGTATCCCTTCATAAAACTATCATTGTAACCCAAAAAATTAAAACATAATATATTATCTTTACATTATACGAGGAGACAAAATAATGAAATATATGATTGAAACAACAGAGGATGGATGCGTTCAAACACTGGAATTGGACAATGGAGAAATCTACACTTCAAATGTTAAGAAAACCATATTCGGATATGAAATTACTCCAAACTTTTCAAGCCAATTAGCTGAAAAGGACTATTGCGAGGAGGTAGTAGAAGCCGTAGATGATTTACTCGATGGGACAAGATTTCTTGAGTTTATAGAGCTTGCAAATATGTAGGATAATTGCGGATTTATGTATATAGAAAGAATTGATAAATGTACCGAATTTCGGTACAAATTAAGTACGGAAGGAGAAAAATAATGCAGCTTGCTTATGAAACATTATTAAAACTGAATAATGTCAGCAGAACAGAGATGAATATTTTTCTCCAGTGTGTACGCTATCAAGATGAAGAAGGACAGGTTGTTGGAGCTTATTATAAGTATTTCATGGATTTGTTGGGATTTAAAAGTAAGCAGACGTTTTATAACGTTCTGCGTTCTTTAAGTGAGAAAAAATTACTTTCATATACGCAAAATGTGAAAGGGGATTATGATATTCATGTTGAAAATCAAGCATATGTGCATCAAGAAAAACCAGATTATATTGACCTTAATAAGGTAATCTTTCAGAGTAAGGAGTTCTTCCGGCTAAAAGCACATGAAAAATATATGCTGCTTGATTTAATGCGTTCCACAGCTCTAAATAAGGGGATTCGTGTAATTAGAGTAGAAGAGTTCTATCAAAAATACTGTAAAGCCCTGCAGGTATCTAAAAGAATCATCCAGATATATCTTCATACATTGCGTAAATATTTTTCTGTCCGCATAAAGGATGGAAAATATTTCATCAAATTTTTAGGTGGGAAACTGTTTGAGAAGCCTAAAAGAGCTATAAAAGGTAAGCGAAGCACTTACATAAGCAATAATACAGCTGTGGATCAGCAACGAGAGTATATTGGAACTGTATTACTGAGACGTAAACAATTAGCCAGAAAAAGACAGGAAGATGCTCTTGAACTAGGTAAATTAATGTACCAATATCGTTCAATCATCAGAGAAATGGGAAAAGATGTGCTTTCTGTATTCAGTACAGTATTACATAATCATGCGGAAGAAAGTACTCTGTTTGATATCAAATATTTCCATAAGATGCTTAGGCAGGCACTTAAATTGGATAACTAACTATGAACAGCTTGTTCATGGTCTAGTTTTGGTACAAAAATATGAAAAAAATGTTGTAATCGGAGAAACATGGAAAACAATCTTGAAAAAATGAAAGAATTTGCAGAAAAATGCAGAGTTGCGTTCTATTTGCTTATGGTTCAGTGCAAGAACCTTATTTTTTTATCGTATTACATGGTCTAAAAAGTATGTATAAAATTAATGGATAGTCCAAAACAAAAGTATAATTAGTGAAAAGGATTGGATGTCAGTCTAATACAGATGTAGAAATCAACGACTAGAAGTCTATTTTTGTGCACTCAAAAAAGCTGCAAAGCTCTCAACCATGCCATATACTACGAATTTCTCAAACCAGTATATTAATTCTGTATTCATTCTTTATTTTATGTACCATATATTCAATCTATCTTTTGCAAGATAATCTCAAATATAATAATTACAATCAAAAAAGCGTACCTAAAGTAACCTAGAAAAACAAAAATACATTTGCTATACTATAATTACCAGAAGTGGATAAAATGATGGAGCAGAGGTGAGAAAATGGAAGAATTAGAAAAGAAAGAATATTATGAAGTAAATTTGCCACCATATCTGCAGCATGATCTGGATGCTATGAAAGAAGGGAAATACCCGTATGATTGTTTGTGGTGTGAGTTATATGGTTCTATTAATTCAGCGTTTGTTGATGGAGTCATATCAGAAGACCATGCATGGTATTTAAGAGAAATGTACTTAGGAATGGAAAGGGTGTGAAGCAGATGGTTGATTTTTCGAATTGTGAGATAGAACCTCTACGAGTATATGATGGAGCAAATGGGAAAAAAATATGTGTAATATATAATGGTGAGCGATATATGCTAAAATTTCCGGCATTAGCAAGAAATAATCCAGAAATGCATTATTCCAATGGCTGTTTGAATGAACATATTGCAAGCTCTATTTATCGAACATTGGATATAGAAACACAAGAGACAATATTAGGATTATATAATGACAAGACAGTGGTTGCGTGCAAAGATTTTTGTGATTCTGGAGAAAGAATTGTAAATTTTGCAATGATAAAAAACGCATGTATAGATAGTAGTTTAAGTGGATACGGAACAGAATTATCAGAGGTGCTTCAATCAATAGAAGAACAGCAATTATATGCGGTGGAAAAAATTAGACAGCATTTTTGGAGAATGTTTGCAGCGGATGCATTTCTTGGAAATTTTGATAGACATAACGGGAACTGGGGTATTATAGTAAATGAGTTAACAAGGGATACAAGAATTGCTCCAGTATATGATAATGGTTCTTGTTTGTATCCACAGTTAACAGACACACAAATGGAAAAAATACTTCACTGCAGGGCAGAAATTGAAAGTCGATTATATGTTTTTCCAAATTCAGCATTAAAAATTAACAATAAGAAAATTAATTATTATGAGTTTTTGACTGAAACAAAAAATATGGAATGTATTCAAGGGCTACAATATGTAGCGGAGCATTTGAATATGGACAAAATAGAAAATGTGATTAAAAACACACCTATGTCAATGATGCAAGAACAATTTTATTTGACTATGCTTAAAGAAAGAAAAGAACATATTATTTCAAAAGCATATCAAATTCAGAAAGAGCGAGGAAACATTGTATTAGCGGAAGAAAAGAGCATAGGAAAAAGAAAGCGTGTAGTAAAAGAATATGTTCCGCGTATCTGAAGAAGCATACTTGTGAAACAACTGAGAAATTAAAGTAAGTATTTGTATGGCTCTGAAAAAAGCGTACCTAAAGTAACCTAGATATATAAAAATGTCTTTGTTATAATATAATTAGCAAAATGGAAATTGAAAAAGATTTGATTGGAAATACTGATTGAATCTTTTTTTATTCCAATAAAATATGTACACTGTACATAATGCTTATTGCAAAATTCTGTTATCTATGATATATTGAAATTAGAAAAAATGTACACTGTACATATAGAAGATGGTGATACGAATGGAAGATAATAAAAAAATAATCATAGATATTGATAGTGTCGTAGGTGAAGTAGAGAAAACAAATATAAAAGATATAAGAGAAGAAGCCGGATTAAGCAGACAAGAATTTTGTGATGCTTTTAAAGTCCCTTATCGTACATTACAATCATGGGAACATGAAACAAGAGAGATATCACCTCTTGTCAAACGTTTGATGGCTTATGTCATTGGAATGGAAAAGATGAAACAGGAATCAGCAAATAAGGCTGAACAGAGAGGAGAAGAGGATGGAGAAGAAAATGACAAATGTTGAAAATTCAGAATATGATGAAGACGGGATTCCTAAATTGGAATACATTCAAGTAGGCGAATTTCTGTTACCGAACCTCGCATTGGATAAGGTAGACGGATATATTGGAAGATGGGGAATGATGAGAAAGAGATATCTCCAGGAACATAAGCCGGCAGTATATTCTTCCATGCTTTTAATGGATGAGTTAAATCAACACTTGATTGATATCCAGAAGAACGCAGATGATCGAATGGATGTCCTGGAAGAACAGCTGTTAAAAAATGATCCTGCACCGGATAAAGCAAAAGATGGAATGGCTTGGACAAGACATATGAACCAGATCAGACATCAGGCAGAAGAAATTGTTAAAAATGAGATTATTTTCAATTAAAAGAGAGGAAAAAGTTCATGAAAAAGAATTTGAAGATAGTGCTGCTTATTATTGTACTGTGGATTGTTTCGGTAGGTAGCATTTTATTAGTAATTAGTAAATTAGTTGACTATAAAATAGAAAAAATATATGGAACAGTAGAAACAAATGTTTGCTCAACGGGAAAACACGACTATAAGTTAATGACAGTTACCACAAAGCCAGGATATACTTATGATGAAGAAATTTATAATTGTTCTGAATGCGAGTTTGTAGGAACGAGTGAAGAATTTGAGGAACATTTAAAGAATATATCTGTTGAGGAACAATCAAAACATCAAAAAGAGGACAGTAGAGCGTTTACAACGATCCAAGTAGAACCAGAGACGAAAACAGCTTATTACTGTACTATATGCGGAAAAAAGAGAACACAGAACTAATAACCATAAACAGAATAGGAACAAGATAAAGACAAATTAGAAAAGGGCAGTTACCTGCAAAATCCAGATAAGCATGCCCCGTACTATATGGAATCTGGAGTAGTTGCCGCCCTGCCAGTGACCGACCGCATAAGCTCCGGGTGAGACGTGCGAAGTACTTCCATTATTATATGGACAAAGAAAGTAGGAAATCCTTACGCATTTATGGGAAAATAGTGTTAAAAATTTTGAGAGGAGGAGCAGCATGAAGGAACTTTTTATAAAATACTTTTTAAAACTAATGTTTTTACATGAAAATATCATGGATAAGAAAGTACAATATATTCTTTTGGTATTTGTTGGATTGTGGTTTGTTTGTTGTTTTTTAAGATTCACCTCCTCCATTATTTTCTCAAAGATAATACCATTGATATTTGCTCTTTGTATGTTGGTATTCAGTATCCTTTCATTAATATCTTTCCAATGGGTTTATTGGATGATGTGGCTGATTATGGCATGGGGAATTTTAATCACTGAAGATATTCATATGCATCGTAAAAAAGAAGATGAAATGAAAAAAATCAAACAAAGTGAGTTTATATGGAATTGTAAATGCGACGTATTGGAAAAACAAAAGACCGATTTGGAAATATATAATAAATTATTAGAAAAGAACATACAGTATGACAAAAAAGAACTGAAAGATTTAAAAGATGCTCTGGAACATTGGCAGCGACAAGCAAAGCAGTACGAAATTTTACTGGGAGTTTCCAATGAATATCAGGATAGTACGGAATCCAGAGATGATGAGATTAAAAAGCTCGAAGAAGAAAGAGACCATTTCCGACTATTGTATGAGCGTGCAGAGTGGCAACTGAATCATTCTAAGAAAACGAATCAAGGGGTGGATGTCTTTAAAAACTGCGATTCATTGGAAAGTTTGTCTGAACGAAAAAAAGCGTTGCTAAGTATTTTTCATCCGGATGTAGAATACGGAGATAATGAGATTACACGTATAATATTAGAGCAGTACAATAAGATGAAAGCAACTTATCAATAGGTTATGTTGTACCGAAATTCGGTACGTTATGTAACAGCAAGGAAAGGTGAAATTGAAGATGAAAAAAGCAGAAACTTTTGAAGAATTTGTGAAAAAACAAGAGGAAAAAGAGGATGTGATTCTTATAGCAGTATCACAATTTGCAATATGGAGTGGACTTGGTACAGTCTTGACACTAGAATTTTATTCCAGTGCATTAGACTGGCTAAACGCTACTGTAGGATATAGTTTATGTGGAATAAGTATAGTTATTTTCGTTTGGCTATTAAAAAAATATGATAAACCAGCCGAAGCACGCTATATCAAAAAATATCATCGGAAAATAGAGCAATACAACAAGAGAAAAGCAACTTATCAATAGAATATGTTGTACCGAAATTCGGTACAAATTAAATAATAAATAAGAAGGTGAGCAGAAAGTGGAAACAAAGGAATTGGTGAATTTATTACTAAAACGATTTGAGATAGAATCAGAGAAAAATGACAGAGGTGGCATTTACGCTTATACACAACGTAAGTTAGCTTATAATTCAAATAAGATTGAAGGAAGCACATTAACAGAGAAACAGACAGCATCTATTTTTGAAACTGGAACGATTACAGCAGATGGTACAATCTTTCGGACAAAAGATATTGAGGAAACGACGGGACATTTTACAATGTTTAATCATATGCTGAAAACGTATGATAAAACACTGAGTCAGACATTGATTAAAGAGTATCACTATTACTTGAAAGCAGGAGTATTCGAGGATCTGGCGAATGGTTATCCAGTCGGGGAATATAAAAATAGAATGAATACTGTTTCGGATATAGAAACTTCTCTTCCTGCATGTGTAGAAGATGATATGCAGGAGTTATTAGAATCCTATAATGCAAAAGAAAATCATACCATTGAAGATATTGCCATATTCCATGCAAAATTTGAAAAAATACATCCTTTTCAAGATGGAAATGGACGAGTTGGAAGAATCATTGTATTTAGGGAGTGTTTAAAGAATCGGATTGCTCCGGTTATTATAGAAGATACAAGAAAAGCAGAATATTATGAGTGCTTAAATGTCGCACAGCAACAAGAAGAATATGAAAAATTATTATCTTTCTTTAAGAGTGAACAAGAAGAATATAAAAAGATTATGGAAGGTTTTATTGTTCCAGTATCGGAAGTAAAGCATAAAAAGGTGAAAAATATGGCACCACGAATTTAGATAGTTGTACCGAATTTCGGTACAAAGAGACACTGAAAAAGGAGAGAATGAGAAATGAAGAGAAAAATAGTCGCAATTATGTTAGCAGCCGTAGTTGTTTCTGCATCAGTAGTTGGATGTGGAGAAAACAAAACAACAGAAACAGATAGTAAAAAAGTTCAGACAACAACAGTAGCAACAACGAAGAAAACAACATCAAATCATGATGCTATCAAAAAATATATTGAAAAAGCGGATAAAATTGTAATTGTAAAAGATGCAAAAAATCTGGATATGGAAAAAGCCGTAAGCAGTATGGTATCAGAAAGCCAAAAAGATAACGTAGAATCTGTCACAGTAGATGATAGCAAGGTGGATTCAACCAAAGCAGGAACATATCCGCTTACAATTACAGTGAAATTAAAAGATGAAACTGCTGTTCAGAAAGAAGAGACAACAACCGATAATGCCAAAACGGAATCTGCGGTGAAAACAGAGACAAGCAAAACCGATAATAAAACGGAGACTACAGCTAAAGATGAAGTGAAAGACACTAAGACAGAAACAAATGCATCAGAAAGTAAAGATACGGAAAGCAAAGACACAACAACCGATAATAAGCAGGAAAGTGATAAGAATACCATCAAAGATACAGTAGATGTCACTGTAGCAGATAAAGATAAAGCGGATGATCTGCTTAATAATGGTTCTGCAGTTGTCGGAGATGATAGTAAAGTAGAAGTAAAAGAAGATAAAGAAATTGCTTCAAACGATACAAAGAAAGAAGAAACAGATAAGAAAACAGAAGAGAAAAAAGAAGAAACCTCAAAGAAAGAAGAAACAAAAAAAGAAGAGACAAAGAAAGATACTTCAAGTAAGACAGAAAGCTCTTCTTCCGATAAAAAGCAGGATAATGCAACCAATACTGCAACATCATCAAAACCTGCAGCTTCGAAACCAGCGGAAACAAAACCTGCACCTTCAAAGCCATCAACAAATACAAACAGCGGAAGTAATCAGGGAACTTCTACACCTGCACCTTCAAAGCCGGCACATCAGCACGATTATGTTCCACAGACACATGTGGTACATCATGAAGCAACCGGACATAACGAACAGTATGTAGTGCAGGAAGCTTGGGATGAGCAGGTAACTACATATGAAGATTATGCATGGAGCTGTTGTAATGTGTGTGGAGCAGACTGTACAGCAGATCCAGGAGAACATGCGTATCAACATGCTATTAAAGGTGAAGGTGGTGGACATCATACAGAGTATGGTACACGTCCAGTAACAACTACTGTACATCATGATGCAGTCTATGGAACACGCTGGGTGCAGGATACAGCAGCATGGGATGAAACCGTAGTAGATGGATATGTTTGTTCCTGTGGAGCAAGACAATGAGATAGGATGCGTACCGAATTTCGGTACAAAAAGAGAATCATCAGCAGATGGTTCTTTTTTTGTACACTTTTGAAGGAGGAAAGAAAATAAAATGAAGCTAAAAGAGTGTTTCAGAAAATATGTAATGTATATTTCTCTGCAAGAACGGAAAAAAAGAACATATCAGAAAGAGAAAAAAGCATTAGAAAAATTGAGAGTATTATCAGAAACGGAATTAAAGCTCGAATATATTAATTTAAAATCAAGGTATGAACATAATAAACAAATATTGACATTATTTCTAATTACAGTGATAATGGCTGTAGTGAGTGATGTGTGGAGTTTATTTCAAAATTTTATCCAGCAAATAATAAAATATACAGTGATTATGGATGAAACAAGATATGCAATTACTTACTTTGAAATCACATTGATACTTACAATGTTTCTTACTATAATTGTGTTGATATTTGCAGCAAATTATATGAGAAATTTATATAGAATTTATAAGCAATTGCTTTTGATTGAATTAATTCAAGAGGAGAGGAAAGAAAATAAAAATTTAGAAGATGAAGATAAAAACACAAATTAAAAAGTATTTCTTGGAAATAGCCTATTTTATTACAACGATTTTTTTCTTGATAAAATTGAGCAGGTTAAATGAAGAGTTGCTGTATAATCATAGTTTTTCGGATGATTTTGAAATGCTGTGTTATAAAGACTATTTACCGATTAAATTTTTTGCGATAACTTTGTGCTTAATAATTGTTGGAATTATATTAGGAATAAGACGTATAAACAATATCCTCTATGTTGATATGGGATTCAAAGAGCTTGTAGAAGTATTGGGAATATTGATGTTACTGATTATTATGATTATTTTATTAATTGCATTTATAGATAATCCGATATTACGAGCAATTATATCGGTTATATGTTGTATTACATTTTGGGGATATGGGGCATTCCATAGTAAAATATAATATGTACCGAATTTCGGTACAAAAAGAGAATCATCAGCAGATGGTTCTTTTTTTGTACAAAAATTTAAAGAAAGGAAATGAAGATATGAGCAGGGGAAGATATTCCAGGGCACCTCCTATAAAAAGAAATCTATAGGAAAACAGTGAAAGGAGGATAAGGATGAAAAAAATAAAACGCCTGATTGCATTAATGGGAGTTTTTGTTTTCATTAGTAGTTCAGTTCTAACAGTTGGAGCAACAGATTCAAATAAAACTCAAGATATAAAGGAAATTGAAGCAGCACTAAAAGAAATGATTCCAGAAGATGAGTTAGGTAAGAATGTAAAAGGTGAAATTATAGGAGAGGCAATTGTTTCTGATGAAGCCAATCAAAATGATGGAATTGCATTATTGTCTGCAGAAGGTTCTATTGCAACAATTACACCAGGAGCGGGACATTCATATGGTTCATGGGGAACTTGTGAATTTAGTGTAGCAACACAAACAGGAAATCATTTAGGATTTTGTGCAGAACCCAATTCCGATACTCCAAGCGGACAGTTCACAGTATCAAAATTAAACAGTGATACAATCAAGGCTCTCATTTTATGTTATGTCATTCCAGAGTTGTATCAAGCTTTAGGAAAAAATATTTTTAATGAAAGAGACAATAATATGTACGCATATTGTCATGCAGCTATTGGATATGCATACAATGGAAGTTTAACTGGCTTGTCTGTTAGTATGGCAAATGGTGTAAAACAAATGGTTGCAATGACCCAATATCAAATGGGAGCAAATGCATTATTACAGAGTTATATGTCTCGATACACAGTATATGTTGCTTATAATTCCCAACAAGATATTGTATGGGTAGAGCCATCACCAGAAGGGTATTGTAAGGTTAAAAAGACTTCGTCTAATCCAGAAATTACAGACGGAAATAGCTGTTATAGTTTAAAAGGTGCGACGTATGGAATTTATAGAAATTCGAACTGTTCGGATGCTTCATGGGTTGCAACCATGACAACAGATGAAAACGGAGATTCGAATACTGTCACATTAGATGCAGGAACCTATTATGTACGGGAGGGTGATGCACCGAAGGGGTATGCACTGGATAAAACAGTACATACCGTTCAGATTAAAGAAGGAGAGACATATGTCTTAAAAGTATCAGATAAACCGACAATGGACCCGGTTGGTGTGTTACTTGGAAAAGTAGACAAAGAAACTAATATGAATAAGCCGGAAGGCTCATTGCCTCTGGAAGGTGCGTTGTTCACTGTAAAATTTTATGCAGGAGTATTATCGGATTCTGATCCGGCTGCGGATGGAAAAACAGCAACTCGAACATGGGTTTTTAGAACAAACGAGAATGGCTTTTGTTATTATGAGAAGAAATATTTAGATTCTGGTGATGAATTATATATGTCACCAGATGGAAATCCAAGTTTGCCAATAGGAACATTGACCATGCAAGAGACTCAGGCACCCGAAGGGTATCTGATAAATCCACAAGTGTTTACAGTCAAGATTACCAGTAACAACAATGGTTCAGAGTTTGTCTATACCTACAACGAGCCAAAAGTATTAGAGCAGTCACTTGATCTGAACATCGTGAAAAAAGAAAAGGGCAAGGACTACGCAATCGAAGGGGCAGTATTTGAGCATACATTACCAGACGGAACGACTGAGACAGTGACAACAGATGCAAACGGAACATGCAAATTCAAAGCATTAGGCTATGGACAGCATAAAATCCGAGAAGTATCTGTACCGGACGAGTATACAGTAAATGAAGGAATCGTAACCTTTACAGTGGCAAAGGATAATAAGATTACGTTGGACTCTAATACAGCTGCAGATAATTCCATGCAGTTTGTAGTTCAGCCAAATGGAACAGCGTCATTGAGCGTTGAAGATACGTTAGCACCATACACTTTGAAAGTCACGAAAGTGAATGAAAAAGGGAAAACACTGGAAGGTGCAGAATTTACCATTTACACGGACAAAGACTGCCGTACAGAACTTGCGAAAATTGTTACTGACAGCAATGGAGTTGCGACCACAGAGCCATTAACAGTTGAGAAAAAATATTATCTGAAAGAAACGAAAGCTCCACAAGGTTATCGAATCCCAAAGGATGCAAAAGGAAATGATTATGTATATGAAGTATATACAAAAATCAATGATAAGAGACAGTATGAATATTATGTGAATGGAGAACTTCATACAACATCAACAGGAGATTATGCGATTGAAGGGACAGTGCATGTGCGGATTGTGAATCTGAAGGTAGTAAACCAGACTGGATTACAGATGCCGGAGACCGGAACACATACCACATTGATTTTGGTAGCTATCGGTGTTGCCTGCATGATCACAGCATTGCTCCGTCAATTAAAGAAAGGGAAAGTAGAGGATAAGGAAAATGAGAAGAACGAAAAATTATAATAAAAAAAGAGTAGCGTTAGCATTAACTGGAACACTTGCACTTACAGGTGTAGTTGGTTCAATTCCAATGTCTATGTTCCAGAATGATATGGCTGTTGTATGTGCAGCGGATGGAACAGAATACAGTACAGTAAAAGGTGTTGCTACAATGGGTAGCGGACAGGCACATATTGATATTACTGGAAATGAAGGACAGACACTGGTAGGAAAGAAGTTTAATGTATATAAACTTTTCAATGCAGAAAATGCAAAAGGCGGAGAGTCTATTAACTATACATTTAATCCAACTTATGAGCAGGCATTAAAGAATGTAGTAGCAAAAGCTCTCACAAAGTCAGGAACAACAATTTCTGCAGCTGACGTTACAGAATATCAGGTCATTGATTATATTCAGTCTTTAAATAATTATCCGGTGGAAGGTGCTACAGCAGACCAGACATTGGAAAGCAGATATAGTGCTTTTCGTTATTTCATTGAAAATCTGAGAGATGAGATTGTAAAATTAAATGCTGCACCGGAAGTGGTAAATGTAAAGAATGTCCGTTCTGACAATTCTATCCGTCTGGATGGTCTGCAGTATGGTTACTATGTAATTGATGAAGTATCAAATGTAGAAGGAACACACGCTGCAAGTTCACTGTGTATGGTAAACACTGCAAATCCTGCAGCACAGATCATGATCAAATCAGATTACCCAAGCATTGTAAAGAAAATCCAGGAAGATGATGCAAATGCCGGAATTACAAATGCAGACAGATGGAATGATATTGGTGATTATGAGATTGGTCAGACAGTACCATATAAGTTCACATCAAATGTGCCGGATATCAACGGATTTGATACTTATTATTATGCATGGCACGATATTATGAATGATGCACTGACATTCAATAAAAACAGTGTAAAGATTGAGATTTCCGGAAAAGTAAATGGAAAAGCAAAAACATATACTCTGAACAATGCAGAATTTACAGTAACAGAAAAACCAGGGAATGGAGATACATTCGTGGTTGCAATCACAGACTTGAAAGCAATCGTGGACAGAGAGTTTGATGAAGTAGATACAAGAAAAGAAAATACTTATGGACAGAATGTAACATTGACATATAATGCAACACTGAATGATAAAGCGGCAGAAAATACAGGACGTCCGGGATTTGAAAATGATGTTCGTCTTGAGTTCTCAAATGATGCAGATTCAACGGGAGATGGAAAAACTGGTTATACACCATGGGATACAGTAGTATGCTTTACATACCGATTAAACCCAATCAAAACAAATGACCATGACAAGGTTCTGGATGGAGCAAAATTCCGTCTTTACAGCGATGCAGACTGCAAGAATGAAGTATATGTAAAATCAGGGCAGGATGGCTATATTGTAATCAATCGAGATTCCATCGGAGGGAAAGACCATACTGGCGGTACAAAACCAGATACAGCAGTAGAAATGGTATCTGATGCAAATGGTACATTCAATATCTATGGTCTTGACAGTGGAACATACTATCTGAAAGAGACAGATGCTCCAGACGGATATCGTTTATTAAAAGACCCTATCAAATTGGAATTAAAAGCAACATTTACAACAGCCCGTGATACTTATGTAAAAGGGGAAAGTGCAACTGACAAAACTCTTACAGCATTTGATGCAAAAGCAAATATCAAGACATTCTATAATGGCTTGAGCAAATCAGAGGATAAAACATTAACAACAAATGTGGAAGATGGTTCTGCTAACATTACCATCGTGAACCAGGTAGGAAAGAAACTTCCTATTACTGGTACATCTACAGTTGTGGTTATGCTTGGAGCTGGTGTTGTTCTTATGAGCTTTGCAATTGCAAAAGGACGTAAGAAAGACGAAGAAATCTAAGCTAAAAGGAAAGGAGATTACATGCGAAACAAATGGGGCACGAGAGTCATATTCCTAATCGGATTTGTACTCTGTTGTCTGCCGATCATGTGGAATGTAATCGAGCAGCGGCATCAGTCAGATGCCGTTGCCACCTATCAAAATGCAGTGAACAAAAAGGATGATACTAAATTGCAGGAAATCATGGATAATGCAGCTGCATATAATGATATGCTGTATCAGACGGGTGGAGCAATCGTAGATAATTCCGATACGGAGATTTTGAGTGACGAAAGTTATCAAGAACAATTGAATGTTTCCGGAAACGGCACAATGGGAAGTCTGGATATACCGAAAATCAATGTGGAACTGCCAATCTATCATGGAACAGATGATAGTGCACTTTCAAATGGTATCGGACATCTGCAGGGAACAAGCCTTCCAGTGGGTGGAGAGAACACACATTGTGTTCTGACTGGACATCGAGGACTGCCGAGTTCAAAATTATTGATTCGATTAGATGAAATGAAAAAGGGTGATTTATTTTTTATCCGGACTGGAAATGAAACGCTTGCATATAAGGTGAGCAGGATTCAAATTGTAGAGCCGGAAGATGTATCCAGTCTGCAGATTGAAGCAGGAGAAGATTTAGTGACACTGGTCACTTGTACACCATACGGAATCAATACGCACAGATTACTGGTGACAGGAAAGCGTGTGGAATATAAGAAAGTCCAACACGATGCGATTAAACAGGAAATACCATCCATCCGGGAACTTATCTTTTTCATTCTTCCATTTATGTTTGCTGCAATATCACTTGGATTGTATTTTTGGAACAGAAGGGAGACATATGAAGATGGGAAAATATAAGCATGTACTAGCTGCAGTATGTGTTTTTGCAGCTCTCGGAACCTTAACTGTACATGCGGCAGATACAACGACATTAAAAGACAGTGAGCTTGTTGTTGATAAGACAACGACTTCCTCTGGAGAACAGATCTTACCGGATAAAAATATATTAACGCAGGTTGACAAAGCAAAAACTGGAAGTATTCAAGTTGAGCTGACAGATGGAAAAGCGGGTACTGATAAAAGTAATGTAAAAATCAACTGTCAAAAAGTAGCAGATATTGTTCATGGAGAATATGTACTCATAAAGGAATATAAAGATACTGGAATAGATCTAAATGCAGTAGAAAATTCAAATGACTTAAAAAATGCTGCTGAAAAATTAATCGAAAAAGCTGGAAAGGGTACAACTTCCAATACGACAGATAAATCCGGAAAAGCAGTCTTTAATAATCTGGAAGTGGGAGTGTATCTCATTTCTGCAGAAGATTCAGCAACGTATGACACAGTTGAACCTGCATTGATTGCAATTCCTACATGGAGTGATTCGGATGGGAATATGCTGTATGATGTTGTGATCGAGCCGAAGCATACACCGAAACCGGAAAAAGGAAACAATGTTGCACCGCAAACAAATCTGGAAGATAATACGTGGAAATATGTAGGTGCTGCGTGTGTATGTGTGATTGGTGCAGTTGGATGTACAATTTTAATGCGTAAGAGGAATCAATAGATGAGAAACAGAGTATACAGATTCATTATTGTGGTCTTATTAGGGATGGCGGTGTGTTTCGGAATCCTTGCATATCGGGAACATAAGCCCTTCATGGATGCAAAAATAAGCCATGAAGCAATAAAAAAAGCTGTTGTATCACAGGAGATAGAAGAAGAGGATTTGAACAATCCGATGAACCGGAAAATCGACTTTACCTTATTAAAACAAGTAAATCCAGATATTATCGGGTGGCTCTATATCCCACAAATCGGTGTGGATGAAGCAATTCTTCGTGGCAGGACAGATAGCGAATATTTAAGCAAAAGTTTTGACGGAACATACAGCATTTTAGGTTCGGTATTTACGTTCGCCCATACAGATGAGAAGTTGTCAGACCCGCATATCTGTCTTTTCGGACATAACATGGTGTCTGGTCAGATATTCGGACGGCTTGATGAACTTGCGATTGATGAGACTGGAAATCAGAGTATATATGTTTATACGCCAGAACGAACAAAAGGACTTACAATAATGTCTGTATATTCTTGTTATAAGACCGATCCGGTATTTCAAGACGATTGGAGCATGGATGGGGAAGATATACAGACATTTACACTGTCAACCTGTACCGGATATGCGTATACACCATATCGACTCGTTGTAAATTGTACAGTTACGAAAGAAAAACTTGTTCTGTAAGGAGAGAGACTCGATGAAGAGAATAATCATAACGATAGTAATTGTAATACTAGGCATCGGATGTGGATTCGGTGCTTTTTTTATGCTCAGAACAGGTACAGATATAAAACAGCAAGAGTTGGAAAAAGCAGAACTGATAGGACTTGAAGATATCAAAATTGAAAGAGGAAGTGATTTGCCGGATACAATCTATCACATTCAAGGAAATACAAATGTGACGAAAGCAGAAGTGGATGTAACGGCTGTGGACACTTCGAAAGTTGGTACTTATCCGATTAAATATACTTATTATGATAAAAATAAGAAAAAGTATAATCAGACTATAAAATGTACCGTATACGAAAAAAAAGAAGTAGTAAAGCAAGATACAAAGGAAAAGGAAGTCATACAGGAAAACAGCACACAAAAAACAATTCCGCCACAAACGGGGGATGGAGAAAAAATTCTGATTCTTTCGGTCTTACTTGGTACATCAATAACTGCAATCTGTATCTGTATATATAAGTTAAAGAAAGGAGAGGACAGAATATGAATATGGATACAAACCAGAATCCATTTTATCAAAATCTGAATGAAATATACCAGGAACGGGAGAAGCTTTTCATCCAAAGAGAACAAGAGTATTCAAAACAGAAGAATGGATTGAATAACTTGCTTGAAGCGATTAAGCAGGAAAAAAGCGAGTTAGAAAGAGCTGCTAAAGAGCAGGAAAAGAAACGAGAGGAACTGAAAAAAGAGGAACAGAACCAACAGACCTGGTATCAGCAGATATGTGAAGAACGAAAGCAGATAGACATCGAACGTGGACTGTTACAGAAAGAACAACAGGAGTTTCAAGCAAAAAAAGATGCGGCAGAGGTACAATACCGGGTACAGCTAGAAAAGGCGAAAAATGAAGGGATTCAAGCACAGCAGAAAAAAGAAGAATTTGAACATAAATTAGATATGCTAGGCTTGATGCTGGATGTGAATGGAGAACCCGGAAAAGAATCCGTACAATTTTTTGAATCATTACTTGGTGGGACAGAGAAGATAGATCAGGAAGAATTGCAGACATTAGAGGAAGAAAATAAAGCCTGCCAGGAAAAGATTCAAGAACTGGAAGAAAAGCTTCAAAATATGGAAGACGATAATGAGGAGCTGCGTGATAAAAATGAGAAATTGCAAAATGAAGTAGAAACGCTTTCACAAAATATCCAGAAAGCAGAAGAGGAAAAAAACAGGCTATTAACATTAGTATCAAATATCTCAATGAATAAGGAAGAGGAGACAGAAGAAGCACCAAAAGAAGAGGATGTACCGAATTTCGGTACAACAGAAGGTGCTTATGTTCCGACATTTGGCAGAAAAGAAAAAGAAACACATGAAGAGGTGTTTGAAGAACTGACAGCATCCATATTACAGAATTATTTATCCAAAAATGAAGCAAAATACATTTCCTCCGAAATCAAACATTCTGAGGATGGTGAACAGCTTCATGTTAATATCAATAATCTGGATTATGCTTTTATATTTTCACAGCCTGCAGCCTTTGATATTTCGACTCCGAAAAAGAAAAGCTGGACTTTAGATAAACTTCTGGTTCGATTAAATACACAGCATCCGACAGTAAAATTCCGGTATGATGAGCAGGAGGGAAAAGTATATGCATCCGGATATTTCAGTAATACAATGACTCCGGAAAATTTAATGAATAAAGTACATGAAGTAAGTGACTGTTTCCGTCAGAAGTAGAGGTGAGTACATATGACAGCTTTACAGTATATGGGGACAGGGATTATCTTCGGTGGTTTTGCAGGCGTTTGCTTAGTTGGGGCAATCGCTTTTTTCTTTGTCACAAAACAAAAAAAATATTACTATGCAGGGCATTTTAGAAAGATAAAATTTCCAGAACAGTTTTATACCGAATTTCGGGAGGAATATAAAAAAACAGAAAATATCAATGAAACATTGGATTATCTTCTGACAAAATATCCAAAAGGAAAAGTGGCAAAAAGGCTGCGTGCGTCAAAAGATTATCTGAAACACAGTCATTATAAAGATTACGAAACGGCATTGTATCGGTACTTGTCAGATAACGATACAGAGAATGTCATTACGGAAATCTTGATACTGGACTTGCAGAAGATCAGAAGACTTCCGTGTAAGGAAGAGACAGAATAACTGCAGTTTTATATAAGAGAGGAGAAATTTAACATGAGAAGAAGTAATTGGAAATTAAAAGTAACTGTTGCAGTAGCGTTTATTTTAAGCATTGCTGCAGGAATTATTGCTGCAATACTTACACCGGGTGTATGGAAAGGGTTTGTAGGATTTGGAACATTTGCGGTTTTACTTATTGTATTAGTCTTTATTTTCATAAAAGTTTTACATTTTGGGAGGGATTAAGAGATGCAAAAGAAAATGATGAAAATAAGTAAAAAGCAGATTGCAACATTTATGGTGCTTTCAGTAATGATGTCGTTTGCGATTACACTGCAGGTAGGGTGTCAGGTATTTGCTGCTACGGGAGACGAAATAATAAAAAATGGATTTGATACAATCTACAGTCTAATTGCTGCAATTGTATCATCAATTGGAAGTCTGTATTTATTATGGGGAGTATTTGAATGGGGACAGTCTATGAATATGCAAGATGGTGGTGCACAGTCTATGGCATTTAAACGTGTTGCGGCTGGATTAGTTACTACTATCGCACCGCAGCTTATTCCTATTATTAAACAAAGTGTTGGAGTAGCATAAGTAGGAGGGAGGAAAAAAGATGCCAGATTGGTTGCCAGGTTTTCTCAGTACATCATTGTTAGTCAGTCCGTCTTATGCAACAGCAAACGCAATATGGAATGTGGTGATGTCTGCATGTATCGGTATGATGCAGACGACACCACAAGGGTTTTCCGCTATTGCATGGAATTATGTACAGACGGAGCTTTATCCGTGGGCATTATCCATTGGAGTTATGAGCATGGATTTGTTTATTATGATGGGATTTTTCAAAGCTGTGGGAAATTTTAAGGAAAATATGACACTGGAACTTATGATTGAAGCATTAATAAAAGTTGTAATCTTAAATGTATTGTTAGTAAGTGGATTACGAATCATTGGAACAATATTTCAAATGGCATCCGCAATGGCAGGGACGGCGGTCATGATTGATTCGCCGTCATTCTTTACCGGGGATATTGATATGGGTTCCAGAATATTTTTTTGGGTATTCGGACTCTTTTATTTTATTGTCGCAATAGTATGTGCATTTTTGATTCTGCTTACATTGTATGGTCGTTACATCAAATTATATATTTTGGTTGTAACGTTTCCTCTTGCAATGCCTACCTTAACTGGTGGACGGGGAATTGAAAGTACAGCATATGCCTGGGTTAAGAGCTTTCTGTCAAATACATTTGAGATTGTCATTATTGCATTAGTAATAGCTATTGCAGGAAGAATCATGACAGGGGTTACCATATTTACGGCTGAAAATGTAATACTGGAACATTTTGACGGATTTGCACAAGCATTAAATTCTATGATTTATATGATTTTAATGGCAGTTTCAGTAAAAGGAGCATCAACGTTCCTTAATAAAACATTTAATCTGTAAAGATAGAAGATGAGGTAAATTCATGAAAATAGATTTGAATAAGGATTTTGAAGAACAGTATAAAAATGAATTGTGGAAAGGCTTTACGGCAAGGGAACTTTTATACGGAGCGGTCGCACTGCTTGTGGCAGGAACAATCGCAATAATTGTAAGGAAAGCAACCGGGCTTGCGATTAATATTTGTATTTATGCCGGTATTCCTTTTATGGCTCCTATATTATATCTTGCAATGGTGAAGCATCAAGGACATACATGGATCGAATCATTAAAAAATATCTGGTTTTATATGCAGACAAAGGAACTGCCTTGTGAGATGGAAGAGAGAAGCCTTTCATCTCACAGAGTATTTACTATGGATACAAAATGCATTATTGAGCCGAATAATTCCAAAAAGAGGAGGAAGAAATAACGATGTCAATATTTAACGGAAACAGCTTGTTTTTATCAAAAAAAAGCAAAACAATGCCAGTTGTGAAAGTTCCGAAAAATGTGAAGCAGTCTCTTCAGATTGATAAGGTATATGAGAACGGAATTTTTAAAATTGAGCCGAAACAACGAAATGCTGTTTATGACCGATGCTATATTTTTGAAGATATTAATTATATCAATAAAAATGTAGGGGAACAGAAAGCCTTTTTAATGAACTTGATGTTTTGGCTCAATTCAATGGATGTAGAATTTAAGATTACCTTGGCCAATGAATATCAGAGTATGGATGAGTTTTTAGAATCCATAAGAGCAGAAAAAAATAAAGATGAATACCCAGCCATTGCGAAAGGAATACGGCAGTGGCAGGATGAAAGGATAGATGAAACAAATCCGAATGTAACAACTCTGCGTTATCTTACCATAACAGCAAGAGCAGATAATGAAACCAATGCCAGAGTGTATCTCAATGCGATTGAAACAACGATTATGGAAGCCTTTTTGGGATGGGGAAGTCGTATTGAAAAGCTGAATACGTTTGAACGTCTTGAATCACTCCAAAAACTGATTTGTCCGGATAATCCAGAACAACAGGAATATATCAGTATGCCGTCTAATAAGAAAAAACATCAAAAGGACTGGAAAAACGATATCCTGCCGAGAAGTATCAAGCAATATCAGAATTTCATGGTGATGGGAGATACCTATGTTACAGTGCTTTTTGGTCATCGTTACCGGCAGGCAATAGATTCAGATAGTTTTGTCCGTTCGCTGTCGAACGTTTCTTATCCTTCATTTCTTACACTGGATTATGCTCCGGTTGAAACAGATCTGGTAAATGATAAGCTGGTCAATGCACAGGTCAATAACGAAAGAGCAATCACAGAAGAAATTGAACAGAAACGAAATGCAGGTATTCCGGCAATCAGTGCATCTTATCCACGAGAGAAAAAGAAAAGCGAGATAGAATCCTATATCGACCAGGTTGATGAAAATGACGAAAAAGGATTCTTTTTAAATTTGTTAGTTGTGATCACAGCCCATGATGAAGAAGAATTAGCAGAACGTATGAAAGAAATGCAGGCAATCGGAAAACGGGAAGGTGTTGTTCTGGAAACCTGCGATTATACACAGATAAGAGCATGGAATACGGCACTTCCGATTGGTGGCAGACAAGTAGATTATATGAGATTTTTCTTAACATCATCCCTTGTAGCATTTCAGCCTTATTTTGCTCAGGATGTCATTGAAGCGGGAGGGCAGATGATGGGATTGAATCGTACTACGAAGCATTTTGTAGTAGGAAACCGAAAGAAATTGCCGAATCCTCATGGAATCATTGTAGGATTTTCCGGTTCTGGAAAATCCATGCTGATAAAACTTACTGAGCTGTCTCAAACATTGCTTGCTACAGATGATGATATCATGATTATTGACCCACAGAATGAGTTTCGTGATATTGTTGAAAATTACAACGGAAGTTATTTTGACCTTACACCAAAAAGCGGCATTTTTTTAAATGGATTTGAAGTGTCCGAAGAAGTGTTTCACTCATCGTCTGTTACACAAAGAAAATTCATTTCTGCTCAGACAGAGTATGCTAAGACATTGTGTGCAGCTGCAATGAAAAATATCAATGTGACACAAGAACATGATTCTATTATCAGCCGATGTACAGAGAGAATGTTTAAAAAGGTTTTTGAACAAAAGAATTTGAAAAAACAACCAACCCTTTTGTGGCTGCGAGAAGAGATATATGAAGAATTGCAGAAAGTTGATAATGACCATGATGAAAGACTTATCCGGGTGATTTATAACAGCTTAGAGGAATATACGATAGGTAGCTGTGATATGTTAGCACATGCATCGAATGTGAGCCTTAACAGACGCATGATTGGATTTGGAATGTCTAATGTACCAGAAAACAACTGGGAGGCTGTCATGGTTACGATTTTGCATTATCTGTCAATCCGTATGGATTATAACAAACGATTCCAGAAAGCAACGCATCTTGTAATTGATGAAACACAGGTTATCTCTAAGAAACCGGGAAGTGCAAGACAGCTTAATAATGCGGTTATCACATTCCGAAAGTTCGGTGGAATTGTAACGATGGCAATGCAGAACGTGACTGCAGCTTTGTCAAATCAGACGTTGATTGAGCTGTTCCAGAACTGTTCCTATAAAGTGTTTCTTGATCAGGGCGGTGTGGATGCACAGAGCCTTGCTGCGATTCAAGAATTTTCTTCAAAAGAATTTAGAGCATTGTCTACAGGAAATATCGGGGAAGGGGTTATGGTTTGGAATAAAAAAGTAGTAATGTTCGATGCACTGATTAGTAAAGAAAACACACTGTATAAGAGTTATAATACAAACTTCCATGAAAAAGCAAAAGAACAAAAGAGATTGTCATTTGAAGAAGATGATTTTAAGACAGAACAAACAGAGTATGGAACAGAAGAGAACTTGATTCTGCAGATAGCACAAATTATGGATATATCTCAAGCAGACGTAGAACAGCTGCTCAAGAAAGATACAGAAACCTGCAGGAAGTATCTTATGAAATTAGAAATGGATGGAATGTTGCAGGAAGTATCTGACGGCAAGTTTAGAAAGGTTGGATAACATGCAGCTCAATACAAAAGATGAAAAAAATTTTAAGGCAACATCACTCGCTCTAAGATCAGCACGACAATCCATCAAAACATCGAAACAACATTTGACTGCATTAAGCATGGGGAATGGAGAAGAACAGCAAGAGGATTCAGCAGAACAGATAGATCCGACAAAGTATTTGAGTGGCAGAGAAATTCATAAATGGAATCAACTGCCACAGTCACAGAAGAGACGATACATAGAAAATGGGATAAAAGTATCGAAAAAAAATTTAAAAACCAGAACAGGAATCTCAAATGATAGAATTGATTTTACGGAAGAGATAGAAAAAAGTGTGGCATCCATTTATACATCTGATTTGTATCATGTAGAGGAAACTGTTCTGCAGGGGACTTATGAACTTCCGATGTATGATCCAAAAAAGAATCTGCAAAATCGTCTTAGAAAATATGCGAAAAGAAACAGCAATGCTTTAGAGAATACTGAAACAGACGGCGGTGCGATTACTAAATTGCATAGCAGTACAAATCCGAAAATGGCAACAGATTCTCGGGTTGCATCGAGTGTAGCATCAATGAATACAACACAAACGAGTGCCATATCAACTGGTTCAGCATCCACAAGTGCAGTAACTACGGGAACAGCATCTACTGGAGCAGGCATTGTTGTGGTGGCTGGGAAAAAAGCTGCAGATAAATTCAAATCTTATATGCAGGAACACGCAATGGCAAGTGAGCAGGCAATCCGAAACGTAGAATCAAAAATGCAGGATATCAAAAACGATAATCATGAAATGGATACACTGCCGACTGGCATAAGATATATAGGTGCAACAATAGGAACAATTTTTATGTCTTTGGTTGCAGTTATCGTACAAGCTGTGTTCTCATTAATTTCTGTCATTGTAGGAGTGTTGATTGCAGTCATACTTCCAATCATAGTGGTTATCTCGATTATAGCAGCAATATTAAGTATTATAGCCGCTTTACTTTCAAATCCGGTTTCTGCAGGTGGTGGACAGCGAATCGTTCAAATTGCTCTGCAGGAAGAAAATAATACTAGCGGTGCAAAGTATTGGAATTTTGTGATGGGTGGAGGATTTCAAAACGGAGATGCAACACCATGGTGTGCCTGCTTTGTTTCCTGGTGTGCAAATGAAGCAGGCTATATTGATGATGGAATCGTTCCAAAGTCTGCATCCGTTGCGAGCTACCGAAGATTCTATACAGAAAAAGGTCGGTTTCATTCACCGGGAGACTATGTACCGCAGGCAGGAGATTTTATTTGTTTTGGCACAGATGAACATATAGGAATTGTACAGTATGTAGAAAACGGAAGAGTTATTACGATAGAAGGAAATACTTCCGATGCAGTCCATTCAAGAAGTTATTTGCTTACGAGTAGTTGTATTACAGGTTATTGCAATCCGGAATATCCTGCAGGTTCAACAGTGGAAATTCCAGATGGAATGGGAACCTATCATACCTATATGGGATGGCGAACTATTACAAGTCCAACCAGTCTGCAGTATCAGTTGCGTGAGCGAAGCGGAGAGCATTACGATCGGGAAGGCTTTGCAATCATAGATGGAAGATATGTGATTGCATGTACAACTTTTTACGGGCAGGTAGGAGATTATATTGATTTTTACAGAGAAAATGGAGACGTGTTACATTGTGTCATTGGAGATATTAAAAATCAAAATGATGCCGGATGTAATCAATATGGACATGCAAATGGAAGATGTGTTGTAGAATTTGTAGTAAATCAGAGTATGTGGTATCCGTCACATGCGAATCCGGGAACAGCGAGCTGTCATCCAGAGTGGAACTCAAGAGTTGTGAAAGCTGTGAATCTTGGATATAACTACCTGCAGCATTAATGCGAGGTGAAGAGAATGAAAAAAAGAATTGTGATTAGTGTCATTATAATTATTCTGCTTGTTATTTTTTTGTCCGGTGGAATTTTTCTGATTAAGAAAAATACTCATAAGGTATCAAAAGAACCAGAATCCGGAACAAAAACAATTGATATCAAGAAAGAAGAGAAGAAAGCAAAGACAGTAGAAAAAACGGAAAAAAAGGAACGGACGGAGCAGAAAATAGTATTTGAAAATATGAATGTTCTGGAGCCATATTTTTCAGAAAAACAAATTGAAAACTTAAAAGATGAAGTAGAATCTTTTTTAAAGCAGGATGAAATATTTGATTCAATATCAAAAATAACTTGTACAAATGATGTATATGAAACAGAAAATCAGATCAAGTTTTATTTTACATTGGATGATGGGACATTATTGTTTACATCGTATAAAAAAGAATCAGATGAGTTTTTCTTTTGGACGGAAGAAAAGGAATTTTCTGAATCAGCAAAAGCTAGTTGGCTGCAACAAAAAGAGTCTGAAACAAAAGCAGTAGATACAAGTGCATGGGAAGAGGAACAGAAACTTCCGAAAGCGTGGGAAGAAAATGGAGAGGAAAATATTCCGGTTACATTATCAGGAAAGGAAAATTTGCAAGGAAAAATTCCGGATGACGATTTAAATAATCTGGAAACAGAAATGCAAAAATTTCTGGATGGGAATAATGAACTGAGACGAGAGATTTCTATTCCTGCAGATAAAATTGTACAAACAGAAGATGCGGTAACATTTGAAGCAGATTTTAAAACAGAAAGAATTGATAAAAAACATCTGCAGGTAACTTATCACATAGCAGAGAAAAAATTTGGATTTTCATTTGAATAGCAGGAAGAAGGCGTGAAAAGTGAAAGTGTTAGATATAATAGGAATGGTTATATTCACACTTATGTGTTTGGCAATATGGACAATCCCTTGCTACTATATAGCCAGAAAATTAGATGAAAAAAAGTGATGTTGCAAAGTTGAAATCAGTTTGGAAATTATGTACACTAAATATATATTAGGGTGTATATAAAAAATAATCTGAGAGGGTGATAATATGGAGAAGTGGCAGGAAGAAGCATTACGAGAAAGCCTGGATAAATTTACAGTCGTAAATGGGGAAAAGATAACAGAAAACTCACATCTGGAGAAAAGAGATTGTTATCCAGAGTTATTTGATTTTGTGACGACAAAGGATACAAAATATTCGGGAAAAATATGTGCATTATATGGATTGCGAAGAACTGGAAAAACAATAATGATGTTTCAATGCATTACCGAGCTTTCCTCAGAAGAAAGAATACAGACTGTTTACATAAATTGTGAGCAGAAATGTGAGATGCTCGATTTAAGACGAGTTATGGATTTTTTATATGATAAGGGGAAACGATATTTTTTTATTGATGAGATCACTATGATAGAAGACCTTCAAGCATATGGAAATGTACTTTCCGATTATTATCCTGTACTTGGAGCTAAAGTGGTAATTGCAGGAACAGATTCATTTGGAATTTATATGGCTAAAACAGATATTCTATATGACCGGGTTGTACTTTTGCATACTTCTTTAGTTCCATATGCAGAATTTCATAGATTATGTGGAAAGAATTTGGATGAATATATTGAGTATGGAGGAACCCTCATAAATACAACTTACAAAAGCAATCAGGACGCAAATGAATATCTGAATACGGCAATTGTAGAAAATATTTTACATGGGTTAGAAGGTCGAGAAGAAAAAAGAAAGCATGCTCCAGTATTGACGGAACTTTATGATAAAAAAGAACTTGTTTCTGTAATCCAAAAAATGATTAACAAATTTAGTCATGATATTACTTTGAAAGCAATTAATCGTTCGTATAAAAGTGGAGTTTTATATTCAACAATAAATAATATGGACAGGCAATATGAATATATAAATGATAAATTTGTTAATACCGCAGTGAAAAATTCACTAGGCATTAAAGATGCAGATGAAATGAAAACAACTCTTACAGAAGAAGATCTGGACAGTGTAAAACTATATTTAAAATTATTGGACCTTTATATTACGATAGCAAGTTTTCGATCTTTTAAAGGTGGAAAAGTTGATAAGCTAGAGATACTGCAACAGCCAGGAATGATTTATGCACACGCAACAGAATTGTTAAGACAACTTGATGAGGATGATGTTTGGAGCAAAGAATGTAAAATTGAAGATAGGAAAGAATTTATACAGAGAGCAGATTATTTTGTAAAAGGAATCCTTCTGGAAAATATTATTCTTTCAGAAACATACAAATGCTATCAAGAGATTGATGAAAAAAATTTTTATGTCTCGCAGTTATCTGTAGGAATGGAAGAAAATTTACCGCAATCAGAAGCAGACCTTATTATTGTAGATAATAAAAAGAAAGAAAGCTATTTATTTGAAATTAAACATTCGGATAAAATTGTAGATAATCAGACTCGTCATTTGAGAAATAAAGAATTTTTGAATTATGTCAGTGAAAATTTTGCTCCGGTGAAAAAATGTTGTGTGATATACACAGGACAACCGACAAGAATTGGAACGATAGATTATCTGAATGCGGAGAAATTTTTAATGAGTATTCATAATATGCAGTTATCAAAAAAGGTGGACTTAGAAAAAATATTTCAGCAAAAAGAAATAAAAGGAAAAATTAAATCAGAAACACAATCTGTGCAGAAAAAGGAGAAGAAAAGTACGATTCGTTTATCGAGATAAAGAGGAATACTAATTGTAAAAATCGTAACAAAAAAGTTAGAGGTGACAATATGTTGAAAAAGCATATGGGAAAAGTAAATGAGTATGTATTTTCAATTGGTTGCGGTGGGATGTTGGCTTTCACTGTTTTACAAAAAGTAAAAGTAGTATTGCCAACTATATCTAATAAACTTCAAAATATTATTCAGACAGGCAATATAGCTAATTTAAAAATAAACTCATATGAAATTTTACTTTTTGTAGTAAGTTTTTTGCTCATTCTTATTGCACCACTATTAAGCCAGTGGAGTCATAACGTTGTTAATAAAATTGTAGCATTAATAATTATAACATTTGTTTTTTGTGTGGGATGTGCTATTTCCATAGCGACAGGGACAATAGAAATTTCTTTTTTAATTGTAAGTTGGATTTTTTTCAGCTACATTAGTTGGTTTTGTCTCGGAATTATAAAAGTTGCATATATATGGTTGAAAGAAGATGAATCCGAACAAAAATATGATGCAGCTAAATTAACATTATTATGGACCATAATAGCGTTTCTTTTAGGAAAAATTTTATAGAGTAGTAAGGCGAATGAAAAAAATAATAGGAATAAATGGTGTTATTGGAATTATTACGATAATTTATATAATATTTTTAAACGTATTTAATGAAAAATTATTTGAAATACAACAGCAGTACGACAGTGCAATTGTAAGAGCATATAAAACAGCACAGGTGCCAGGATTTTACAATTATTTTGTAATAGGCATTGTGCTAGTAGTGATTTTAATTATTGAACAAATTTGGAATTTTAATAATGAAAACGCTGAAAGATTAATAATTGGGATAATAATTATACTAAACGTAGCATTGTTGATTTTGCTGGTTGTAACATTCGCAAACCCTATTTTTACCACAGTAGTAATTATAGCAGGGCTAGGAGTGATGCTTTCGAAAGCAAGTTAAATACTAGAAGGAACAGTAGAGAAATCCGCTGTTCTTTTTTTACAATTTTTAAAGAGAGAGGTGAATAAAAATGAAGTTATCAGAGTATTTAAAAATTGGAACAAAAATGAAAATACTAAGAAAAGAAAAAGGAATTTCACAAAAAAATATGGCAGAAAGATTAGGACTGATTCCTTCAGCATATTCAAATTATGAAAACCAGTTTACCGATATTCCAGTTGAAATCATGCAAAAATTTTGCAAAGAAATTGGATGCAGCATGAAAGAATTGATTGGATTTGATGTGAGTGATTCGGAAGAAGCACATCCGGTTTCTTCACTTTCTGATCTCATGCTGGCAGTCATGGAATTAAATAAAAAAAATCTTCCTGTGTCAGTCACATTCCATGCGGATAGAGAAAAAATGAAAGTGGATTTCCAGACTACAGAGACAAAATACGATAAAATACTGGATGAGTTGGAGCAGGAATTGGAGAATTACCGGAAAGAAAAAATTGATAAAAATCAATTCCGGGAAAATGTGAGATTACTTTTAAAAGAGGAAAATACCTGCTCCAATACCATAAAAAAGGGTCTTAGGGAACGTCCCTAACAAGAGAGTGAAATGTCTGACATTTTGCGTATCTTGCAAATCACCTTCGGTGATTCATGGAAAGCCATACAATTTGCCATACGAAAAGCCATACAGATTGCCATACAAAAAAGGGCAAATGCCATACAAAATGCTGTACAAGATGGCAAAAAAGCCATACACTGCCATATGAAATGCCATACGAGATGGCAAAAAAGCCATACACTGCCATACGAAGTGCCATACAAGATGGCAGAAAAGCCATACTGTACAGCAAAAATGCCATACAGCAGCCATACAATTTGCCATACTGTACAGCAAAAATGCCATACGACTAAAAAGTAAGAAAAAGACGAGGAGAAATGAAATGGAAAAATTAAAAAGAACATACAGACTATCAGAACAAGCCGTGAGCATGGTAGAGAATCGAGATCGGGAAAAATATCCGAGTGCAACTGATTTTTTAGAAGCAAAAATTCTGGCTCCTACTGAAAATATAACTGAATTATTAAATAAAGTTTCAATCCAACTTGATGAGATTAAACTTATGGTTGCTCAAGAACATCAGAAAAAAGCGGAAGAACACAGAGCCTTTTATTAGAAAAAAAGCGTACCTAAAGTAACCTAGATATATGAAAATGTCTTTGCTATAATATAATTAGAAAACCAGAAGGAAACGAGATGTCTGTTAGGGATATCTCGTTTTTTTCTATATAAAAAAGGAAGGAAAATAAAAATGAATTTAAAGGAACAGCTACAGAAAATAATTGACGATCAAGAGAAACTCGAAAGAAAAAAAGATAAATTTTTAGAAGAGTATGATGAGAAGAGGAAAAAAATTTTATCGAAAAAGAAAGAACTGGAGATGAAAATCCAAAAAGAAAAAGAAGAAAAAATTTTGAAGGCAGTGCAGGAAAGCTTTGGAGATATTAATGAAAAAAATATGGATGCTTTTTTGGATATCTTGAAAAAAAACAGTGAAGAATTTTCTATGGAAATGGAAATTGCTTCGGAAAATAATGAAGAAAAAAATACAGAGTCGGAAATGAATGTACCGAATTTCGGTACACAGCAAGCTACAGAAAATATTCCGTATTCGTTTAATGGAAATGAATCATGAGTAAGAGAAACATACGATATACAATTCGATTTTCTGAAAAAGAATACCAACAATTAGAGAAAAAAATCAAAGAAAATGATGATTGGAAATTCAAATATGGAAAAGAAGGACGAGTAAATGTATCTGCGTACATCAGAGATGTTTTGTTTCGAAGAGAACTGGAAGAAATAAGATATTATCGTGAACTGAAAAATTTAACATATCAAATTCGGAAAATCGGAGTCAATATCAATCAAGTAGCTGCGAAAATAAATAGCGGGTACAAAAATCAAGACTCTGTTTTTTATTTGCAAAAAAATCTTTCACAGGTTGAAGAAGAAGTAAAAAAACTAATTGAGAAGCTGGAGGAAGATCATGGCAATCACAAAACTGATGAACATCAAACAAGGGAAGATGGGAGGGAGTCGACACCTAAATAATTCAATCCGTTATATTATGAATCCGAAAAAAACAGAGGACGGAAAATTAATCGGAGGAAATGCAGGCAGGACTCCGGAGGAAGTATATCAAACAATGATGGATACGAAAGCCGATTGGGATAAAACGGAAGGCAGACAAGGATATCATTTTGTACTCAGTTTTAAACCGGGTGAAACAAATGAAGAGATTGCGTATAAAGTGATTCAAGAATTTTGTGAAGAATATCTTGGAGATAATTATGATTATGTCTTTTCTGTTCATAATGACCACGAACATATGCATGGGCATATTGTTTTTAATTCAGTTAATCGTGTGAATAGTTATAAGTATCGTTATGAAAATGGAGATTGGAAAAAATACATTCAGCCAATTACGGACCGGATCTGTCAGAAACATGGTCTGCCACCATTGGAATTTGATGAACAAACCAGAAATGGAAAATCCTATGCACAGTGGGAAGCGGATAAAAAAGGAAAACCAAATTGGAAAAAAATAATTCGTGCAGATATTGATTACATTATTTCAATTTCTGAAAACGAAACAGAATTTATTTCTAATATGCAAGAGATAGGATATCAAATTCGAAAAGGAAATTCAGAGAAGCATGGAACTTATTTTGCATTTAAAGCCCTGGAACAAAAACGTGCATGGCGAAGTTATAATCTCGGAAACGGATACAACTATGCTGAAATCCTTTCCCGATTAGGACGCGATAAATTTGTGTATAAAAATCCAAAGAGTCCAAAAATCCGATACACAAAAATCCAAAAGACAATCGTGTATAGTCCGATGTTGGAGTTTCGAAAAAAAAGAATACGGAAAATATATTATGTAACTTACCGATATCATAATCAAATGAAACCATACAAAGTAGACCATAGAGAAGTACGAAAAAGTTTGCTTCATATTAATCAGCTGTGGGAAAACATCAATTATCTGAACCAAAACCATATAGATACATACGAAAAACTTTTGAACAGAGAAAATGAACTGATAGAGAAAGAGAAGGCATTGAAAAATCAAAAATACAGTACCGATTTTCTCGAGGAAAGCGAAGAGTATCTGAGATATAAAAGCCTGCAGGAAAAATTAAAGCAAAGTCCAGAATATGAAGATGAATTTGAAAAAATATTAGATGAGCTGGAAGAACTTGCACAGATTCTTCCGGATGCAGTTTTGGAAGGGAAAGATGCAAATGAAGAATTAGATCAGCAATTACAGTCTATCCGAAGAGAGAAGAGAATCATCAAACATATAAAAAAAGAAGAAGAGGAAGATAAACTATTCCATGTACGTTGGGGACAGCCAACAGGACGTACTCAGCAAAAAAATAAAAAGAAAGAGGTGCACGAACAATGGGCGAAAGCAAAGTAAATACACTCAATCTAAATGATATCTTTCAAGACGTGAAAACAGATATGATTGGAAAATTGTTAAATGATACAAAGGATAGTAAAAAGTGTCTGTGGTATCTTATTTGTGCTCTGGATGGGATGGATGAAAACGATATAGTAGAACTTGCGGAGCGAACAATTCCTCAAATCCAAACAGCACGAAATGAATTTCTAATGAAGAAATATCAAGGCAATAGAGAGGTCTATAAGGAAGTGCTGCGGATTAAAAGCCAGGTGAATGATGTAGTGCAGGAAAACAGAGAGGTACGTTCCTCTATTGAAGCAGGACTTGATAAGGCAATCCAGGAGCAGATTGAAAAATCGAACAGATTAATTGATGCAAAGGATGATATGGTCGACTTATTAAAAATTCAGATAAAAGAACTGCAGGGAGAAAATGAAAAGTTAAAAGCAAAAATAAACCATTTAGAAAATCAACAGACAGAAAGAACAACTATAGTACAACAAAGAATGACTGAAAATAATGTATTGTCTAAATCAGAAAGCACCGAAAAAAAGACTCTGCAAGAACCGGCAGAGAGTGATTTAGAAGTGGTGAAAACAGGAATCCGTTCTTCAGAAATGAAAGAGGGATTGGGAAAACGTATCCGAAAATATTTCTTTTCCAATATTGATTCAAAAAGGTTTATCGAAAAATATCTGAATAATGAAAATCTGACAGAAGAACAGAAAGAGTATATGATCGAATGTTTGGAGTCTGGAATGAGTCTGAAAGACATGGATAAATTCTTTTCAGAAAAGCTGTCTGTGGAGCAGATGAAACGTTTAAATTCAATTATCAAAAACAGGAGAGGATAGACATGGATATTAAAGTAGAAATACATTTGTCTTATGATTCTGAGGTATGGGCATATGGAATGGTGACGTTGGAAAACATCATAAAATTTCCGGTACAGCTACGGAAGTATACGAACAAGGAAACAGGAGAAGAAACATCATTTATCAGTTACCCACGTAGGGAACGAGATAAAAAGTGGGAGAATCTTCTTATACCAGATAAGGAATTAAGGGAAGAAATCGCAAGAGCAGTTGGAGAAAAAGTAAAAGAAGAAATGCGAAAAGATCTGCATCTGCCAGAGATTGAAATTATTTCAGTCAGTCCAATCGTTCCACGATATCCTTCCAATGCCAAAGCATATATTTGTGGAGTTGCATCTATTAAAATACTAGGACTTATCATACATGGAATTACAATCAAGCGTGGTCAGAAAGGATATTTTATCAATATGCCACAATATAAAAAAGCAGGTGCATATCATGATGTGATATACGCTACTGGAAAAGCCATGCAGGATAAAATATCGGAATGTGTTCTACAAGAATATCAGAATATAGTGGGCGTACCGAATTTCGGTACAAAGGAGGATTGTCATAATGAATAAGGATGAATTTATTAGATTTGTAAGTAAAAATATAAAGTTTCATTTACCAGACAGCTTTAAAAGTTGCCAGATAGGATACGACCATAATATGAAACTAATTGTCGCTGAAGAAAATGCGGAAACTCATTTGAGATTAGATTTATCAGAACAGTATGAGACATTTATGCGAGATAAAAATATCTTTCTTGTTATGGAAAACATTTCCAGTAATATTATCGAGGGATGGAAAATTTCAAAAAATTCAGAGTATGAAATAGCACAGGCAAAAGAATATGTAAACAATTATGATAAAGCAAAGAAGCATTTGCAGATTATCGTATGCGATCCAGATATAAATCCAATCCCACAAAATAGTGTTGCAGCATCAGTAGGAGAATATGTAGCTCTGTATAATATTAATCTTGATACAAATACGGATCAGAATATGTCAATCAGAGTTACCCAAACAGTTTTGAATCAATGGGGAATATCTAAAGAACAGTTGCATCAGGATGCATTGGCAGTAGAAGAAAAATGGAATAAACCAGTACTTATGAATTTATTTGATTTGATGAATCATGTGCGATTTAACTTTCCAAAGCCGCCTAATCTTTTATCAGAAAATACCGGGGGAAAATTAGATGAAGATGAAATATATATGCTGACAAATGCAAATTCATTTGAAGGTGCCGGAATGTTAGCACATTCGGAAGTTCTCGAACAGATTGGCAGCCTGCTATCAGATAATAATTATTATATTCTTCCGTCATCGAAACATGAACTTATGATAAAGCCAGATAACAATTCCGTGTCTGTAAACCAATTATATGAAATGGTACAGCTTACGAATACGAAAGATGTGCCAACTGAAGATTTATTATCAAATAAAATATTATACTACAATTCCAAAGAAAAGGTTTTGGAACGTGCTTCAGAAAAGGATTTGTCACAAGAAGTAGATAATACAAAACAAGAAGAAACTGTTAAGAAAGCACCGAAGCAGTCGAATGGAAAAGCAGAGTTTAAACCACGATTGTAACATATTCTTGTAATGTGCTGATCATTGGATAAAGATTATGAATTTTATTATGTTGAGTGGAGGTGAGCGAAGAAAATGGCTAATGTTACAGACGAACAAAAATATATTACGCTGGAAGCATTAAAAAAGGAAATTCAAAGGACAGACGAAGAGATTTTTGTATCCATCAGTTTTTTGAAAGGGGAGGATAAGGATGAATAATAAGGCAGTACAGGAATCTTTAAAACAGGTTGGAATCCGTATGATAGAAGAACCTCCATTACTAAGCACTGAACCAATAAATAAACCGGAAGATGCAGTCCGGGTGTTAGGAAATTGGTTGAGTGAAATGGACAGAGAGTTATTTTGTGTAGTAAATCTTAACGCTGCTCTTATGCCAATCAACATGAATATAGTGAGTATGGGTGCATTAAATGAAACCTATGTACATCCCAGAGAAACAATGAAAAGTGCAATTCTTTCCAATGCAGCATATTTAATGTTAGTACATAATCATCCGTCCTCTAACGTACATCCAAGTAAAGAGGATATTACGACTACTGATCGGATACAAAATGTAGCATCCATGATGGGAATCCCTGTTCTTGATCATATCATAGTTGGAAAAAATCAAGAATTTTTTTCCTTGCGGGAAAATAATATTTTTTCTTTTAGAAATGATATCCAGT
>OLGY01000351.1_pt1 | contig 34870 bp, 30 predicted proteins | sample 1605951 | NCBI WGS metagenome assembly OLGY01 (sample SAMN03283280) | human gut metagenome | biome: human-associated habitat; material: feces | host: Homo sapiens | place: Peru | collected 2012
AAATGGTATTATTTAAATGGCTCAGGAGTAATGCAGACAGGCTGGATTAAGTTAAGTGGAAAATGGTATTACTTAAAAGGCTCAGGAGCAATGCAAAAAGGCTGGCAGAAAATAAGCGGAAAATGGTATTATTTAAATGGCTCAGGAGTAATGCAGACAGGCTGGATTAAGTTAAATGGCAAGTGGTATTATTTGAAGAGCAATGGTGAAATGATATCAGGAGAGAAAGTAACTATAGGAGGCAAGAGCTATACATTTGATTCTAATGGTGTATGGATTAAATAGAGTAGTCTGTAATCAACAAAATAATTACAAATGTAAAAACACTTTTGTATAAAATTTATCAATAAAATGAAATCAAAAAATGTCAGATAAGTACATGGTTAATGTATATCTGACATTTTTTGATATTTAGTCCAAAAAATGTCGATTCGTCCCAAAAACATTAAATATGTGTATAAAGAAGGCGGATTTAATATTACTTCAGAATTCAAGGCAGTTTCATCGAATAATATTAAAGGTGGATTAAAAGAAGGAGAAGCTTTATCTACAAATAGAAATTATTGGCATGCAAGCAATAATCACTGGGAAGCAAGTTTTGATTTTAACTTTGAAAATGAAGATGAATTCACATATCTTATTGATACTGGACAGATAAATTATGGTTTCAGGACATATTTAAGGTCTGATAAACATTATCATATAGGTAGTCCGGGTACACATGATACACAGTGGGATGTTGCTATTTTAACATATAATGAAGGAAGTATTTTTGCTGAAGCGAAGGATGACATGGTTGGACAAGAAACAACCAGATATAATTTGCTGTCAACGTATACTCGGTCATTGAAATGGAAAATGTGGCATGGAGGCTGTAATTGTGGAAGTTCAGGTGTGAGTGGAAGCTCAATATATGTAGTAGATACAAAAAATCCATATGTTAAAAGTGTGTACGTTACCAGAGATTTAGAAGGACGGGATGTAGTAAATGAATCTGAAGGATTCAAGGCCGACGAAACAGGATATTTTGTACTTAAATTTAATGAGAATATCCGCTTTGGTGATAATAAAAAAGAAGAATTAAAATTGAATTTGGATTTATTTTATACGGATAATAACCAAAGTGTAACAGGAGATAAAGTTACTGCTTCCTTAGTACGTCTTGAAGATGATAAAATGATTTTTAAATTTACGGTACCTAAAAAACTTAATAATAAGAAAACTAATGTGTACATAAAATCAATATCAACACAACAAGATTGGGTTGGACAGGGAAAAAGCAAATTCAGTTACTGTGTAATGGATAAAAATGGTAAAGAATATAATGTTGAAGATGCTTCAAAGAAATACATGACATGTGGCAGCAGGATTACAGATTTAGCAGGAAACCCTGTTAACTGGTCTTCAGAAAATTTATCTGTAAATAAAGTATATCTTGATTGCAAAGAGCCTGAGCTTGGTAAGGTTGAACTTTCAGGAAGCATGATTACTAAAGACAGCAGAACAGATATATCACAATGGCAGGCTAATATTGACAGAAGTGCAGTATTTGCCGGTATAGGTGATACATTGAATTTTACATGTACATTTACGGAAGAATTAAAGATTAATAAACTTTCGAACATTAAAGCATTATTAAATATTAAAGATAAAGATGGTAATCAGGTTAAGATTACAGCAAAGAGTACGACTAATAAAAATGGCAGAGATGTATATGGAGTAGATTCAGCAGAAGTAATGGTAACTAGTATAGATTTTAGTGAATTATTGATAGAAGAAGGAATGGAGCCGCTTACAACTGATGGAAAATCTATTCAGATTATTGGATTTGAAGGAATGTCAGATGTTACTGACTTAAGAAATAATACTTTCAATAATATCAATGATGTATCAATATATGCCGAACAACAGGAATATCTTGATGTATTGGCACCTTATGTTTCAACAACAATGCCTAAAGACGTTAATTATAGTGATAACAACTAAACACAGCGATAAAAAGGTAAAAACAGGTGATGAAGCACCAATTATCATATGGGCAATAGTCATAGTTATATGTATAGCAGGATTAGTTGTGGTATGGAAAGGCAAAAAGAAAAATTAAAAGTGTAATGTTGAAACGTTGAATTTTTAACGATTAGTATTATAAAATATACTAAAGAAAAGCAGTCTGGCAATGACAGCCGGGCTGCTTTTTTGCGTACCAGGAAATTTCGTTGAAATTGTCCTGTCAAGTAAAAAACGCCCCGCAAGGATTGCACTGCGACGTAGCAGAAAATGTTGCTAGAGCAACCCGCCGCAGGCGGAGAATGTCGCAAGCGACATTCTTTATTCTTAGTTTACAGGCATATTTTTCATTAAAAACAATGAAATTCATTGACAAACATATACTTATTTTATATGGAAAGACGTTCATAGCCTTACGTATCTTTTACTCATAATTTACATAAAGTGCGTTTTACATTTTACATACAGATTTTACAATGTGTTCAACAAGTTAAATAATACGACTTGTGGACTAGTGATATAAATACAAATTAATTGTAGACAAGAAAGGAAATGTAAAAAATGAAATTAAAGAAAATCGCATTAATAACACTTAGTACAATGTTAGCAGCAAGTTGTCTTGCAGGTTGTGGTAATTCAAAAGCATCAGGTGGTTTTGACACATCTAAAACCATTACGGTAATGTCTCGTGAAGATGGTTCAGGCACAAGAGGAGCATTCGTTGAGTTATTTGGAGTAGAACAGAAAGATGAAAATGGTGAGAAAGTTGACCATACAAGTGATGAGGCAATCATTACAAACAGCACATCGGTTATGATGACCAGTGTTGCCGGAGATACATATGGAATCGGATACATTTCACTTGGTTCGTTAAATGACACCGTTAAAGCATTAAAGATTGATGGTGCAGAAGCGACAGTAGAGAATATTAAGAGTGGTTCATATAAAATATCAAGACCATTTAATATTGCTACAAAAGATAAAGTAAGCGAAGTTACTCAGGACTTTATCGATTACATTATGAGTGCTGATGGTCAGGCAGTAATCGAAGAAAATGGCTATATTTCAGCAAGTGATGCGGCAGCATATTCAGGAAGCAAACCATCAGGTAAGATTAAAATTGCAGGCTCATCTTCAGTAACACCAGTCATGGAGAAATTAAAAGAAGCATATCTTAAGGTGAATACAAATGCAGAAATTGAGATTCAGCAGAATGATTCAACAACAGGTATGACATCAGCAATCGAGGGAATATGTGATATCGGTATGGCATCAAGAGAATTAAAAGATACAGAAACAGCAAAAGGTATCAAAGGAACTACAATTGCATTAGATGGTATTGCAGTTATCGTAAATAAAGACAATAAAGCAGAAGATTTAACATCAGAGCAGGTTATGAAAATCTATACAGGTGAAATTACAAAATGGTCAGATGTATTATCATAAAAATCTGTATAAAAGCACAAACACATATATAAGTTAAAATAAGATTTTCCAAAGAAAGATACATATATAAATATTTTTCCTTGGAAATTTTCAAAAAGAGGTAAGTAGATTTGCAGAAAGAAAAAGATTCAATTAAAACAAAATCTGATGGACAAATGCGTATGCAGTCAGTCATTGAAGTTGTAATGAGAATAGTATTCTTTTTGGCAGCATGTGTTTCAATAATAGCAGTAGTTCTCATTTGCGTATTCTTATTTGCTAATGGTATTCCTGCTATTAAAGAAATTGGTTTCAAAGAATTTTTATTAGGCAGGGTCTGGCGGCCTGGTAATAAAATATTTGGAATATATCCTATGATTTTAGGAAGTATATATGTAACTGCCGGAGCAATACTTGTCGGTGTTCCAATAGGAATTTTCACAGCAACATTTATGTCGAAGTTTTGTCCAAAAGGATTATATAAGATAATGAAGCCGGCAATTGATTTGCTTGCAGGAATACCATCAGTTGTATATGGCTTCTTTGGAATAGTAGTATTAGTTCCATTTGTCAGAGATAATTTCGAGGGAAATGGAAACAGTATATTTACAGCATCGCTTTTGCTTGGAATAATGATACTTCCAACTATTGTAAGTGTAGCTGAATCAGCAATAAATGCTGTGCCAGACAGTTATTATGAAGGTGCATTGGCACTTGGAGCAACTCATGAGAGAAGTGTATTTAAGGCGGTGCTTCCGGCGGCTAAATCAGGAATAATGGCTGGTGTAATATTAGGTGTTGGAAGAGCAATCGGAGAGACAATGGCTGTAATTATGATAGCAGGTAATCAGGCAAGAATACCTGACAGTATGTTTGATGGTGTCAGAACATTAACTGCTAATATCGTAATGGAAATGGGATATGCTACAGATTTACACAGAGAAGCGTTAATAGCAACAGGTGTTGTATTATTCGTATTTATACTTATTATAAATGTTTTATTCTCAATAATGAAAAGGAGGTCAGAGTAATTTGAAAAATATATTTAAGAATTTCGATTATGAAAAGTTAAAAACAAGAATGAAAACATATAAAGAAAGACCTCTTTCATTCATTATGATGTTATTAGTTGTATTGTCAGCGGCAATAACAATAGGTATCTTAGGATTTATCATTGTCTATATTTTAGTAAATGGTATTCCTTATCTCACACCTGAGTTATTTGCATGGAAATATACATCAGACAATTGTTCGATGATGCCTGCGATAATTAATACATTAATAATTACCATCCTTGCACTTGCACTTGCCATTCCATTTGGAATATTTTCAGCAATATATCTTGTGGAATATGCTAAAAAAGGCAACAAGATAACGGCAATAGTAAGAATAACAGCAGAAACGCTTACAGGTATTCCATCAATTGTATATGGTTTATTTGGATATCTGTTCTTTGTAATAGCTTTAAAATGGGATTATTCAATATTAGCAGGTGCATGTACATTAGCAATAATGGTTCTCCCGGTTATTATGAGAACTACGGAGGAAGCACTTATGTCTGTGCCTGACTCATATAGAGAGGGAAGCTTCGGATTAGGTGCAGGTAAATTAAGAACAGTATTTAAAATTATATTGCCAAGTGCAATCCCTGGAATCCTTTCAGGTGTAATTCTTTCAATAGGACGTATCGTTGGCGAAACAGCAGCACTTATGTATACGGCAGGAAGTGTAACAGAGGTTGCTAAGAGTGTATTTGATTCAGGACGAACACTTTCGGTACATATGTACAGTCTTTCAACAGAAGGATTACATATTAATCAAAGCTATGCGACAGCAGTTGTATTACTATTCCTTGTTATTTTAATTAATTTTGTATCAGGAAGAATTGCTAAAAGAATTAAGAAGGCATAATTAAAGAGTTCTAATCAGAGAATATGAATTAAAGAAGTGTCATTAAAGAATTTGTAACCATTTTATATTTGCACACATTATTTAATGTAAATATATTATGGGAGAAAGGAATTAGAAGATGTCAGAGAAAAGTAAATTTTCGGTAAGTAATCTTGATTTATATTACGGTGATTTTAAGGCATTAAAAGATATAAATTTAGAAATATTACCAAATGAAATAACTACATTTATAGGACCATCAGGCTGTGGTAAATCAACATTTCTAAAGTCGTTAAACAGAATGAATGATTTAGTTGAAGGCTGTAAGATAACAGGAAATGTGTTATTAGATGGTGAAAACATATATAAGGACATGAATGTCAATCTGCTTAGAAAAAGAGTAGGAATGGTATTCCAGAAGCCCAACCCATTTCCTATGAGTGTATATAACAATATAGCATTTGGACCACGTACACATGGTATACGTTCCAAAGCCAGATTAGATGAGATAGTTGAAAAATCATTAAGAAATGCGGCAATCTGGGATGAGTTAAAGGATAGGCTGGATAAAAGTGCATTAGGTCTGTCAGGAGGACAGCAGCAAAGACTCTGTATTGCGAGAGCACTTGCGGTTTCACCTGAGGTTATATTGATGGACGAACCTACTTCAGCACTTGATCCTATTTCTACAATGAAGATTGAAGATTTAGTAATTGAATTAAAGAAAGAATATACAATTATTATGGTTACACATAATATGCAGCAGGCAACAAGAATATCCGATAAAACAGCATTTTTCTTATTAGGTGAGGTTGTAGAATATGATGATACAGAAAAATTATTTTCTATGCCGGCTGATAAGAGAACAGAGGATTATATTACAGGAAGGTTTGGTTGATATGAGAAATAGATTTGACAGACAATTAGAAGAACTTAATAATGGCCTTATTAAAATGGGAAGTCTTATTGAAAAAGCTATTGAAATGGCAATAACCGGAATGAGTAATCAGGATGTTGAACTGGCTAAGAATGCAATAGCATTTGATAATGAGATAGATGAGCAGGAGAAGGAGATTGAAAATCTGTGCCTTAAGCTTCTGTTACAGCAGCAGCCGGTAGCAAGAGATTTACGTCTTATTTCAGCGGCACTTAAGATGATAACTGATATGGAAAGAATCGGCGACCATGCAGCAGATATTTCAGAGATAACCATACATTTATCAAATGAGAAATACATTAAAAAGCTTGAACATATAAGTCAGATGGCTAAAGAGACTACGATTATGGTTGTTAAAAGCATCGATGCATTTGTAAGTAAGAATTTAGATATGGCAAAGGAAGTTATAGAAAGTGATGATGTTGTTGATGACCTGTTCGATAAGGTCAAAAATGAGTTGATTGAACTTATTAATAAAGATACGAAGAATGGGGAGCAGGCTACAGATTTACTTATGATTGCAAAATATTTTGAGAGAATTGGAGACCATGCGACTAATATTGCAGAGTGGGTAATATTTTCAATAACAGGAGAACATAAATTTAATTTTACATAGATTTTACATACATACTATTTGAAATTTACATAGATAAATTATAATCCACTTGTTTAATGAGTAAAATACAGACAGAAACGAGGATTAAAATGAATATTTTTAATGTTTTATCTATGTTAGGTGGATTGGCACTTTTTCTTTATGGAATGAATACACTAGGTGATGGACTTTCTAAATTATCAGGAGGTAAGTTAGAAAGAATATTGGAGAAAATGACTAATTCCAAGTTAAAAGCGGTTCTTTTAGGTGCGGGAGTAACGGCAGTTATCCAGTCATCTTCTGCCACAACTGTTATGGTTGTGGGTTTTGTTAATTCAGGAATTATGAAATTAACACAGGCAGTCGGCATTATAATGGGAGCAAATATAGGAACTACTGTTACATCATGGATTCTTAGTTTGTCAGGAATTAAAAGTGATAATTTCTTAGTACAATTTTTAAAACCTACATCATTTTCTCCAGTACTTGCATTTATCGGAATATGCCTTGTTATGTTCTCTAAGAAAGATAAGAAGAAGGATATCGGTGCAATCCTATTAGGTTTTGCAATATTAATGACAGGAATGGAGACAATGAGTGCAGCAGTAGCACCATTATCAGGTGTTAAGGGTTTTACTGATATTCTTACAATGTTTTCTAATCCTATCTTTGGTATGCTTGCAGGACTTATACTTACTGCGGTAATCCAGAGTTCATCAGCTTCAGTAGGTATACTTCAGGCACTTTGTGGAACAGGACTTGGTTACTCTTCAGCACTTCCTATTATTATGGGACAGAACATAGGAACCTGTGTTACAGCATTGATTTCAAGTATTGGTGCTAAGAAGAATGCCAAGAGAGCAGCAATTATTCATCTGTATTTTAATCTTATTGGTACAGTTATATTTATGGGTGTGTTCTATCTGCTTAATTCATTTATTCATTTTAGTTTTATGAGTACAAATGCAACAAAGTTCGGAATTGCCATAATTCATACAGCATTTAATATTGTAGCAACACTTATTTTGTTACCATTTTCAAATGGGCTTGTGAAACTTGCCTGTGCTACAATTAAAGATGAGAAAGAGACAGAGGATGTTTCTAATGATAACAAGAAAGATGATGGGATTATGCTTCTTGATTACAGATTTCTTGATAATCCATCATTTGCTATAGAACAGTGCAAAAATGTAAGTGTTGAAATGGCTAATATATGCAGAAATTCGATTGAGTCAGCGATAAGCCTGTTTGATAACTATGATGAAAAAGTAAGACAGAGTGTTGTCGAAATGGAAGAAAAAGTGGATAAATATGAAGATGAATTAGGTACTTATATGGTTAAATTAAGTAGTAAAAGTTTGTCAGAGACAGATAGTAAGACATTATCTATGTTACTTCATTGTATAGGAGATTTTGAAAGAATTTCAGACCATGCGTTAAATATATGTGAAACAGCTCTTGAGATGGAGGAGAAGAAATTATCATTCTCAGACGCAGCAGCCAAAGAAATAAATGTCTATACAAAAGCACTTGATGATATAGTAAATCTTACTACGGATATTTTTGATAACGGGGATATTAATGCGGCAATTAATGTAGAACCATTAGAAGAAGTAATAGATGGTCTTAATGTAGAACTTAAGAAGAGACATATTAAACGTTTAAGAAATGGCGAATGTACTATTGAATTAGGTTTTATACTTTCTGATATTATTACTAATTATGAAAGAGTTGCTGACCATTGTTCTAATATTGCAGTTGCATTAATACAGATTAATGATGATGGCTTTGATACCCATGAATATCTTGGCAAGGTCCGTAGAGAAGATAACGAAGAATTTATGAAAAAATACCATGAATATAAGAGAACTTATAATCTTCCTGTTTAAAAACGGAAAGTTCACATAAAATAAGCGGTTAAATGAAGATGATTTTTGACCTAGAAAGTATAGGACTTATGAATATCTTAAAAAAATATTGAATGAATTAATAGTTAGTTGTATAATTTTACAGGGAATATATGTATGCGTTGCTAACATATATTTCCTGTATATTTTACTTGCTAGGAAATTTCGTTGAAATTGTCCTAGTAAGTAAAAACGCTCCGCGAGGAGCGCACTGCGGCGGAGCAGAAAATGTTGCTATCGCAACCCGCCGCAGGCGGAGAATGTCGCAGACGACATTCTTTATTCTTATGCAACGCAGAATCGAGGAAAAAATGAGCAAAATAGATGAAGTCAGAGCCGAAATGGTTACTGCAATGAAGAATAAGGATAAGGACAGAAAGGAAGTTCTGTCATTACTATTATCAGCACTTAAAAATGTAGCTATTGATAAGAGAGCTGATTTAACTGAGGAGGAAGAAAATACTGTTGTATTAAAAGAGATAAAACAGTTAAACGAATTATTAGAGCAGACTCCGTCAGACAGAAAAGATATTATAGATTTATGCAAATACAGAATAAGTGTATTAGAAGAGTTTGCACCAAAGATGCTTACAGAAGAGGAGATAAAAGCAATAATTACAGAGGTAATTAACGGACTTGGAATCACAGAGCCTAAGGCATCTGATAAAGGTAAGATTATGAAAGAGCTTATGCCAAAAGTAAAAGGAAAAGCTGATGGTAAAGTCGTAAATCAGATGGTTGCAGAAATGTTCAAATAGAACATCATATATTATCATACAATTGAAATTATATAAGAATTATTTTTATGCCAGTTTTATGAAAATAAAATTGACATATTTATAATATGACTTAAACTTTGCACATTCATATATATATTTATATTCATCTGCTTAATACAGATAATTTAATTTTATTATGAATGTGCAAAGTTTGTGTTAATAATAAATGAATGTCGCTTTGCGGAGAAATGAGGAGAAGAATGGCTTTAGAAGTTAAGAATCTTGTTAAGAAATATGGAGAGAAAACAGTTGTTAACAATATAAGTTTTCAGATGTCTGAGCCAGGTGTATATGCACTTTTAGGTACAAATGGAGCAGGAAAGACTACTACTATAAGAATGATTCTTGGTATGTTATCAAAAGATGGAGGAGAGGTTTTATGGAATGGTAAAGAATTAGATGTTATAAGCACTAATATCGGTTACCTTGCTGAGGAACGAGGACTTTATCCTAAATATTCGCTTATGGATCAGTTATTATATTTTGCTAAATTAAAAAATGTCCCTAAATCAGTTGCAAAAGAAAGAATTAAATATTGGGCTAAACGTCTTGAAGTTGAAGAATATATCTATCCAAAGCCTGCTAATAATAAGAAGTCAAAGTCTATGAATGCAGACCAGTTATCAAAGGGTAATCAACAAAAGATTCAGCTTATGGCAGCACTTATATCGGATCCTGATTTAATAATCTTAGATGAACCTTTAAGCGGTCTTGATCCTGTGAATGCAGATTTATTTAAAACTATAATAAGAGAAGAGATTGATAAAAATAAATATCTTATTATGTCAAGTCATCAGATGGCAACTATAGAAGAATTTTGTACAGATATTACTATATTAAATCGCGGAAATGCAGTGTTACAGGGAAATCTTAATGAAATTAAGAAGAGTTATGGACGTGTAAATATGCATGTCAGATGTGAAGAAAATATAGATAATATTATAGAAAAATTTGATTTTATATCAGTTAATAAAAATGCTGAAGAATATGAGATAAAAGTAACAGGAGAAGAACAGGCTAAGAATTTCCTGGCAGAATTAGTTAAGAATAATATAACTATAATTAAATTTGAACTTCGTGAGCCTTCATTACATGAAATCTTTGTGGAAAAGGTAGGAAATGCTCATGAAGAATAGTATAAAAGGATGGAAGGATATATTTTCATTTACATTTATCCAGGGTATAAAGGCTAAATCCATAATTATTTCAACTGCAATTATGTGTGTGATTATAATAGCAGGTGTACCGATTGCCAGTCTTATAAGTAGTAAAAGTGAAACAAAAAAAACATCTATTGAAGAAGTATGTATCGCAGATATGACAGGCATAAAAATAGCTAAAGATTTTGATATACTTAAAAATGTAAAAAATGATGATGAAACCGAAAATATGTACTCGAAAATAAAATATACTGAATTAGATTCACAGAAATTAAACATTGATGAGAATACAGGACTTAAGGATATATATAAATTTGACAAGGATTCTAAGAAGGTTTACTTACAGATTACATATCTAGAAGATAGCTTTGATATAGAAGTAATCTATGATGGAAAAGGAAAGTTAGAATCTGAAGATGTTAATAATTATAGTGATTTTATTAAAGACAATTTTCAAAAAATTCTTATGAAGAATATGAGCGTTGCTGATAAAGACATAGAAATTGTTAATTCAGTAAATACAATTAATTATTGCAATATTGATTCAGTAAAAGATGAAAATAATAATACAGATGCTTCATTAAATGAGTCTGATGATAAGTTAAATTCAGATAAACTGGAAGATGACAATTCTTCAAGTAATGCAGACGGAAAACACAGCAAAGGAAAATATAATATTTTATATACAATGCTAATGGCAACATTATTTATACTTACATTTTGTGGTGAAAGAATTGCGATGTCTATAATTACTGAAAAATCCTCAAAGGTAATGGAATATCTGATGACATCAATTAAACCTATGGCTATAGTTGTAGGAAAGGTTCTTGCAAATCTTTTAATTATTGGTGTACAGGTTGGACTTATAGCGGTCTCATTTATAACAGCGATATTTGTTAATACATCGATTACAGGAGAGAAGCTTCCTGAAAGTCTGAGAAATATATTAAGCAGAAATAATTTTGATAGTGCGAATGTATTAACAATTCTTGTAAGCATAATTCTGTTAATCGGAGGAATTATTCTATTCAGCCTTATTGCCGCACTTGCGGGAGCTTCTGTAAGTAAGATGGAGGAAATGAGTGAGGGCATAAAAATGTTTACATTTGTTCTTGTAATAGGTGCATACATAGCGTTATTTGTATTAACAAGTAATACGTATGAAAAGGCTTCAGTAATTAAATATGTCACAATGTTAGTTCCACTAACCTCAGTATTTTTGACACCGGGAGCTTTATTGACCGGATATCTGTCAGCCGGCTTAGGCGTCCTTGCGTTGTTAGTTATGATTATTTCTAATGTTTTACTTGTCAGATTTGTTGCAGATGTATATGAAAGTATGATTTATTACAATGGAACGCATTTGAAATTGAAAGATATAATAGGTATTTCTAAGCAGAACAGAAATGGCAGCAAAAGGAGGGCTGAGTAGATGAAAAAAGGAATGTTTACAGGCTGGAAAGATGTGTTAAATTTTACATTTATACAGAATACTAAAACTAAAACTTTTAAAACTTCACTTATTGGAATTGCTGCATTGATATTTATTATATTCTTTGGTGCAAATGTCATTATGGGATATATGTCTGATAAAGGTGATAAGAAAAAAGCTAATGTTGTCAATAAAGCAGATAATATATGGATTATTAACGAGGTTGAAATTAATAACGAATTATTAGAAGAATTTAAAGAAGCAGATGATTATGTAAAAGATTCTGATATTGTTGTGTATAGTGATAAAAAGATTTCAGAAGTAGTAGAAGACATAGAGGATAGCACGATAGTTATCAATGTGTATAAAGGTGAAGAGAACGAAGATAAAAATGTAGAATATATGTTAGATGTATATGCCACGAAAGATTTATCTAAGAAAAATGTTAAGAAAGTGGCTAAAGCATTTTCAAAATATTTTGATGATATAAAGTATAATTTAACCTCTCTTAATCCTGATGTTATGCATATTGTGACCAGTGATTACGCAGTATATTCTGTTGATGTTAATGAGAAAGAAGAGTCGTTTGGAGTTATAATTGCTAAAATATTTGTACCTATGATATTCGTACTTTTAATTTATTTTATGGTATTAATGTATGGACAGAGTATCAGCAAGGCTCTTATTATAGAGAAGAACTCTAAATTAATGGAGATGTTACTGACTTCTATTAAGCCACACGCAATTGTATTAGGAAAGATACTGGCAATGTATCTGAATGCAATTATGCAGATGGGAATATGGATTATATCAGCTGTGGCAGGATTTATAGTTGGAGACAGAGTTGCTAAGAATATGTTTAATAGCTATGATAATTCGATAATTAAGGTTATTAATCTGATAAGGGCAGATTCATCATCGGCATTCTCGGTAAGTGCAATAATCATAGGAATAGCAGCAATGTTTATCGGCTTCTTACTATATTGTGTACTTGCTGCACTTGTAGCATCTAATATTACGAAAGCAGAAGAACTTGCAAATGGAATGAGTGTATTTCAGATGGTTACGATAGCAGGTTTCTTAGGTGCATATATGCTTCCACTGTTACAGGCAGACAGTCCTATTGTGGATATATTAAGATATGTTCCGGTAACATCACCATTTATGATAACATCAGATGTGATTATCGGTAATATAGGAATTATTGGTGCAATTGTATCTGTACTTATTATGATTGCTACAACAGTAGTTATGATTATAATGACAGGTAAAAATTATAAAAAGAAAGTCTTTTAATTATTTATAAAAAATGATAAACTATAAAACGAATGGCTATTTATAAAACAATGGCTAATGATTTGAAAATATTTCCTTAATGGATTTTAATGGAAATAAACAGCATTTTGGAGGCTTTGCAGATGCGAATTACTTATCATTTGTTATCGAATAAAGGAAGTAGAAAGATAAACGAAGACAGAGTCGGAAGTTATGTTAAGGATGAAGAATACTGTTTTGCATTGGCTGATGGGCTTGGTGGCCATGATAAAGGCGAGGTTGCATCTAAGATAGCAGTTGAAACATGCATAGATTTGTTTAAAGAAGATGGCTTTAATGAATTCTATATACGTAATGCATTTGAAGAAAGCCAGGAAAATATACTTAACAGACAGATAAGAGATATGAAACCTGATGATTATAAGACTACATTGGTTTTATTATGTATCAAAAATGGATATATCAACTGGGGACATATCGGAGACTCAAGATTATATTTTTTCAAAAAGAATAAATTAATTTTACATACATTAGACCACAGTGTTCCACAGATGTTAGTTAACATCGGAGAGATAGAAGATAAAGATATCAGAAATCATCCGGACAGAAGCAGGCTGTTAAGTGTAATGGGAATCGAATGGGAGAGACCTAAGTATGAGATTGCTGAGCCTGTGGAAGATGAAAAGAGAATGGCATTTTTAATGGCTACTGACGGCTTCTGGGAACTTATTAATGAAGAAGAAATGATAAAATGTCTAAAGAAGGCACATGACGTACATGAGTGGGTTAATTCAATGGAGAGGATAGTTGTCAAAAATGGTAAAAATAAAGATATGGATAACTATTCCGCCATTGGTGTGTGGATTAAATAGATGTTTGAATAAAGTATGAGAATAAATGTCTGAAAGATTGTTAATTAAGAAAATTAAGTTAAAAAAGTTAGAAGTAATATTGCAAGTAATATTAATCAATGATATACTAAATCTAGTCGAATTATATAAATTTCTGCAAGAAATGGGAGGCGTAGTTTTATGAGCAAAATTAATCCAGATTATTTATGCCCTGGTTGTATGGCGGTTTTAGATGAACCGGATTTACCTTGTCCTTTATGTGGATTTGATAAGAATACATATGCACCATCTCCACGTAGTTTAAAACCATTTACAAAGTTAAATGGTAAATACCTGGTAGGTAAAGTAATAGGTGAAGGTGGATTTGGAATTACATATATTGGTTTTAATATGGAAACAGATTTACCAGTAGCAATTAAAGAATATTTTCCGTCAGAATTGGCAACAAGAGATTCATCACAGGGAAATACAATTAATGTATTCTCTGGTGAAGCTAAGGACTTATACAGAGAAGGATTAGAGAAATATTTAAGAGAAGCAAGAAATCTTTCAATGTTCTCTGATCTTCCGGGTATTGTTACTGTTAAAGATTTCTTCTATGAGAATGAGACAGCATACATAATTATGGAATACATAAATGGTATGACACTTAAGCAGTATCTGACAAAAGTCGGTGGAAGAATGAAGCAGAATGAAGTAATCAAGATGATGAAACCCGTTCTTGAATCTATGAATAAGATACATGAAGTAGGTATTATCCACAGAGATATAAGTCCTGATAATATTATGATTACAAGAAATAAACAGATAAAGCTTACAGACTTTGGCGCAGCAAGAGTGTTCGATACAGAAGATAATAAGAGTATAACAGTTGTACTTAAACGTGGTTATGCTCCGGAAGAACAGTACAGAGCTAAAGGTAATCAGGGACCTTGGACAGATGTATATGCATTATGTGCAACGATGTACAGAATGATTACAGGTGTAACTCCACAGGAAGCACTTGAGAGAATTATAGAAGATAATGTTGAACCTATATCTAAATATGATCCAAACGTATGGCCTGAGACAGAATATGCGATAATGAAAGGTTTGTCATTACGTGCACAGGACAGATTCCAGACAGTCAACGAGTTAATTGATGCATTATATTATAGTGTATTAGAGAAAGATGAAAATGGTAAGCCATATCTTGTGGTTACTAAAGAAAATGTACCGGAACCACAGCCAGTAGCACCTGCACAGAATCCAGCACAGGAAGATGAATTTGATTCTAAGCCAATTGTTGTAAGTATTGGAAGAACGACAGCAGAAGAGTTTGCAGCACAGATGCAGGCAGAACAGTCTGTAGAGCCTGAACCTGTAGTAACACCACAACCACAGGTGACATCTTCGCAGTCTGTAGAGTCTGAACCTGTAGTAACACCACAACCACAAGTGACATCTTCACAGTCTGTAGAACCTGAACGACCAGTAGCAACACCACAGCCACAGGTAACAGAGAGACCAGCACCACAAGGACAGGTAGTACGACCACAGGTAACAGAGAGACCAATACCACAAGGACAGATAGCCCAGTCACAGTCTGCTGTATTACAAGGACAGAAGTCACAAACTGAAGAATTACAACTACAAGAGGTATCTGCACCACCTAGGTCACAGGAGAAGAAAGGAGGTTTCTTCAAATCGACATTCAAGAAACTTGTTAAATTACAGTTAGGTAAAGTCAGATTTGAAGATACTGTTACAGAACTTAATGTAGAGCATATGGATGTTGGAAATATTCAAGTACTTAAGGAATGTTATGGACTTAAGAAACTTGTTTTAAATAATAATATGCTTGATGATTTATCGCCTATTTCTGAATGTAGTAAGTTAGAGTATCTGGCTCTTAGAAATACATTAGTTGGTGATTTATCACCAATATCAAACTGTACAAATCTTAAATATCTGGATTTGTGGGGAACTAGAGTTACAGACTTACATGATTTATATTCGCTTACTAAGTTAACATATCTGTGTGTTAAAAATACAGATATAAGAGAAGCACAGGTAGAAGATTTTAAGAAGCATATTCCAGATTGTGTAGTAGAATTTTAGATGTAATCAATTAGTCCTAGGATATTTATGTGTCTTAGGACTATTGTTTATATAGCATATTAAATGCTGATACATTTTAAAGAGGAAAAGAAAAAGGAGAAAAGAGAGAAATGACAATGTTCAAGGAGATTAAAAAAAGAGCAACAAGAAATGCGATTTTGACACTTATATTTTGTATAGTAGCAGGTGGCTTTTTATTTGTATGCTTTGGTAAAGATGCACTTACATATTTAAAAGGTGCAACTGATATCACAGAGGCTTCGGTCGCAAAGATTAAGGATACAGATTATGCAGAGATTACACTTGACAAATATAATCTATACGGTTGTTACTCTGAACAGTATTCTAAAAGCGGAAGTTCGCAAACAGTATCTGATTACTATTATCTTGTAGTAGTTGGGGATGATAATGATATGAGATTTATGGGCGTAAAAGTCAAAGCAAAGAATCGTTCAAAATTAAAGAAAATCGAAGAAGAATATACAGCTATGGATAATGGCGAAGATACAGGTACGACAACTACTTTGAAGATTAAAGGTAAATTAACTAAAATGGAAAGTAAGCCATATGTACATTTTAAGCAGACAATATCACAATCATATGACTTTTCATACAGTGAACTTGACAGTGTTACATTAAACTTAATGGTCGTAGATGGAACTGTTAATGTTGGAGAATTGGTATTCTGTCTGGCTGGTGTTGTTATTATCTTAGTTGGTATAATAACAATGATTATTGCTGCATCAGGAGTTACAGTTAACAAGTTTAAGAATGAATTAGAATCAAGGGGTCCTGGATATATTGATTATGTTGAACAGGATTTCATTAACGCAGTTAAGTTTACTAAGACAGTAAGAATTGGTAGAGAATTCACATTCTTAATTAAAGGTACCAAATGTGTAATGATTCCTAATAATGAAATAGTATGGGCATATCCTGTTAAGACAACACATAGAACAAATGGTATCAAAACAGGTTCTACACATTCAGTTAAATTATTAAATAATCGTAAGAAAGCATTTATATTACCTGCTGATAATGCAGACCAGGCAAATGATATTATTGATTTATATGCAAATATGACAGATACAATTGTTTTAGGATATGATGATGGATTAAACGGATTGTTTGCAAGAAACTTTGATGAATTCCTTAATATAGCATATAAGAACCATATATATGGTGACAAGAATAATCAATATGCAAATGATAATTACAATAATTATGATAATGGTAATTATGACAATGTAAATAATGGCAATAATAATTATGATAATGTAAATAATTATAATAATAATTATGACAATGCAAATAATGGCAATAATAATTATGATAATACAAATAATACTACTATTTAAAGAAAAGAGGATATATGGTTAATAATCAGATTAACGACATAAAAAAAGAAATCAGTAAAGCTATAGTAGGTAAAGAGAATATTATTGACAAAGTTCTTGCAGCGATTTTTGCAGGAGGACATGTATTACTAGAAGATGTGCCGGGAGTGGGTAAAACCACTCTCGCTCTTGCATTTGCCAAGACACTTTCATTAGAATATAAGAGGATACAGTTTACACCTGATGTATTACCATCAGATGTGGTTGGTTTCTCAATGTTTAATAAGAAGATAAATGACTTCGAATTCAGAGAGGGTGCGGCAATGTGTAATATTCTGTTGGCAGATGAGATTAACAGAACATCACCTAAGACACAGGCAGCTCTCTTAGAGGTTATGGAGGAGGGGAAGGTGACAGTTGACGGTACAACACATTATCTTCCTGATCCGTTCTTTGTAATAGCTACACAGAATCCTATGGGATATGTCGGAACACAGAAGCTTCCTGAATCCCAGCTTGACAGATTTATGATTAAAATGTCTATGGGATATCCTGATGAGAAAAGCGAAATAGATATCTATAACGGCAGAAGTTATTCGGCATTAGATGAGGTCAGGAAAGTTATTTCTTCAGAGGATATAGTTAATATCAGAAAGACAGTAGAAAATGTTCATATCGATGAGAAATTAATGGAGTATCTTGTTAGGATAGTGAGATTATCAAGAGAGAATCAATATGTTTCATTAGGCATAAGCCCAAGAGGTGGTATTGCATTAGTTAAAATGTCTAAGAGTACAGCATATATGAATGGAAGAGATTATGTTATACCGGAAGATATTCTAGAATGTATAGATTCTGTTGCAGAGCATCGTCTTGTTCTTAATTCCAAGGCGAAAGCAAATGATTATACTGAGCAGGATATTATTAACGATTTAAAAGATAGAATAGCAGTACCATAGATAAAAGGAGAATATTAAATAATATGTGGTTTGCAAGAATTAATTATTTGACATTAATAATACTTATAATAGTTGGAATGTTATTTTATAACAATTATGCATTATTATTTATGCTTATTTTGTTATTAGTATTACCGGTAATATCTTATTTTATTGCGAGATTTAATAAGGATAAAATATCGGTAGATATATATACAGACAAAACGTCAGTCGGAAAGAATTCATCCGTTGGCGTTTGTTTTTCTGTAAATAATAAATCAATTCTATCTATGGAGAACTTCACATTAGTTGTAAAGATATATAATGCATTTTACGGAAATGAGAAGACCTATGAGATAATTATTCCGGCAGCTTCTTATAGTGAGCGTAAGGCAATTCTTACTATAGAGAATAAATACTGTGGAAGAATGGTTGTATCCCTAGAAGAAATCATAGGCTATGACTTATTTGGAATGTATAGGTTTAAAAAATCCTTTAATAAGACGAAAGAAGTAATGGTAATGCCATATGGAGCGATGGAGATAGATAATCTTCCACTTTCACTTCAGGGCAAATCAGATGATGAAGAACTTCAGTTTAAGAAAGGTGATGATGTTTCACAGATTTCACAGATTAGAAACTATATCCCAGGTGATAAATTGCAGAATATTCATTGGAAATTAAGTGCCAAAGCCGAGGAACTTCAGGTTAAAGAGTTCAGTATGCCTTATTCTGATGATGTAATATTACTCATAGAATTATATTCAGATAAGGATAATCCGGATATATTTGATGAATTAATCGAAAAATTATTTGCAATATCCGTATATATTATTAAGCAGGGAAGAAAATTCTATATATCTTGGTATGATAAAATGAGTGAGGACTTCTATAAGAAAGAGATAAATAATGATGACGAACTTATGGAGGCCATAATAGATTTATATTATGCAGAAATATCAGATACAGATGGCAGAAGTTATGAAATATATGAAAGAATATATGGACTTGATAAAAGCACAGTTATATATCTTTCTGATAAAGCCGGCAAACCAAAGGATGGTAGTGAAATAGATATTAATTCAGAAAGGGTGGTGCTTACATGTCTAAATTAGATTGGAATTTTCTATTCAAACCTATAGTTCAAAAAAAGAACAAAAAGGACGATGAACAGATAAAGAAAACAGGAATAGAGATTAAAGAAGCACCAAAACTTGATGAAAATAAGAAGATATATTTCATTCTTACTAATGCACTAATTAATTTTCTTGTGGTAACCGGAACAACTGGTTCATTTGTAAAACCTTTTGGTATAAAATGCTATATGCCGGTTATATGGGTGGTTTCGCTGATTATTGCTATATTTATGGCATTTTTGTATTATAATATGCTCGCTAAGACTTTGGGATATTTCATATCTTTAGTAGCATTTATATATGGTATATTTAATCTTAAATACATGATAAAAGGTGGTTTTGGTTATATTTCTAATAAGCTTATGGCATTTTTTGAAAAGGAATTAGATCTTCCTGTAGAAAGAAGTTATAACGTATATGGATATAGTGAGAAAATATCTGTTACAGTTTGTATGATATTCATAATATTTGCGATAATGTTGTTGTTTAATATGGTTATATCGGAGATTAAAGGTTTTGTCTTTATATTTCTTGCGACATTTCCTGTAATGCAGATGGGAATGTATTTTAACCAGAAGGCGGATATGCTGTATTTTACAATATATATATCAGGCTTATTAGGCTTATTTTTCCTTAGAAATTCAAGACATTATCATATGGAATATAAGAAGAAAAAGGGATATAAGCAGATAAACAGAAAGAATAAGGTCATATATGATTATACTAATGACGGCAAGAATTCTCTTAGTTTTGTATTGGTACTTGCAGCTTTAATAATTGGGATAACCCTGGTTGGTGGAGCTGCATTTCCACAAAGGGAATATCATACTAATTCTGACTATGATAGCTGGAGAGAAGATACGAAAGATTTCACCAAACAGCTTATTATGGTTGGTTTCTGGGGAATGATAAGTCCTAATGGTGGAAGTGCAGGAGGAGTCGGTAGAAACAGACTTGGACAGTCAAAGTATGTAAGATTAGACTATGAAACGGATTTAATTCTTAGGATGCCTGTGTATAAAGATGAAGAAAGCACATACCTTAAGTCATTTATCGGGACATTCTATCGTGATGAATACTGGGAAATGATTTCTGAGAATAAAGAGAATAAAATCAAGTTAGAAGATTATGGGCTGACATCTGATGACATTGTAGAATTACAGAGTGAGATAATAAGCAAATGTAATTTGTATTCGGGATATAGGGCATTTATTAAAAGAACTAAGGACATGGAGGTTATAAATGTAGCAGCTTCTCCACAATTTATGTATGTTCCTTATAATGATTTTACATTGAATCTGTATGATAATGTTATAAATGATGATGAATATATCGGCAGACACAGAATTAATAGAAGGATGATTATACGATCATTTCCGTTTGGTAATAATATTAATATTGATGAATTCAGAAATTATATAAGAAATTATATGGATATTATTAAGACGAATATATCGGCTATAACGCAAGAAGGCAGAGAACTTACAACAGAAGAAAGTGAACAGGATAATATCATTAAAACTGAAGAGAAGTATTCTGAATATGTTCATAATATGTATATGGATGTTCCCAAGAAAAATGAGAAAGTCATAGCAGAATTCTGTGAAAAATATGGTCTTAATAAAGATTCAGAAAATATAACGGAAAAACTTAAAGAGATATTTCAGACGGATTATACCTATACCTTAATGCCTGGAATTACACCAAAAGATAAGGAGTTTGTGAATTATTTCCTTACTAAGCAGAAGAAAGGTTATTGTACTTATTTTGCTACTTCAGCAACTCTGATATTCAGATATCTTGGAATTCCGGCAAGATATGTAGGCGGTTATGTATTACAGGATGTGGATTATCTTAGCGGAGTTTCTGTAAGTGATAATATGTTTGATAAAGATTTTACTAATCAGACTGGCGGAGATATATATGAGTATGAAATTAATGACAGCCAGGCTCATGCGTGGGTTGAAATCTATATTAATGGTTTTGGATGGATACCTGTAGAAGTTACTCCATCATTAGATGAAGATATGGAAGAGCCTAAACAGGATAATAATAACAATATAGCGGATTTTTTAGCCAATCAGGTATTTACGAAAAAGACATTTGATGCGGTTAAGAATACAACTGTAAGTATGATTTATATTGCAATAACAGGTGTCAGTCTGTCATTTGTAATCTATATCTGTACAGGCATGTGCGTGAGAAACAGAAGAAGAAATAACAAAAATGTCATAAAGCAATATCATTATTTGTGTATGGTAACTAAATTTATAGGATTAAATAAAGCTGACGAAGAATCTTATGCTTCATTTGGAAAAAGGATTATAGAAAAGAATATATCTGATGCAGACAGTGTTAACAGAATCAATGAGATACTTGAAAAAGATAAATTCAGTCGTAATAATATAAGTAATGAAGAAATTAAAGAATTCAATGATATTGTTATAAGAATATCTGAAAATGTATATATGAAACTAAGCTGGTATAAAAAACTATTATTCAGATATATAAAATGGTTATAAAAGCTACTTGTAATTAAGTGGTAAATGGTGTTATACTAATATTAGGTATAGACAACTGTAATATATTATAAAAGTTGTAATTCAATCGTTTTGTACAGGTGAAACGATTAAAAATAAAATATAATAATGGAGGTATGCATATGAGTTACTTTATTGGAACAAATTCTAATTCAATAAGTATGTTGTTTTCTGGTATGTCAGGAAATGCAGGAAATTTAACAAGTAATATGATTTCAGATTATTATAGTATTAGAAATGGAAGCTATAAGAAGTTACTTACATCATATTATAATAAGTTAAATGCAGCTGATGATAAGACAAACAGTAATAAGACATCTGCCTCAACAAATATTTCTATAGATTCTAATGCACAGCTATCACAGATTAGCAGTGTGAGCAGTAAACTTCAGGAGAGTTCGACTAATCTGCTTGCTAAAGGTTCTACATCATTATTTAAGACATCGGAAGTTAAAGATGAAAATGGTAATGTAACTAAAGAATATGATATGGACAAGATTTACAAGGGTGTCAAAGAATTTGTAGATAATTATAATTCGGTACTTTCGAAGGCTTCTACATCTAAGGTTAATTCCATCAGTAAAGCTGTAGCTAATATGGCTTCATCAGGTAAGGTTAATTCTAACCTTTTGAAATCAGTAGGAATTACAGTTAATGATAATAATACATTAAGTGTAGATGAGAAGAAATTAAAAGAAGCAGATGTATCAACACTAAAGACATTATTCAATACATCAGGTTCATATGGATATTACATAGGAACAAAGGCTTCAGAGATAAATGCCACAGCGAAATTCGAGGCATCTAAGACGAATACATATACCCGCACAGGTTCATATTCATCATATGTATCTACAGGTAATTTATATAATTCATTTTATTAAGAAATACAATTAGCTATTAAGGAGACAGAAAAGAGCAATGACTAAGATAAGAACACGTTTTGCACCAAGCCCAACAGGAAGAATGCATGTAGGAAATTTAAGAACAGCACTTTATGAATTTCTTATTGCAAAGCATGAAGGAGGAGACTTCATTTTAAGAATTGAAGATACTGACCAGGAGAGATTTGTTGAGGGTGCATTAGACATTATATACAGAACATTAGAGAAGACAGGCCTTGTACATGATGAGGGACCTGATAAAGATGGCGGTTATGGTCCGTATGTCCAGAGTGAGAGACAGGCAAGTGGAATGTATCTTAAATATGCTAAACAATTGGTAGAGAAAGGTGAGGCATATTATTGTTTCTGTACAGAAGAGAGATTACAGACACTTAAACAGACTATAGGCGATAAAGAGATTATTGTATATGATAAGCATTGTCTGTCATTGTCTAAAGAAGAGATAGAAGAGAACCTTAAGAAAGGTATGCCATATGTTATAAGACAGAACAATCCTAAAGAGGGAACTACTACATTTGTAGATGATATATATGGCGAAATTACAGTAGATAATTCGGAGTTAGATGATATGATTCTTATTAAATCAGACGGATATCCAACATACAATTTTGCTAATGTTATAGATGACCATTTGATGAATATTACTCACGTTGTACGTGGAAATGAATATATATCATCATCACCAAAATATCAAAGATTATATGAAGCATTTGGCTGGGAGCCACCTAAATATGTACATTTACCATTGATTACAGATGAGAATCATAAGAAATTAAGTAAGAGATGTGGACATTCTTCATTTGAAGATTTAATCGAACAGGGTTTTGTAGCTGAAGCAGTAGTTAATTATATAGCACTTTTGGGCTGGAGTCCTGAAGATAATACAGAGATAATGTCGCTTGACGAATTAATTAAGAAATTCGATTATCATCATATTAATAAATCACCTGCCGTATTCGACATTGTTAAATTAAAATGGATGAATGGCGAATATATTAAGGCAATGGATAATGAGAAGTTCTATGAACTTGCTATGCCATATATTAAAAAGGTGATTACTAAAGATTTAGATTTAAAGAAGATATTAGATTTAGTTAAGACAAGAATAGAAATCTTACCTGACTTAGAAGAACAGGTAGACTTCTTCGAGGAATTACCGGATTATGATATAGCAATGTATACTCATAAGAAGATGAAGACTAATTCGGAGAATTCTTTAGAAGTCTTAAAGGAGATGTTACCTATTCTAGAGAATCATAATGATTATTCTATAGATTCATTACATGATTTAATTATGAAATATATAGCTGACAAGGGAATTAAGAATGGTCAGGGTTTATGGCCACTTAGAACAGCAGTTTCAGGTAAACAGATGACTCCTGGTGGTGCATTTGAGATTATGGAGATTCTTGGTAAAGACGAATCAATAAGAAGAATAAAAGTAGGAATTGAGAAACTTGAACAGGCAGTTTAGTGAAGCACAGAGTAAGGCAATCAGACATTATACAGGTCCGAGCTTAGTATTAGCCGGACCTGGTTCTGGTAAAACGACAGTAATTACTCACAGAACGAAAAATTTAATAGAAGAATATGGAGTTAATCCGGCAAATATCTTAGTTATTACATTTACTAAGGCATCGGCAATTGAAATGCAGGAAAGGTTCGAGAAACTTATGGACGGAGTAAGATTACCCGTTTCATTTGGAACTTTTCATGCAATTTTTTTTAGAATTTTGAAATATGCATACAATTATTCGGCACATAATATCATAAGGGAAGAGGACAGATTCAGACTTATTAAGGAACTAATAGAAAGAGAAGAATTAGAGATTGAAGATGAGAATGAATTTGTCAGGTCAATAATGGCAGAGATAGGCAATGTCAAAGGCGATATGATAGACATTAATAATTATTATTCTGCAAACTGCAGCGACCAGATATTTAGAAAGATTTATAATAAATATGAAGAAAAATTAAGAAACAGAAATATGGTAGATTTCGATGATATGCTTATAATGTGTTATGAATTGTTTAAAGCAAGGCCGGATATCTTATCAGCATGGCAGAAAAAATATAAGTACATACTTATAGATGAATTTCAGGATATCAACCGGGTGCAGTATGAAGTGATGAAGATGATAGCTGCTCCTGAAGATAATCTCTTTATTGTCGGTGATGATGACCAGTCAATATACAGATTCAGAGGTGCAAGACCTGAGATAATGCTTAATTTCGAGAAGGATTATGAAACGGCGGTTAAAATCGTATTAGACGAGAATTACCGCTCAACCGGAGCTATTATTAAAGATGCACAAAGCCTTATTAAGAATAATAAGAAGAGATTTGATAAGAATATAAAGGCAGTACGTGACATCGGAACTCCGGTGAAATATATGGAATTCAAGTCGGTTGTCGAAGAGAACAGCTATATTATAGAGGATATTCTGAAACATATACAGAGAGGTGGAAGATATTCAGATATTGCAATCCTATTCAGAACTAACATAGGTCCACGTTTTCTGATAGATAAATTAATGGAATATAACGTACCATTTCATATGAAAGATACGATGCCTAATATTTATGATCATTTTATAGCTAAAGATATAATAAGCTATATTAATATTGCTTTAGGCGAAAATAGCCGCGAAAATTACTTAAGAATAATTAACAGACCTAAGAGATATATTTCAAGAGAAGCACTTAAAAATGAAGAGATATCATTAGATAGTTTAAAGCATTTCTATAGTGATAAAACGTGGATGGTCGAAAGATTAGAGAAGCTGGAATTCGATTTAGTAATGTTAAGAAGAATGTCACCATATTCGGCGATTAATTATATAAGACAGGGCATAAGATATGATGAATATTTAGCAGAATATGCAGAACTTAGAAGAATGAAAGTGGAGGACCTCTATGAAATAATTAATGAAATCGCAGAGGCAGCCAAAGAATATGATACCTATGATAAATGGTTTAAGCACATTGAGGATTATGCTAAGGAATTAGAGAATCAGTCAAATAAGAATTCTAAAACAGATAATGCGGTGGAGTTATGCACGATGCATAGTTCAAAAGGCCTTGAATATAAAATTGTATATATCATTGATGCAGTTGAGGGAGTTACGCCTCACAGTAAGGCTACATTAGATGAAGATATTGAAGAGGAAAGACGACTGTTCTACGTGGCTGCCACGAGGGCAAAGGATTATCTTAATGTATTCTGGATTAAGGAAAGATTTAATAAACCTGTGGATATATCACGGTTTGTAAGTGAAATGATGCTTGATTATGATGATATATGTGAAGGCAGAAAAGTTTATCACAGGAAATATGGTGATGGAGTAATTAAGAAAATTGAAGATGGAAAGGCAATTATCTATTTTAGCAAATATAGAAAAGAATTTGTTTTTAATATAGAATTTGCATTTGGAAACAAAATTATACAATTAAAATAGTGAAGTAAATGCTAATTAAACAGCTAAAGGTCTAAAGATTGTATCTTATGACTTAAAATATGGAAGAATGATTAGATTTTTGACAAAAATCAGTTGACTTATTATTAAAATCATATAAAATATTTATGTACAAATTACAAAAGCATATGGAAGGAGAACATTTGTGGTTACGAATAACGGTGGCGAAAGTCGCAACAAAGGCACTAAGAATAATGGAGATGGAAAGGAAAGAGGAACAAGTTATCGTAATGGTGAGAAAAAAGACTATAAGTCATATAACAAGGGACCTAGAGATGATGACAGAAGAAATGTAAGGAATAATAATGATAACAAAGGTCCAAGAGATGGCAAGAAAGATTATAGAGACAATAAGAACGGCGGTAATGACAGAGGACAGAGGAACTCTTTCAAGAACAATGATTCCAGACAGAATAATAAATTCGGAGGAAATAAACCTTATAAGAAGAATTTTGGCGACAGGAATTATGGAAATCCATATGATAAAGATAGTGATGAAGATTCAAGACCTCAAAGAAGGCCAAGCGCTAATAAAGATAACAAGATAAAAGAGCAGCAGCCGGATAAGATAGAGATAATTAATAGAATTGAGAAAGAGAAAAAGGCAATGCAGAAGAAACAGGCAGAGAGAAAGAACAACAAACCTGTAAGACAGCAGACAAGACCTAAGAGAACTAATAATATTGATTGGACAAGAGCATATGAAAATGATTCATATGATGATGACGATTTAGATATGTATTTATAAAAAAGACATAACGATAAGTGGTATTTACAAGTGAACTTGCGATACCACTTATTGTGTACGTCTGATTAATATATAATTATGATATGTAAGAAATATATAGTCTGTAGCAGTGTATGGATAGTATAAGTTTAAAACTATGTATTTTAGAATGTGTAATGTAACAATGGAAAGTTGACAGTAAGGAGCAGCATATGATAAACAATGAAGTAAGGAGTAATATTCAAAAGTATGGTCAGGAACATTTGCTAAAATATTATGATACTTTATCTACTAAAGAGAGAAGTATATATGATGAGCAGTTGAATAACCTGAACTTTGGATATCTTGACATAAATAGAGAAAATAAAAATGATAAAAAAGAAACTCACTATGAACCTATACAGGCCCTCAGAAAAGATGATATCAATAAAGATAGAGAACAGTTTGAGAAAATTGGAATTGATGCAATTAAGAATTGTAAAGTCGGTGCTGTGCTATTAGCTGGAGGGCAGGGAACGCGTCTGGGTTTTGATAAGCCTAAGGGAATGTTCAATATTGGTATAACTAAGGAATTATACATATTTGAAAGACTTATAAGAAATCTTTTGGATGTAGTAGAGAAAACAGGAAGTTATATACCATTATTTGTAATGACTAGTGAGAAGAACGATTCTGATACCAGACAGTTCTTTAAAGAGAAGAACTATTTCGGATATGATAAGAATTTTGTATACTTTTTCGTTCAGGCTATGGCACCAAGTATCAGCTATGATGGAAAATTCCTTATGGAAGACAGATATAAGTTGGCACTTTCACCTAATGGTAATGGTGGATGGTTTTCATCTATGGTATCATCAGGCTTATTAGATAAGATGAATAAGATGGGAATAGAGTGGCTTAATGTGTTCTCGGTTGACAATGTGTTACAGAGAATAGCTGATCCTATATTTATTGGTGCTACCATATTATCAGGTTGTCCTGCGGGTGCAAAAGTAGTAAAGAAATCAAAACCTGATGAGAGAGTCGGTGTTATGTGTAAAGAAAATGGTAAGCCATCAATTGTGGAATACTATGAGCTTACACCAGAGATGATGGAAGCAAGAGATGCATACGGAGAACCAGCGTATAATTATGGTGTGATACTTAATTATCTGTTCAGGGTTAAGAATCTGATAGATATTAATAATAATAAATTAGTCAATCATATAGTAGAGAAGAAGATACCGTATATCAATGAGAAAGGTGAAATTGTTAATCCCGAAGAACCTAATGGATACAAGTTTGAGACATTGATTTTAGATATGATAAATATGCTTGATGACTGTCTTGTGTTCGAAGTGGAAAGGCAGAAAGAATTCGCACCTGTTAAGAATAAAGAGGGTGTTGACTCGATTGATACAGCGAGAGAATTATTGAAACTCAATGGAGTAGAGATATAATTAAATCGCACAGAAATGGAGATTAAGAATGAAGAAGATAATAGAATTAATCAATGACGAATTTGTCAAAGCATTTGATGAGTGCGGATATGATGTGAAATATGCTAAGGTAACTATTTCAAACAGACCTGATTTATGTGAATATCAGTGTAATGGTGCTATGGCAGCTGCTAAAGCATATAAAAAAGCACCGATAATGATAGCTAATGAAATCGTTGAAAAACTTTCAGGTAATAATATATTTAGTGAAATAAATGCGGTTATGCCGGGTTTTATTAACTTTAATATAAGTGAAGAATTTGTGGCCGGATATATTGATAAGATGAAGAATGATGAGATGTTTGGATGCAATAAGACAGATAATCCTAAGAAGATAATAATTGACTATGGTGGAGCGAATGTTGCAAAGCCTTTACATGTAGGTCATCTACGTTCAGCAGTTATTGGTGAAAGTATTAAGAGAATGACAAGCTATCTCGGGAATGATGTCGTAGGTGATGTTCATCTTGGTGACTGGGGACTTCAGATGGGCCTGATTATTGTTGAACTTAGATTAAGAAAGCCTGACCTTGTATATTTTGATGAGAATTATACAGGAGAATATCCTGAAGAACCACCATTTACAATTTCAGAATTAGAAGATATTTACCCTTGTGCTAATGCTAAATCTAAGGAAGATGAGGCATTCAAGGAAGAAGCAAGACAGGCTACATTTGAATTACAGAATGGTAATAAAGGTTATCATGCAATATGGAATCATATAATAAATGTTTCAATAAAAGATTTAAAGAAGAATTATGATAATCTAGATGTCCATTTTGAATTATGGAAGAAAGAAAGCGATGCACAGCCATATATTCCTGATATGATTAAATATATGAAAGATAATAATTATACAAGAATAAGTGAGGGCGCTTTAGTGGTTGATGTTAAAGAAGATACAGATACTAAAGAGATACCACCTTGTATGATTCTTAAATCTAATGGTGCAACACTGTATAATACAACAGATTTGGCAACAATCGTTGAGAGAATGAAATTATTTAACCCTGATCACATAATCTATGTAGTAGATAAACGACAGGAGTTATATTTCGAACAGGTATTTCGCTGTGCAAGAAAGACTAAACTTGTTAGTGATAGTACAGAATTAACCTTCCAGGGCTTTGGTACAATGAATGGCAAAGACGGTAAGCCATTTAAGACACGTGACGGCGGTGTTATGCGTCTTGAGAATCTTATTAAGGAAATTAATGATGCTGTATATGATAAGATAATGGAGAATCGTTCTGTATCAGAAGAAGAAGCAAGACAGACAGCTAAGATAGTTGGTTTATCAGCGCTTAAATATGGTGATTTATCTAATCAGGCATCTAAAGATTATATATTTGATATTGAGAGATTTACTTCATTCGAGGGAAATACAGGTCCATATATTCTGTATACAATTGTTAGAATTAAGTCTATACTTAATAAATATGCAGAGAATTCTACAGTAAGCCATAACAAGATTCTTACAGCATTAAATGCGAGTGAGAAAGAGCTTATGCTTGTATTATCTAAATATAATGATGTAATTGAAAATGCGGTTTCAGAACTTGCACCACATAAGATATGTGCATATATCTATGAACTTTCAAATGCATTTAATAAATTCTACCATGAGACAAAGATACTTACATGTGAAGATGAAGAAAGAAAATCAGGCTATATTAATCTTATAAGTCTTTCTAAAGAGATACTTGAAAAGAGCATTGATTTGCTTGGATTCTCTGCACCTGACAGAATGTAATTTGTAATCGAAAAATTCGCTTGTAATTTGTAGAGTTTCGAAGTTTAAAAATTACGCTTTGTGACAATTTTAAAGACAATAAAAATTAAAGAGTTTCGTATTATTTGATGATTAAATAATACGAAACTCTTTTCAAGTTCTAATATACAATATTATATCAGGTAAAATTTTAAGATGATATCTTAGATGTCAAAATATTAAGAAGCAGTAGTTTCTTTGTTAGAAGTAGTTTCATCTGAAGCAGTAGTTTCTTTGTTAGAAGTAGTTTCATCTGAAGCAGTAGTTTCATCAGAAGAAGTCTCATCAGTTGATTCTTCAGCCTCTTTCCATGCCTTTGAAATCTCTTTCTCAGAAAGGCTGTATGTAGTTGGTTCTGTATTAGCTGGCTCTTTATAAATGTAATCTTTATATATTGAATAACCAAAGAAACCTACGAATGCTACAATAACTAGAGTTGTTATGATAGTTCTTAAGACTTTCTCTCTTTTCTGCTTAGCAAGCATTTTCTTTCTGCTAGATTTCTCTTTTTTATATTGTTCTACTTTCTGCTGACTCATTTTTCATAAATCCTTTCTATCAATGTTTTATTATAGGGTACTTACAAAACAGTATAATAAATATATATTTTGCTTTCACTTCATAAATAATAAGAGATTAAAATGTAAAACACATTAACTTTATCTATTATATAACAAAATATGAAAATAATAAACAATAAAATACAAAATATAAAAAATATTTAGTATTTTATTTAGAAAATGCTATTAAATCAATATGATTTTTGTGTAAATTATATAAAAACAGGAAAAAATTCGTTGACATAAAGGCGGGTGTGTACTATATTATTTATGTATAGAAAAGTTCGTGAATAGTTAAGCCATTATTGGCAATTGCAGGATATTTGTTTGCATTTAGGACACTTATCTTAATCGTTCTTTTTTATAAAAAAATACTATAGAAATGGGGATACATGTAGATGGTAAAAAGTTTTGTACAGATTCTAAATATTGGATTTGGTATTATTAATAATACACAGCCTATTGAGGATAAGAATCCTGAAATGATTATGGAAAAGGTATTAGCAATGGATGATCCGGCTCGTGATATTAGAATAATCGGATTTAGAACATATGATATGGATACTGATACCGGTGTGATGAGTAACCAGAGTGGAATATATTACTTAGAAGGTGAAGAATTTACATATCCAAAAGTTGACCCAGAGATTACAGCATTTATGAAGAATGCAGGAATTGACTATGAAAAGGGTCAGCAGCTTATTAAGATTAAGAAACCTAATGTTTTAGTTTATCCATTCAATGCTAACGATGTAATTCTTGATACAGCCGCTGTTCTTATTAAGATGAAGATTAAGAAAGAAGAAGAGCGTAAGATTAGATTAGAAGAAGAGATCGTAACATATAAGAATAGTCTTGTTGAAGAGATGAAGAAAGCAGCTGAATATATTGAAAATAACCAGTTCAATACTATTCCGCTTGTTGACACAGGAGATAATTCTAAGGCACTTAACTTATTAGGTGATAAAGGTAACTTCCAGAAACATATTGAACATATGAGAAATATTCGTGTTGAGATAATGGCTATCGACAAGTTCTTAAGAGAGAATCAGATTTAATTAACAGAATCAAAAAATTAAATAAGAATTTACATACATATGGCAGGTTGCGTAAGCACCTGCCATAGTGTGTTTTTATATAGTTTAGAAAATATATGTAAATGCTAACTGGCTTAAATATACAGCTAACATTGAGAATACTGCAACGACAACAAGACTTTTCTCTTTATAAGCTAAGAACAATGCCACAACAGTACCACAGATAGAGCTTGCAACGGAATTAGTAGATGTGAAGATATCAGGAAATGTAAGTGCTGCTAATACTGCATATGGTACATAATATAAAAATGATTTTAAATATGTTGATTTAATCTCTTTTCTAAAAACAGCCATTGGAAGAACCCTTGGTAAATATGTTACTAAAGCCATTAATCCGACGGCAATCAATGTTCTCGTCATTTTATCACCTTAAGTATATTACTAAATATATGTAATATATATATCCTTTCGTTAGAAATAAAAATAATCTGTTATAATTTATACTTGTTATATATTTGATTTGCATTAATTTATATTTGTATTAATTCAATGATTGTATCAATTTTATATATGCATTACCTTGTATTTTCTTCGGAAACCGGAAATAAAAATGCTCCGATAGCAGAAGATATGACTGTTGCAATAATAATGCTGAAACCATAGGAAATAAAGCTGAATATAGGAATGTATCTTATAATACATACAATTGCAATTGACATTATGACAATTGTTAATACCGGTTTTGATTTCTTAGATGGTGGAATTATTATAGCGATGAACATAGCATATAATGCAATTCCCATAGCACCCTTAAGACTTGGAGGAAGAAGACTTGATGCACATGCACCTAAGAGTGTTCCTAATGTCCAGCCCCAAAATGGCCCTGTAATAAGTCCATACATATATGAAGCTGATAATGCCTTAGGTTCAGTGGCAGCAAGGGCAAAAGTCTCATCAGTTATACCAAAACTAAAAATAAGCCTATGTAATATTGAAGTTTTTTTCTCGACTTTCTGTGAAAGAGAGAGTGACATCAGGAAATATCGCAGATTAATAATAAATGTATTAAGTGTGATTTCTAATAAGGTTCCACCATGAATAATCAGATTAGTTCCGGCAAGCTGACCTGAACTTGTGAGGTTTGTTACCGAAATCAGGACTGCTAACCAGATAGGGAGCCCTCCATTTACAGCCATAAAACCAAATGAAAAAGACACCGGTATATATCCCATGGCAATAGGAATACCTTTTTTAAAACCATATTTAAAATCTGATAGTTTATTATTGTTCATAATAATCCTCATTTCTGAGCGATTTATCGCGAAGAGGCGAAGAGAAATTCGCACAGGCGATTTCTCTTCTGCCATAATGGCTATTTGCTTTCGCTCCGAAACAAATAGCTGTGTGAAAAATAATCGCATCAGCATTATTTTTCACACTAATCCTCATTTCTTTTGTAATATTAAACAAAACATAGAGATTATAACATTGCATTATTTAAAAATCAAATAATATTGAAAAAATATATCGAATGAAGTATTATTTAATATATTAAGTTCAAACAAAGAATAATAAAAATAATTGGAGAAAAATGTGAACGAAAAAGATATCAGATTTAAAAATATAATTATGGCATTTTGTCCACCGATAATATATTTATTTATAACAATGTTTGTTGAAGTGGTAGCAGATATAATAATATTTGTCAGACAGGCGAAAAGCACATCTAACAGTAACAGTTTTATATCATCATATAAATTTATGGATAATATAACGAATAATCTTGATAAATATTCATATCTGATTACATTTATTTCAGCAGCAATAGCAATATTTATTTTTGGATATTATTATTTCAGACATAAAAATACTTATGAAGCTTATAAGTTATCTAAAGTATTTACAAGTCTTAAAGTAAACGATTATTTCAATCTTGTAATAATCGGAGCAATTGGAAGCGTAGGCCTTTCGAGATTCGTATCAATGCTTCCGCTTGATAATATAATAGGCAATTATGAGAATACCAGTAATGCGTTATTATCAGGAAATATTATATTACAGATTGTGTCACTTGGAATTGTGGTTCCGATAGCAGAAGAATTAATCTACAGAGGACTTTTGTTTAACGGATTAACAAAGGTTATCGATGCAAAATATGCAATATTTGTAGCATCACTTGTATTTGGAGTATTCCATTATAATCTGTTGCAGGGAACATATACATTTCTATTATCGCTTATACTTATATGTGTATATATGAGATATAAATGTATTCTGGCACCGATAATTATTCATGCGTGTGCAAATATAGTTGCGGTAATATCAAGTTATTTTGGCATCTCAAGCTTTTTAAATAGAAATATATGGATATATCTGCTTATAATGGTAGTAGAATTGGTCATTGGAGTTATTAGTTTTGAAGTGATTATGAAAGAAGATTTGAAGTAAAAAACAGAAAAATACAAAAAAATAAAAAATTTAAAAAAAGTTATTGACAAATATCTCTAAAATGGTTATACTATCCTAGCAAGTTCGATACAGGATAAGGCAACGGGATCTTAGCTCAGCTGGGAGAGCATCTGCCTTACAAGCAGAGGGTCACAGGTT
>OLGY01000352.1_pt1 | contig 34841 bp, 37 predicted proteins | sample 1605951 | NCBI WGS metagenome assembly OLGY01 (sample SAMN03283280) | human gut metagenome | biome: human-associated habitat; material: feces | host: Homo sapiens | place: Peru | collected 2012
GTACGATGGATATTATTGCTGATAAGATTTTGTATTTCATTTGTATGCTCCTATTATATATTTCAATATAAAATTACTTGTTACTTGAGATTTTTGATTATATTCATTTGAAATTACTAAATTGTGATAATTATTATAACTCTTGTATTACTTTTTGTAAAGTAATAATAAAATATATTTCAAACTTCATTATGTTAATGTTGTTTCTAACGAAAAGCACGCAAAACTCAGCAATGAATTAAAGAAACTGCTAAAATTACTAATAGGAATGAAAATGATATTGTTAAATAAAAAATAATTTGAATCAAAGTGGTTTTCTAATAGCTAATAAGGAAGAAAGTGTTAGAGTATGAGCTGTTATATAAGTCGTACTTTCTTTGCCTACAAATAATTAATTAAATATCAAATATGTGGAGGTAAAATCAAAATGAAGAAAACAAGCGTAAACATAATGTACGATGATGAAAAGCTGAATGCAATCAGGCTGTATATGTCACAGCGTGATTTGGATTTCAAGGTAGAACTTGAAAAATCTGTGGACGCTCTGTACGCAAAATATGTCCCTGCAAATGTCAGGGAGTTCATTGATATGAAAGATTCACAGGTGAAAACACCCAAGCCTAAAAAGCCAAAGCCACAGGAAGAAAATACCGAGGTGGTAACTTGAAAAATCAAAACTTCGGAATAGAAATTGAAATGACCGGCATCACTCGCAGTACTGCGGCGAAAGTGATTGCCGGTTATTTTCATACAGACGCAACTCATGTCGGCGGTTGCTACGATGCGTATTCTGTCCGTGACAATGACGGCAGGATGTGGAAGATTATGCGTGACGCAAGTGTCCATTGTGAAAACCGTTCAGGACAGAATGCAAGCTCTCTGTACTCGGTAGAGTTTGTCACTCCCATTTGTAACTATGATGATATAGAAACTATACAGGAACTTGTCAGAAAGCTTCGTGGTGCAGGAGCGAGAGTCAATTCAAGCTGTGGTCTCCATTGCCATATAGATGCGTCAAGACATACTCCTAAAACACTTCGCAACATAGTAAACATTATGGCGGCTAAAGAGGATTTGCTCTACAAGGCATTGAAAGTGAATGTGTCAAGGGAACATTACTGTCAGAAGATGGACACTCGCTTTCTTGATGAAATCAATAACCGTCCTCCGATGTCAATGGAGCAGATAAAATCAATGTGGTATGACGGCGAGGATTACAGTTACAGACATTATGATGATACTCGCTACCACGCACTGAATCTTCACAGCGTGTTCTACAAGGGTACGATTGAATTTCGTCTATTCAATTCCACTTTACACGCAGGAGAAGTAAAGTCAGCGATTCAGCTTTGCCTTGCAATCAGTCATCAGGCTTTAATTCAGAAGTCAGCAAGACACGCTAAAACTCAGTCGGATAATGAAAAGTACACTTTCAGAACTTGGCTTTTGAGATTGGGCTTGATAGGTGACGAGTTCAAAACAGCTCGTCATCATCTTCTAAAAAATCTAGATGGCAACATTGCATGGAAAGATCCTGCACAGGCTGAAAAACAAAAGGAAAGGCTTGCTCAAAAACGAGCCGCAGAACTTAATAACACAAACGAAAATATAAATATCAACGAACCCGAAGTCAATCCTGCTTCAAATGATGAGCAGGAAGAAACTTCGGGTTTTATTATGAGTATGTAAGGAGAGAAATCTATTATGAGTAAAAAATTATACATTGCCTATGGCAGTAACCTTAATCTCAATCAGATGAAATATCGTTGTCCGACAGCAAAGCTTGTTGGCAAAGGTACAATTGAAAATTACGAATTACAGTTCAAGGGTATGCCAAATTGTTCATACGCAACAATCGCACCTTGTATTGGCAAGTCAGTTCCCGTTGCACTGTGGGAGCTTCAGCCGAGAGATGAAAAACTCCTTGACCGCTATGAGGGTTATCCCTCTCACTACTTCAAACAGGACTTGCCTGTTCGGATGAATAACGGATCTGAACTGACTGCAATGGTTTACATTATGAACCTTAAGCAGGATTTTGGATTGCCCAGTGCAAACTACTACGATACAGTGTCGCAGGGTTACAAGGACTGCGGTTTTGACTTGAAAGTTTTAAACGAAGCCGTGAATGACAGTGCCGAAAAATTCTATGAAAATCTTGAACAGAACAATCTGTTTGATTCACCTGATGAAGATGAAAATATGGGAATGGGTGGTATGAGTTTATGAACGAGAGAAAGAAATTGAAAAAGCAACTCGTCAATAAATATATTTTCAAAATGTATTTGTCTGTGAACGAAGTCAAGAAATTACTTTCCGAAAATCCAAAGGACAAGCACGACACTCTCTTTGCTTCACTTACAGTCGGGTGTGTGAAAATCAACGCTGTTGTATTTCCCACACCCGATAAAATGCTCCTCGGCTTTGATATTCTTGTAAAGGACACACCCGAGAGCAAAGAATGGATTTGCTATGACACATTAAGTGATGAAATCAAGTTATCCCCTCGAAGTATTGAACAATCAATGTTCGATATTCTGAACCGTGAAGTCAAGGAGTACGCACTGTCCTATACAGAGTGCAATTTTGAAGTGATAAACGGTAAGTCAATAAAAGCAGAATAGCGGTGGTGTTCTCGCCACATTCGCCCTGTGTCGGCTTTTAAAGAAGAAGTCGGGAAAGTATCCGAATTCAAAGAAAAATCGGCACAGGGCGATTTGTGGCAAGGTGTGAAAAATCAGAGTTACGGCAATTCGGGCAGTTTTTCAAGGGTGGAATTTTAAGCAGGAGAAAGACACGGGGTTGCAGTCGCTCCCTCGTGTCGGTTTACGGCAGACGGCAACGCCGACTGCCATGCAGTTTTTCGCACTTTTCAGCCTCAAAAATCCATAGGGGTTAATTTTCAGCCTTGGGGTTGTACTTGTGGGTTTAACTGCCCGATTAGCCGAATAAAATGCCAAAAATAAAGGAGTTGCAACTGTGGGTTGTGACAAAACAGGAGGTTTTGCACTTGAATGAAACGGATAACAGAAAAGAAATAAAGCGGAAGTTTGCACTCTGGATAAAGGAATCAACACTTGATATGGTTCAGAACATTTACAAGGAAGATAATTGTGGGAGTCGAAGTGAATTTATTGAAAAGGCAATAATTTTCTATGTGGGTTACCTGTCCTCAAACGACAACAGTCAGTATCTTCCTAATGTGGTTACCTCTACATTGAAGTCTATAGTCGCTGAGAGCGACAACCGAATGAGCAGACTGATTTTTAAATTAGCCGTAGAGCTGGCTATGACAATGAATATTATTGCCTCGTCACAGGATATTGACAAGATGACTCTTACAAAGCTTCGTGGTGAGTGCGTCAAGGAAGTCAAACGGCTCAACGGTTCGTTCTCATTTGATGACGCATACGATTGGCAGAAAGGATAATTATTTGTGGCAAAGTTAGTGACAAAGTTTAAATACCTAAAGCCGAATCGTAAAGTAAGCGCAGGCGGTTACGCAAAATATATTTCTACCCGTGATGGCGTCGAGAAGATTGATGACACTAAAAAATTTGCACCTGCTACTGTAAAGCAAAAGAATTTAATTGAGAAAATTCTAAAAGATTTTCCCGACAGCAAGGATATGTTTGAGTATGCTGACTATCTCAAAAAGCAAAATCAAGGCTCGGCTTCTGATTTCATTTCAAGAGTTATGGAAGATTACGCTTATGAAATCTCGGGCAGAAAAGCATATGCCGATTACATTGCAACCCGTCCTCGTGCCGAGAGATTCGGCTCGCACGGACTGTTCACAGATGACGGTGTGCAGGTTCAGCTGTCAAAAGTAACGGAAGAACTCGACAAACACAAGGGGAATATCTGGACTGCAATAATTTCAATCCGCAGAGAAGATGCACAACGGCTTGGCTTTAATACCGGAGCTCGCTGGCGGGATATGCTCCGCACACAGACAGAAGCACTTGCTAAAAATCTGAAAATACCAATGGAGAATCTTCGTTGGTATGCTGCATTTCATAATGAATCGCACCACCCTCATGTGCATCTGATTGCATATTCAACTGTGGAGAACGAAGGCTATCTCACACAAAAGGGAGTTGAAAATCTGCGCTCGTCATTTGCAAAAGATATTTTTCAGCAAGATTTATTGTGCATCTATGAAAAGCAAACCGAACACAGGGATAAGCTCCGTGCTGAGGCTCGTGACATTGTAGAGGATTTGGTTTCGAAAATAAACTCGGAAATATATATCAGCGCATCAATTCAGCATAAGCTGTTGGAACTTGCTGACAGACTTTCACAAACGAAAGGTAAAAAGGTTTACGGCTATCTTAAACTTGATGTAAAGGCGATTGTGGATTCCATTGTTGATGAGCTTTCAAATGATGACAGGATTAAAAAATTATATGCCCTTTGGTATGAGCAAAAGGAAAATACAATCCGTACCTACACTGATGAAATACCTGACAGGATTTCTTTAGTCAACAACAAGGAATTTAAGTCAATCAAGAACGCGGTAATCAAGGAAGCGTTGAAACTAAATCTCGCTGAAAATAAAGCGGAAGAAAGAGGAAATTTTGATGACGAAAAATCTCTTTCAAATCCCTTTGAATATGAAGAAAATACCTCTGCCGAATCAGTCTTTGATTCAGACAGAGGTGTTCTGTATCCTCGTTATTCAATTAAAACCAACCGGAACAGCGTTGCCGTTTCTTCTTTTTATCTCCTGCGATATCTCTGCAACATAATTCAAAGTAGGCTTCGCTTTGAAGAAAAGCAGAAAGCGCAACGGACGGATAAAAAGCTTCATCAGAAGATTAATGATAAAAAGCAGGCTCAGGGATTGAAAATGTAAGTTTGATAAACTGGAATTTAGCAATTTCTTATTTTTTTAACATTCCGATTCATTAGGTGTCTGCCAAAATTTTTATATAAAAATGCCTTTATTACAGACATTTCTTGATGGTGTTCTTTTAGTAAATCATCAGGCGAATCATAGACTCCAAAGTCTTGATTAATTCCTTCACTTTGAATATATGTATTATTTCTATCAAAATCTATAGTTGGTTTTTTGAAGTCTTTTACAGCTACGCCGTAGCCACAAAATGCGCCTGTACAGTCTTTCTTTATTTCTTGTAATTTATTCAAATATGCCCTATCAAGGATAAAGGCTTCTAATTCGTACCATTTATCCTCAAAATATACTTCAACCCAACTATGGAATACATTTTGGGGTGCATTTTTATAAACAAACCCTGTCATTGCTCCCTTTTGCAATTTTTTGTCAATGGTAAATCCGTGTACTCTGCAAGGTATATTGCAAGCCCTTAGTAATGCCATAAACAATGTTCCCTTTGTATTGCATTGTCCATATCCTTCCGCCAAGACCTTTGATGCAGGAATATTATCATCAATATTATATCCAAACAATATCTCGTCCCTGACGAAATTATAAATTGATTTTAAACATTCAAATTTATCTGCGTTATTCCATTTTCTTTCCAAAATCAACTGCTGTATGCTTTCATTAGAATAATCCAGCATTTTTGTTTCTTTTAAATACTTATCCATAATACATCACCACAAATTACAGTTTATCAATCAGATATTTTACTATTATCATATCATAGACAAATAAAATTGTCTATCAAAAAATCATCCTGCCACCAAGGAGCAACAGCACCCAAACGCTGATAGGTGCCTCCTGTCACAGTGATAAGAGAAGAACTACCCACTATAAGATATTACAGCAGAAAAAATATTATACTCAAGGAAGTGATTAAAATATCAATCTACATTCATTTTACAAAAGAACAACGAGAACTGGCAAGGAGAACCGACCTTGCTAATTTTTTAATCAGTCAGGGTGAGCAAGTCAAGCGTTCAGGCTCAGAATACGAATGGTTTGACGGCTCGCAAAAGGTAACAATCAGAGGTTACCTTTGGTATCACCAGTACGAACAAAAAGGCGGCGATGCGGTTGATTTCGTCCGCAGATTTTATAACAAGGACTATGCCGAAGCGGTGGAAATGCTTTTGAATAACTGTGGCAGTCAAATCACAACCTCACCGCCCATAGAAAAAGAGCATAAACCCTTTGAACTACCGCCGAGAAATGACAGAATGAGCAGAGTTTTTTCTTATCTGCTGTTGACTCGTGGAATTGATAAAGATGTGCTTTTTGAGTTTGTGCGGAAGAAAATGATTTATGAGTCAGCCTATTATCACAACGCTGTCTTTGTCGGCTACGATTCAAACGGTAAACCTCGCCATGCTCACAAGCGAGGAACAGTAACAAGTAATTCGTACAAGGGAAATGTTGCAGGCAGTCAGCCCGAGTACAGCTTTCACTTTAACGGCACAAGCGAAAAGCTATTTTTATTCGAAGCTCCCATTGATATGCTTTCTTACATTTCAATGCACAAGGAAAACTGGCAAGAACACAGCTATGCGGCATCATGTTCCGTTTCGGACAGGGTGCTTTTTCAATGTCTTAAAGATAATCCAAACATCAAAAATGTGTTTCTCTGCTTTGACAATGACGAGGCAGGACAGACAGCAAACAAACGGATAGCCGATAAATTAAACTCAATGAATATCCGAAATGAAATCCTCATTCCAAACTACAAGGACTGGAATGAGGATTTGAAATTTGCGGAAGAAGGAGATGAAAAATTATGCCCTCAGGTGTTATAACTCTGATTATTGTCACAGGTTCAATGTTTGCTCTGTTCATAATAATTTCTACGGTGGGAAACTACTATTCCCTCAACAGAATAAAGAACAAGACGGTCGGACAAGGTCAGCACGGCACAGCTCGGTGGGCAAACAAGAAAGAGATAAAGAGAACCTATAAGCACATAAATTTTCAGCCAAACAAGTGGAGAAAAAATCCGAATAGCAGACCTACTCAACAGGGAATCGTTGTCGGTTGTAAAAACAGGACAATAGGTAGATTGATTAACTTTGCTCACAAAGTATTTTATGCTTTCAGAAAATTCAGAAATCTGTTCAGGAAAAAGAAAAACAAAAGGGTAAACACACGAAAAGAACCTGTCAGCACCACAACCGCAATGGTTGACACAGGAGATGTTCACGCTCTTATGATTGGTGCGGCGGGTGTCGGTAAGACTGCCTTTTGGCTCTATCCGTGTATTGAATATGCCTGTGCCACAGGTATGTCATTCATGGTAACCGACACAAAGGGAGATGTTGTTCGAAACTACGGAACGATTGCAGAAAAATATTACGGCTACAAAATTTCTGTTATAGATTTGCGTAATCCCACACGCTCACACGGCAATAATCTTCTGCACCTCGTGAACAAATATATGGACTTATACAAAGCCGAACCCGAACAGCTTGTTTACAAAGCAAGAGCAGAAAAATACGCAAAAATCATTTCAAAAACAATTATTCTTTCCAGTATGGACTCGGCTTCATTCGGACAGAACGCCTACTTCTATGATGCCGCAGAGGGACTTTTAACAGCAACCATTCTTCTTGTTTCGGAATTCTGTGAACTCGAAGAACGTCATATTGTTTCGGTATTCAAAATTATTCAAGAATTGCTCGCTCCGACCAATAAGAAAGGTAAAAATCAGTTTCAGTTGCTTATGGACTATCTACCCGACGACCACAAAGCAAAATGGTTTGCAGGAGCCGCACTGAACACAGCCGAGCAGAGTATGTCAAGTGTTATGAGTACGGCACTTTCAAGACTGAATGCTTTTCTCGACTCCGAACTTGAACAGCTTTTGTGTTTTGATACGGAGATAGACGCAGAAAAATTCTGCAATCAAAAGTGTGCGATATTCATTGTAATGCCCGAGGAAAACCCCAACACTTTCTTTATGGTGTCACTCATAATCCAACAACTCTACCGTGAAATACTTTCAGTTGCAGATGAAAACGGCGGTGTGCTGAAAAACCGCTGTGTATTCTTCTGCGATGAGTTTGGCACTCTGCCAAAGATTGATTCGGCAGAGATGATGTTCTCAGCTTCCCGTTCAAGGCGGTTGCAGATAGTCCCGATCATTCAATCCTTTGCACAGTTGGAGAAAAATTACGGGAAAGAGGGTGCTGATGTTATCATCGACAACACACAGCTGACAATATTCGGTGGCTTTGCTCCGAACAGCACAAGTGCGGAAGTCCTATCAAAAGCACTCGGTTCAAGAACTGTTATGTCAGGCTCTGTAAGCAGAAGCAAAAACGATCCGTCGCAATCCTTGCAGATGATAGAAAGAGCTTTGATGACTCCCGATGAGTTGAAGTCACTTCCGAAAGGCACATTCGTTGTTATGAAAACAGCAACCGTGAAGTTCACTATGCCAACCGTTCGGATTTGTTCAACAACATAATTCAAGCATACAGTCCTGTAACTGACTCGGATTTTGATGAAGTAAGCGGTGAAAAAAAGAAGAAAAATGAAAATCTTAAGACCTCGCCAGATACAGAACAGACCGAGAGTGAAGACACTATTAATTCAGAACAGCAAAATGATCCAACAGAAGAACCTGAAAATTCAAGCGTTGAACAGAACAAAAATAAGCAGGGAAAAGTAGTCGTCAGAACCGAGCGACCGCCACAGGAGGATAACAGCAATGAGTAGATTAACTTTTCTCTATCAAATGGACTTACCTCACAGGGCCGTAGCCGTATATACCTACCTCCACGACCGAGCTAACAAAAACGGCGAGTGCTGGCCCTCCGTAAATACAATAGCAGGCGACATAAAGCTGTCGCCTGCTACAGTACGAAGAGCTATTAAAGATTTGAAAAAAGCAGGATTTGTCACAACACAGCAACGCTACCGTGAACACGGCGGTAAGAGCAGTTTGCTGTTTATGTTAAATTAATTAGGTGCATGAAATTTAGAATTAAAATTATTTTTGTATCGAATACACCTCAAAGGTATTGAAATCACATTTGAATGTATCCGTTAATTCCAAAATAAAATTATCTTTTATGTAATCAGGCGTCTTGGTTAATTCGTTCTTAACAAACCAAACCGTATTATCAAAATCAATATCATTTACAATATCCTTTTTATTGACACAATCAACATTGTCAAAAGCCGAAAACCACGGTTCGTAATAAGTGCAGATATGCGTGTTTTCGGGATAATAATATGACAAAATTCCGAATGAGCTGTCGCAATATAAAAATGTATCTGTTGAAGAAGCTATTTCATCAAAGCGGTTGAAAAAATTATTCATTGACGGGTTGTATTCAAATATTCCCGTGCCGATAAGACAGGCTACGTTAAGTGCGCAAAGCAATACGCAAATAATATTTTTAACTTTTTCTTTTATATGTTGTGTGCCGAAAGCGACAAGCAGCGCGAAAATTCCCGATATAACAACGCTGTACCTCGCTATGTAAAAGGGGCGAATGAAAATTGTCACAAGCAGACCTATCGCCTGAACGCTTAATACGCAGGTTATCGCAAATATTACAGATAACCTGCGGTTTTCCTTTTTGGCGAGTATCAGCGTCGAAATAACAATTCCCGATGCAAACACAACCACCGAAAGCGGTTCTACTCCTTTTAGCCAGAAGCTACCGGCAGCTGCCTCGGTTTGATATAACAGCGGGATAATCCACGGAGAATATCCCACCGTCATAGCTATATCAGATATTATGATTGCTTTTATCAGCTTTCCGTCTTTTACAAAAGCATAGATATTCACGAAAATGAAAATCACGCCGACCGCAAGCAAAGCGTAAATGTGGTTGTACGCGGCAAACAAAGCGGTGATAACAAATATAACGCAATGCCGCGTCCCGTGATTTTCAAGAAACAGCAAAGCTTCCGTAAAGCAAAGTGTAACAAAAAATATGGACCATTGATACGATCTCTGCTGAACGCTGAAATAAAGCGACATTGGAATCGCGCCGACGGTAAGCATATAGACTGTTGATGTTTTTCTGCCGAAATGTTTTTTGATTACCGTTAAGCCAAGTGAAAGCGTCGCAATATAGCCAAGTACCGAAAAAGCTTTGGTAATCGGTATTGAATAACCGAAAATCTCACAGAAGAATTTCAGAGATATAAAGTATAGAGGAGGATGCATATCCGATTTTAATATTTCAATTACTTCGGAATAATTGTGCTGAATTAGCGACAGTGTATAAGCTTCATCAAACCATATATTATTGTTAAAAATCAGACTTATTGAAAACAAAGATAGTATTGTGAAAATTATATATGATAAATTGTTATAGCGATTTTTAAAACATTTCATTAGATATTCCTTTTCCTGATACTATAATTTGATTTTTAACATCAAAATTACATAAATAATTGTTGAAACAGACAATAGTATCAATGCAGATAGATTATATAAGTCTAAGAAAATATATTTTATTTCTAAAGAGCGATACTTAAGCACTTACATGATTATTATAAAACTCGAAAAAGCCTAGATAAATCGTAACTGAACAGTGTTACCGTGAACAAGGGCGGTAACACTGTTTCAATAAGTAAATAACGAAAAAATATATGGAAGAAAAATAAGAGATTATGTTTGATTGCTATTTTGTATATTAGAGTTTATTCCAATAGTAGAAGTGAATGTATTTGTATCACTATTAAATTTCATTTCTAAATTTCCATTGTATTTTGCAACTACTCGTTTAATGCTTCTGGTTCCGATTCCGTGCATACCAGAGGTGATTTTAGAAGATACAAGAGTTCCATTGATGTATTTAGGTTTCTTATTGCAAGAATTTGAAATTTTAATAATTACAAAATTGGAATTTCTTGTACTAATAGAAAAATCAATAAATTTTTCATTTGTCATTAACGCTGACTCAACTGCATTTTCTAAAAGGTTGTCAAGTAAGGCAGTTATATCATGTTCTTTAATAAAATCAATATTTGCGTTTTTTATACTGATTGTAAAGTTGATGTTATTTTTCTTGCATATCTCATAATACCTATGAGTAATTAAATTGACTGTAGGGTTATTACAGTAGTCAATTGGATTCATAATACTAAAATCATTAACAATTTCAGAAATATATTGAGCTATATTTGAATCTTTGTTTTCTGATAATTGCTGAATTATCTTTAAATGTTTTGTTATATCATGAATTAATATCTTTGAGTTTTCGTTTTGTTCTCGTAACAAATCATAGTAATCTATTGTATTTTTTTCCTGCTGATAATCTAAAAGTATTTGAGTGTATTTCCTATTTATTTTTATCGTTGTTTCATGGAGGTAAAAAACTATTATGTTTGACAATAGTATGAGAATGTTACCTATAATTATAGCAATTTTAAAGTTGTTGTTTACGGAGTAGAATGTACAAAGATATACATTTGTACACATCAAGATTATTGAGGCAATGGGCAAAAAACAAAGTAATATTGAAAATTTAGAATCCGTACTTTTAGACTCTTTTTCAGAAAATTTTAGAACACCCCATATAAAAATAAAATAAAGCAATTTACTCATAATTGCCTGAATAATGAGGATAAATGCGTCAGACCGGCTTTCAAAAAGACTAAAACGAGATACAACAGAAAATGGTAAAATAACAATTAATTCTGTGATAATCATTAAAAACAACAAGACAAAATTAGCAAATATACCGGATTTTATGCTTGAATTATAGCAAATTCTTAAGATAATAAAATTGCAAACATAAAAACAAACAGCATTTATCAGCGGAATTTCGATAAGGTTTATAATATATAGGACTAAACCGGATAAAAGTATTGATATAGGAATAAATTTTTTTGATATTCTTCGTTTAAATTTAAAATCAAAATAATAAAAAGATATGAGTGACTCAATCAGAAAGACTATAGCGTAACAGATATTAGAAATCATGTTGTACCTCCCATATATTCATAAAAAGCTTTTTTGAATGATGCATAGAAACTACGGGATATAGGTACTGTTGCTTTTTTAGAATTAAATGATAATGTGATTTCATTTTTATTAAAGTCTGTTACATTCTTTAAATTAACTATGTAACTATAGTGTGATTGGACAAAATACTCGTATTTGGATAACTGCTTTTTCCAATAATCAAACTTTTTATTTGAAATGAACTCTTGCATTTTTGTAACTAGTTTAGTTTTGCGATTTTCTATAGTTAAATACAAGATGTCAATTGTAAATATATTGTGACATTCATCAAAATAGTCTAAGACAATTTTTTCTGTGCTTTGTTTATACAGATTTAAAGCAATCTCCATGCTCCTAAAAAATCTATTTTCGTCAATGGGTTTAGATAAAAATCTAAAAACCTTTAAATCCATTGCATCATCAAGATATCCTTGAAAAGATGTAACTATAAAGACAATAATATTCGGATTTAGTGTTTGAAGATGTTTTGTAACAGAAAGTCCATTAACACCGGGCATTTCTATATCAATAAACGCAAAATCAGTTTTAATTTGTTTATCCAATATAGAATTCCCATTTGAAAAGCAGGTAATATCAAAATTATAGGTTGACTGTTTTGATAATTTAAGGAGAAATTTTTTGATTTGCTGAACGATTTTCAAATCATCATCACATATCAGTACATTCATAGAGCTATACCTCCTTAATTAGGATTATAACTCAAAAAAAAGAATTTGTCATCTGTTTTATTCCTGTTCAGTTAAAACTCTATATATTATTTTTGATATTAGATTCAATGATTTAATTTGTTAACAATATTTTGAGGAATGTTATTACTTTTTAAAGTACTTAATAAGAGATAGTCAGGTGTGATATTTAATGCATTGCAGATTTTAGCAAATGTTTCAATACCTAGTACAGAGTAATCGTTTTCAATATTTGATATGTGATAATTTGAAAAACATGTTTTTTTGGCTAAAGCATTTTTCTCCATTTTTATTTCTTTTCTATGTTGTGCTATACAAATTCCTATTTTTGTAGTCTACATACATTAATATCAACCAATAAAATGTTATCAATCATCGGCAATATTGTTAATAAATTTAAAAAAGATAATATTCTTATATGATTATAATATTTAAAAGTTTTTATATAGTTGTAAGATGAAGGGCTATAATAGATTAAAAGTGCATTTTTTGTCGAATTTATTACCATTTTTGTAAAATTCAACATTTACAAGCATTTTTTTGATAAATTTATAATAAGGAGGTTGATTACAATGAAAAACGAAAAATTATTATCAACTAAAATTAAAGACGGAGTCAAAAAAGGATTGTTTGCTACATTAAAAGCTAATGCAAATTCTTCCGGTTGTTTTATAATCTATCAGCCTAAAACGCCTAAGGGTTTTGAAAAGTTTAAAAACATCAAATGATCAAATTGATTTCAAGCAAAGTCGCCCGTATCTTATGCGAAGATGAAAAGCATACAGATAATTATGAGTTATATGAATATGCCATATACATACTTTTGTCTTCAGCATTTCATATAGCGACAGTCATAGTCTTAGGATTGGTTTTCAATCTATTGACTGAAAGTTTAGTGTTCTATTTATCTTTTATAGCTATCCGTAAGTTTGCAGGCGGCTACCATGCTAAAACGCCAACAAGATGTTATATTATTTCTATTATAACAATTGTTTTGATGTTATGTATAATAAAATGGATTTTGATAATTAATTATCTTTCAATTTATTACTCATTGTTTTTTTCTGAACTTGTATGCGTATTAATTCTTTGCTGTTTATCACCTTTAGATACAGAAAACAAACTATTAAATGGCAAAGAGAGAACAATTTATAAAATAGTATCATGCGTTACTTCTATTGCTATATCTTTATTCTCAACTTTTTTAATAGTAATAGGAGTCTATAATATATGTGTTTCGCTGAGTTTTAGTATTTTCACAAGTACAGTACTCCTCATAGTTAGAAAAGTGCAACTTTTGCAAAATCTGCGAAAATAAAACTATAAAACTATTTTAATAAATTTTAAAATATTATTTAAGCTTTTTTTCACTTTAAAAGGTTTTATAACCTGTTACGGGTTTAAAGTGATTCGTATTATTTTCGTATTATTTTTAAATCATTTTTAGGAGGTTTATATGACAAATTCAAAATCAAGAAAAATGTTTAAATTCGTAACCTTCTTAATGGCGATATTGATGTTTTCTTCGGTTTTTACTATTAGTGCTTCTGCAGCTAGTACCACATGGACGCTAACTAAAGATAAAACCGAAGCAATTTCAACTTCATTAGGACTGTATAAAAAAGGTACAATTAGTAATTTAAGTAATTCTACCAGTTCTGATGACGGTGTTAATCTTTATCTTGAATATTCAATTCCCGGAGAAGGTTGGGTACAGGCACAACATGTTTTTGCTGAACCGGGATATAATGCATCATCAGGTGTATACACCGTCATAAATAATTCCAAAGCATCATGGAGAGGTAAAATGAATTCATGGTGGTGGGGTGGTAAGAATTGTTCAGCCACAGGTAAAATTACAGCAATCTAATTTAGTATTTATTATTTCCTTGTAAGACCCGTACTTACAAGGAATAGGGTGAGTAAAAATGATAAAACAAAATTTAAAATTGTTTTTTAAAACTAAAATAATATTTATTCCGGTTATCATACTGTTAGTATGTTTTTTGGGGAATCTTGTATATAGTTGTTATAGCTTTTCACTCAATAGTGATGTATTAATATATTTAAAGAATTCTATAAAATTATGCTTACTATCATTTGTAATATTATGTTTTACATCATATGAATTCTTTTACCTATATAAGCGTTGTTATATAGATGAAGCATTGTATTCACACAAAAATGGTAAGACTAGGATTTTAACAAGTACTGTAACAGTTTTGTTGTTTATTCCGGCCTTAGAATTCTTTAGCGCATTTGTATTTAATTTTGTTATATTTTTGTCATCCGGAATGAATGACTACAGTTATTTGTATCATATATTTTCAGTTTTATTTTTATATGTTTTTCTGGGTGGAATAATCCCGATTTTACTTGGCGTTTTTTTTGCTCAAAAGACGAAAAGGATTGTTTCATATGCTCTTATGGCGCTTATAATTTTCCTTGTGTCAAGTACATCTGACTTTATTCCGGGGGGTTTAAGCCAGGTTACCAAAATTAATTTTTGGGAAGCAAAATATTTTCTTGCATATATTCTGCCAAATGATTTAGAGTGGTACATAAACCATGATTACGGTATGTATGCTGAAATTTATAGATGGAATTTAATTATTTTCTGGATTTCTCTACTGTCATTTTTGTTTTTCAAACTTTGTCAAATAAAGAAAACCACATTAAAAGCTGTTTTACTGTCATTAACACTATTAATTTCAACATTTAATCTGGTTGGCTACTTTTATGGTGGAAGCCATATTGAAAAGGGAGCTCAGCTTGACAGTATTTCAATGTCAGATTATTTGTTTTATACTGAAAATGAGCAAAAGAACCAAGATCCGGATTTTGAAGTTACATCATACGATATGGATTTAAGCATTTACAGACAATTAGATGCCGAAGTATCAATGACTTTATCTGATACAGGTTTAGAGTATTACAATTTTACATTGTACCATGGATACAATGTTTTAAAGATAACTGATATTGAAGGAAATGCTTTAAAATATAATCGTGAAGGAGATTATGTTACTGTAATAGGGAACGGAAACCTGCAACTTATAAACATAAAGTACAGCGGTTATTCACCTATATTATACAGTAATTATCAGGCGTGTTCTCTGCCCGGCTTTTTTGCATATTACCCTATTCCCGGATTTTACAAAATTACGGGTGATTATACCACATATAATCCGATTGAGATAAAATCCGAAACAGAATTTAATATTCGAGTTGATTCAGCAAGGCAGTTTTATTCAAATCTTGATGAGGTAAAGAATGAGAAAAATTGTTTTGTCGGGGTTACAAGCTATCCTACGCTTTTTAGTGGATTTTATAAATCAAATTCGTCTGATATTTATAAGATTTATGCAATTACTGTAAAGGGGTGGGGATTGAGCGAAATAGATGAAGAATATATAGACGAAATTCAGAAATACATTAATGAGTTGGATAACAATAGCAGCAATAAATTAAATCTCAAAGAATATACTATTATTCAGACAAATGAAATGCTTTCTTCTAATTGTATTTATGATGGAATATTTTTAGGAGATGATACAGTTTTTATTAATAAAGCAACTGATGAGGAAACAAAGAAGCAAGTTGCTGAAATACTTCTTGCTCAAAGAGATATGGGCTATTCTAAATATGTAGAAAAAGCCGTGGTTGACTCCGAAAGTATAAATGATAATTAACAAGGAAGAAGGTGTAATTGTGCTGATTTTGAAGAACTGCACTAAGTCTTTTAAGAAAACAAAAGCTTTAAATGATTTTTCCTGCGAATTTAAGCACGGTATTTATGGCTTGCTTGGGCCAAACGGTTCCGGCAAAACTACTATGATGAGATGTATATGCGGTTTGCTTTCTCCCGAAAAGGGAAGCATTGAGTGCGATTGTGAAAATATAGGATATTTGCCTCAGCAGTTTGGTGCTATGAAGTCATTGACTGTATATGAAACTATGAGATATTTTGCCACATTAAAGAAAATACCTAAGTCAAATCAAGACAATGAAATCAGATATTGCATTGATTTGGTCAACCTAAGTGATAAAATTAAAAACAAAGTGGGTTCGCTGTCAGGAGGTATGGTTCGACGATTGGGAATAGCCCAAGCTATAATGGGAAATCCTGAAATTGTTTTGTTTGATGAACCGACTGCAGGTCTTGATCCTGAGGAGAGAGTAAGATTTAAATCTCTTTTAAGGAAAATAAAAAATGATAAAACTATTATTATTTCTACTCACATTGTTTCGGACGTAAAATCAATATGTGATGAGATTGTTATAATTAATGAGGGAAGAAATGTTGTTCAGGGAACTTGCAGCGATATTACTTCTATCGGAAATGAAAAAGTTTTTCTTTTAGACGAAGAATATGAAAATAATTTAGAGGGAAATTATTATGTTAAAGACAGAATCAGTAAGGATAATAAAAATTATATAATCGTTCTCTCAAGTAATTTTATTGAGCAGGGAGTGAGTATTAACGCTGATATAGAGGATGGATATTTATGTGCCTTAAAAGATATATAAACCGCCTTTCATTAATACAATTAACACTTAAAGGAATGGGAATTCTCTATATTGTACCTGTTGTTTTTTTATTTCTTGTACTTCCTTTTTTAACATATTTGGATTTTGCTAAAGGATATTCACCCGAACAATGTTATTTTTCAACATACATAATGTTACAAATTTTTTGCCCATTTTTTGCTGTATGGTGGACTTTATTTGGTTTCAGAGAGTATGTAGAGGGCAGGATCAGAGAACTATTGCTTGTTTATAAAAAAAGTCTTATAGTTGAACTTTTTCTTGTGTTTGTTTTTTATTTCCTGCATATATGTGTATTGCTTGGTTTATATTGTATAATACTAAATTTTAATTATTTCAATTATATTTTTATATTTTTTGTTCAGGCATTTGCTTTTTTTAGTATTAGTTTTTCAATATCTATAATTTTAAAAAATATAGCAATTCCTTTTATTATCAGTGTGTGTTACGAAATATTTTGCATGACTGCCAATATTGACTTTCTTAAGTTTATTAATATGCTTTCATCTGATATTCCAAGCAGCACCATGGACATAATATGTCCATATATTTTTATATTGATAAGTAGTATATTTGTTTTTGTGTTATCAAATTCTTGTTTCAAACGTTTGTAATATTTTTATAATTATATAATACCTGATTATACATATCTAAAATCTGCATAGCAGTAAACAAAGAAAAGCTACTTCCGTATATCCGCATAATACTGTTCAAAGTCAATCTCTCTTGCAATCGCCTTATCCCTCAAACTTGATGCAAACCGTGACCATTTCTCAAATTCGGAAATGGTCATTTTCTTTTTCATATACCTTGCATAGTGTGCTTTGTATGCCCTGTTGTAAGTTTGCCAGATGGGATCGTTTTTGCACTTGTCGTCATAGTGCCGTCTTGAGCCGACATCTCGACAGGTCTTGTCAGGCTCGTCCTTTAACGGATTATCACAGTAGCTGAAATATTTGCCACCACGAATAAAAAGGAATTTACCGCAGTGCTTGCACTTGTTCGGAATATAAATGTTCAAATTCTGTAACTGCTTATGATAATATACGAGTGAAAACTGAGAAGTGCTTCCGTAATATAAGAAAAGAAATAGGGGTCAAAGGCAAGTTTTATGTTAATAACTATATAATTAATGAATTTTGTGATAGCAAGAAGAATAAAGACATTTAATAGCGTGTGATAGAATACCGACAAGTAATAGCTTTCTATACTTGTCGGTATTTTTATGCCCTTTTTACATGAAAATGGAAGGGCATGATGAAATATAGAAACAGAGGTCCTACAAACAACCTGAATTACTAAAAGATTCAGATTGATTGGAGGAAAAATTAATGGACAAACGTCCTAAGAGAAGAAAATTACTGAAAGAAGGTGTTAAAATGTTAGGATTTATGATTGGTCTTTTTGTCGGTGCTTTTATCGGCGTTTGCGTTATGTGCCTGTGCAATGCAGCGGCAAAAGCTGATGAGCAGATGGAAGATCATATAAACGACAAAAACAAAAAATAAGGAACAGGTGATAATTTGAACGAAAACTATATAAATGAAAATAAAATTGATTCTGAACACAAAATAGAATCTGTTATAAATGACTGTAAGGTCACAATCTACTTTTCTAAAAACAGAAATAACCATGTTGAAAGGAATATTCTCGAAAATCTTTTGGATACATTTGAGAACAGAATGAAAGCTCAGATTGGGTGCTGAATTTCTTTAAGTTATTTTTCAGATTTGCTGGATATTATAGGAATTATGTAGTATTGTTGGTTTGCAAAAATCGTATGAATGGGTGATAAAATGAAAAGAGTATATTGCTTGTACAGAGTATCAACCAAAGGTCAGGTTGATAAAGATGATATTCCAATGCAGAAAACCTCGTGCAGAGAATTTGCAGAACGTAACGGTTGGACCATTCTGAAAGAGTTTCAGGAGAAAGGCGTGTCGGGATTCAAGGTTTCGGCAAGCGACCGAGATGCTATTCAGGATTTGAAAGCCGCCGCAGAAAAGAAAGAATTCGATGTCCTACTTGTCTTTATGTTCGACAGAATAGGCAGAATTGATGATGAAACCCCGTTTGTCGTCGAATGGTTCATCAAACACGGCATAGAGGTGTGGAGCGTTAATGAGGGCGAACAGCGTATGGATAATCATGTGGATAAGCTTATGAATTACATACGATTTTGGCAAGCCAACGGTGAAAGCCAGAAAACATCCGCTCGTGTTAAAACTCGCCTTAACCAGATGACGTTAGACGGCAAATTTACCGGAGGTGTTGCACCATTCGGCTACAAACTTATCAGAAGCGGTGAAATCAATAAAAAGGGAAAAGAGCTTATGGACATAGTTATTGACGATGATGAGGCTCCGATAGTCAAGAAGATATTTGAGATGACAGTTAAAGAGGGTTATGGTTCATATCGAATGGCTGACTTTTTGAACAGTCATGGTATACGAACTCATAACAACAGTAAATTTCAATGCAACACAGTAAATCGTATTTTGAAAAATAAGATTTACTGCGGTTATTTTATATCAGGCGGTGTTGAATCCCCATACATAGAAAGACTTCACATCATTGATGAAAATGTATATGAACAAGCACAATTTATATTAAGTCAGCGTTCTAACAAAAATGAAGAGAAGAAACAAATTGCAAGAACTACGAAAGGCAGTACATTACTTTCTGGAAATATCTATTGCGCTCATTGCGGTCAAAAGATGGCATCAACAAGTTACATTGATAAATATGATAGAGCAGATGGCAGTCAGTATAAGGTTCGCAGGCAGAGATACATTTGCACAAATAAAGCAATGAAACGAGGTGCTTGTGACGGACAGTCGGCTTATGTGGCACACAGAATTGACGGTGCCGTGCTTGCAACGCTGAGGGATTATCTCGCTAAAATCAAATCAACACCAAAAGATATAGCACTCGAAAAACGCTATAAGTCAGAAATATCGGAATATAAGAGAAAGCAAACTAAGATTGAAAAAGAGATTGATAAACTAAAAAGACAGGTAGTGGAATTATCTGCCGAAATAGGACGATCACTCCTCGGTGAAAGCCGTTTCACACCCGATATGCTGTCAACGTCTATTGATAATACAAACGATTTACTACATAAAATAGAAATTGAATTAAGTGATATAAAGTACAAGCTTGCCAATCAGCAAAATGCGATGGGCAGGCTTGATTTTTATTATTCACAATTCAGAACTTGGGCAGACGAATTTGACAATTCAACAATGGAGCAGAAGAAAATGATAGCCTGTCAGCTCATAAGAGAAGTGAAAGTATCACGGGGATACGAATTAGAGATTATATTCGACCTTAATTATGAACAATTCCTATCTCTATAAAGCTTAATAGATTGAATTTACAAATTTATTCTGCTATAATATTTTCAGCTTAGAAGTGGGTGAAGATATATGAGCGAAGAAAATAAGATACAAATTTTTGAAGATAAAAAGATTCGTACTGCGTGGAATGAGTCGGAAGAAGAATGGTATTTTTCCATAGTTGATGTAATTTCAGTTCTGACTGACAGTAACGAACCTCGTCGTTACTGGAGCGATCTTAAGCGAAAACTTAAAGCTGAAGGAGCAAACCAGTTGTACGAAAATATCGTACAACTGAAAATGCAATCTCCTAAGGATGGTAAAAATTACAAGACGGATGTTGCAAATACAGAGCAACTTTTGAGAATAATTCAATCTATTCCGTCACCAAAAGCAGAACCATTTAAAATGTGGCTTGCAGAAGTTGGCAGAGAAAGAATAGATGAAACTATTGATCCCGAACTTACCATAGAGCGAGCTCTTGAAACATACCTGAAAAAAGGATATAGCAGAGAGTGGATAAATCAAAGACTTCAGGCTATACAGGTGAGAAAAGAGCTTACTGATGAATGGGATTCTCGTGGTGTAAAGCAGGGTGTAGAATATGCAATTCTGACTGATGAAATTACAAAAGCGTGGTCAGGAATGACAACCCGCCAGTATAAAAATCTCAAAGGATTGAAAAAGGAAAACCTGAGAGATAATATGAGTACGCTTGAGTTGGTACTGAATATGTTGGCTGAAGCAACTACAACAGAAATTTCTAAAGAGAAAAATCCACAAACTTTTGCTGACAACAGAAAAGTAGCAAAAGAGGGTGGTGAAGTTGCCGGAAATGCAAGAAGAGATATTGAAGAAAGAACAGGCAGACCTGTAATTTCTCCCCAAAATGCAGTTGATTTCTCAAATCTCATTTCTGATGTTATAGAAAATGATTTCGATAAAAATAAATAAAATATTTATTGCCTTGTAAGTTTAACGCTTGCAAGGCTTTTTTATATCCCGATTTCAAGTTTGTTCCTCGGATGTTTGGCAGAAAGGATGTTTTTCTGTTTGTTAATGCTCGTATGTGTGTAAATCTGCGTTGTGGTAATGGAGCTGTGACCCAGCATTTGTTGAATATAGCGTATGTCAACATCTTCTTCAAGCAGTAGAGTTGCAAAAGAGTGACGAAACATATGCGGAGTAATGTGCAGCGGCACTTCTGCACCGATTGCATGGTTGGTAATCATATTACGAACAGATTGTTCAGATAGACGGTTGCCGAGTCTATTTATAAAGAAAAATTTGTTGTTTGCTATTTCAAATTTAAATGATTGATTATACTTTTTGAGCAACTCCTGAACATTTTGATTGCAGATTTGAATCAGGCGTTCTTTTGAGCCCTTTCCGTAAATTTTGATTATGTAATCATTAAAATCAATTTGTTCAGTCGTGAGTGTGCATAATTCTGAAATCCTCATTCCGGTGGCAAACAGTAACTCAAGTATGAGTGCATTCCGCAGAGCAACTTTTTTAGCATACTCAGTTTTCGCTTTGGTAAGTTGTAGATAAGCAAACCTAATAATTTGCTCAATATTATTTATGGGAATAGTTTTTGGGAGAATAAAGGGTTCTTTATACTTGATTTGTATCTTATGAAAAGGGTTAATATCAATAAGTTCCTCAATTTCAAGATAGTGAAAAAATGCTTTTAGTGAAGCGATTTTTCGTTTAACACTCTTAGGTTTGTACTTGCAATGCAGTAAATCAATGTATTGCTCAATGGATTTTTTGTTTGTCCATTCAATAGCAGATTCCATAGTGAATTCAAAATACTGCCTTAAATCAATAGTGTATGATTTTATCGTTTTCTGATCAAGATTTTTTCTTGAAAGGCAAAAGTTTAGATAATCAGTTGTTAGATTATTTGCTTGTACATTTTTTATTTCCATCGCATATAGCTCCTTATTGTTTATAAATTTATTATGCAACAGAAAATAAAGAAAGTCTATTCAAATATCTATATTTATTTTGCCTAAAAATTTTATTTATTGAGCAATAAACAAAATTGTATTATACAAAATGCATAAAAACACTATGTGAAATTTTATAACTGATTTGCGTAAAAGTTATTTAAATATTTGTCAAATTATGTTATAATTGACACCATAAAGGGTGATTATAAATATTTTTATATTACATACCCGAAATATAGATTTAGTTAAGGCTTAATACTTTTTTCTTAGAATGAGATTAAGTACTACATAGACATACACCAGTTGAATGTAAGATGTGTAGCGTATTTTGTTAACAGAAATGTATTATTGACCTTATCTGAAAATAATGAATAAAGGATAACTTAGAATTATCATCTACTAATATTTCACCTTAAAATAACTATTTATTCCTGTAAGGATTGATAAAGGAAAATATTATTTAAAGAATCAAATTATTTCAATCGGAAGGACTAATAATATGAAAAAACCTAATTCGAAAAAGCAACTAATCATATTACTTTTTAACGCAATCTTATCAATAGTTGTATTTGTAATAACTTATTTTTTGGATCCTCTAAAATATACGTCACAGTCAACTTTGGCTGCAATACCAGCCTTTCTTCTCTCGGTTATCGTTCTAATAATCGGTCAAAATATATCTACCCATGGTGAAGTAGAAAAGGTTTCAGAGGATTCAAAACTAATATGCGAAACTGTAAAAAACTACTTGCACGTAACGAAAATTGGAACCCCAAAATATGCATGGGAATACATAATGAACAGGCTACCTGTTTTGGAGTATGTACAAAATACATCGTTTAATTTTGAAGATGAAAACGAACAAACTAATGAACGGCTATATGACGGAGATACATACCAGCGATCATATAGCAAAATAGCAAAACATGTTAATCAAGGATTGACATGGAAAGATATCGGAGATTCATCGGCTTTAGTGCGCTTTAGAAAAATTAATGAACATATTACCGAAAGATGTAAGGGTCATTATCAATATAAATTGATAACACAATCTGAACCTCAAATAGGATTTATTATTTTGACCTACAAGGACGGTACAACTGAAGTACTGTTCAATTGGGATTTTAGAGATATTCCGCAAGATCCGGTTGTCCTTTTATCGAGAGATCAAGAAATTCTGAATATGTTTGCGGCACAATATAAAGGTCTCTGGAGAACAGCGGTTGAGGATTATGATAATAGGGCAATTAAGTCTACCTCATAAAAATATTTATTGGTCATCTGAGGATCTTGGGAAATCCATTTCTGAAGATGTTCGGCAGAAGTGTCAGATAATTGTTGACAAGTCCATTCTAATGTTTGGTTGTAATATGGTATAAAATCTTCATTGAAAGGGCTTGTCCTTTTGAACAATTCAAAACTATACTCAGCCTGCTCAAATGAAGAATTACGAAGTGCTGAGAAAGTGCGATCCAAATCATAGTGATGGAACTTTTGACTATTTTCAGTTGCCACTCGTAATTCAATCTCCATCTTTTGTCTCATTGCTGTATTCATAGGGCCGAATCGAATAGAAGCACCATCGTATTGTCGAATCACCAATGTACCACGCGGGACTCTTTGTGATAGCAATTTAATAAACTTATCAAGGTCTTGAATATATGGAAAAACATTGAAAGCTAACGTCAAATCACTAGGTGGTATATTTAGAGCATCTTTTTCAATGTCCAATTGAATAAATGATGACCTGCGATTCCAATCTTTACTTTTATTAGCAGCAATGCTCAAAGCTTCGCCATCACTATCTATTCCAATAAATTCGCAATCTTCTGGAAGCAATTGATTAAGTAGTTCTAGCCATAATCCAGAGGCACAACCCAAATCAACTATACTTTTTGGATGCAATTCAACCAACCTTTTAGCAAAAGCAGTTCTTTCAGGCAGTTTTGCGCGATGGTGATTCTCTAACCAAATAGTATCCGCTAACGGTTTCCCTGATGAATTCTCTTGTTTAATCATATAAAATTCCCCCTTACTGCATGTTTTCTCAAAATAATATTATTGTAAGAAGTAATGGAAGTAGATGATAATTCTAAGTTATCCTTTATTAAGAATTTTGCAATACGAAACACCTGTCTGAACTCTTCTCTTATAGATAGTCAGGTGTTAATGGCATTCTGAATTAGAATATATTTAAATTTTATAACAATACAGATTTTTATTATAATCTTGGAGTTTCATATGATTAATGATATTTTAAATTACTGGTATAAAATTGAATATTTTACTCCGTGTTGGCCGGTAGATATAAAAAAGGATATAAATTTAAATAAAGTTAAATTACCGTGGCTAAAAGAGCAAAAGAATGAAAAAATAAGACTGAGTTATGATTTGTACTTTGGTAAGATAAAGTCAATAGATTTAATAAAATGGATGTTAGCTGAAATTAATATTCCTGAAGAGGAAAGTATTGAGCCGGATAATTCCATAACTTGTATATTTGCCTTTAAAGTTGATGAAGAAGGTTTTTATATTCCAAATTCATTTTCGGTTTCAAGCTTTTTGTGGGCTGTTTCTAAGATTGTGTTATCCGGGTCTATTAATTCAGAATTAAATCCAGACGATGTTAAAGTGTTTCAAAATACTGTTGATACACTGATAATAAAAAAGCAGGATGACAATAAATTACCTGTTGATGAATCTACCTTAAATGAGATATTTAGTGATGTAAATTGTATATTGAATTTGCCTGACGAAATGTCAGATTTTTCTTTATGGGCTCGTAAGAAACAGCAGTTTAGAAAAAATGACGGCAGTTTTGCAGATGTTGATGCGTCAACCGAATTGTTTCAAAGCTTTTATCTTGATGATATTAAGAGAGTAATTGATAATCCAAATGATAAAATAAAAAATTATGTCCTTGCTGGGAATCAAAATAAAAATATAAAAGATCGTAAATGTATTGATACAGATATTATGGAAATGAAAAATTGCATTATTGCCGAAAAATTCCCTTTGGGAGCTTGGCCGTCAATATTTAATCCTTCATTGATGCAACAAATTGGTATTAATATCTGTACCAGTGGTGAAAAGGATATTTTCTCAATTAATGGACCACCAGGAACAGGAAAAACAACATTATTAAAAGAAATTGTTGTATCTAACATTATAGAAAGAGCAAAGTTATTAGTAGAATTTGATAATCCTGACGAAGCATTTAATATAGCTAAATTTAAAAATCCATGTGATCAATATAATTGTTCTTATTATTGTATGGATAAAAGATTAAAGAAATATGGAATTCTGGTTGCCTCAAATAATAATGCGGCAGTTGAAAATATTTCTTTAGAACTTCCAAAAGCTATATCAAAAGACAGAACCGGAAGATTCTCCGGAAAAGCAGATAGTAATTCAGATGATATCTATTTTTCTAATGTTGCGAGCAAACTTATCGGACAACCTGCTTGGGGTCTTGTTTCTGCGAAATTAGGCAAAAAGGATAATCTTAAAAAACTAAAAGAGCGCCTTTGGTGGGCTGAAGATGGAATTACTCTCAAAAATTATTATGATAAGGTTATACCTAATTGGGATAAAGCTTGTAATAGTTTTAAGTCAGCACTTAAAAATGTATCGAATGAAAGAAAACGAATTTTATATGCCCAATCACTGATAAATAAAAAGTCAGAATTTATGTCAAGATACCATACAAAATTGAATTCTTACAAGCAAGCTGAAAAACAATTAGCCGAGAAAAAATTAAATTTAGATTGTGAAAACAATAAATTAAGTAAATTAACTGACAATTTAAATTCGGTTAATGACCGTATTGCTTTTTTGTTTTCGAATATGAGTTTATTTCAAAGAACATTTAGGAAACTATTAAAGCGTAATCAGATAGTAAATGAATGTGAAACTCTTAATTTAAAAAAAGAACAGATTATACTTCAGATTTCAGAACAAAAAGGAGTTTGCTATAAGATTAAAGAAGAGATAGACATCATAAGCGACGAGCTATGCAATTGTAAAATAATACTGGAGAGCGTTCAAAAAGAAATTGATGTTATTGATAAAAAGATAGTATCGGAAAGAGGCGTTTTTCATGATAACTGGGCAGACGATAGTTTTTGGGAGAATATTGAAAAAAATGAAAAATCTCAAGAAAGTTGTCCTTGGGTATATGAAAAATATAATTCGCTTAGGGAAGAACTGTTTTATCAGGCTCTTCAGCTTAATAAGTCATTCGTATTAACAAGTAAGTGTGTAAAGCAAAACTTACAAAGACTGTTCTCTTTGTGGGACGGTAAATACACTAACGAAGATTGTGTGAATTCATATGGAGAATTACTTAATACTTTGTTATTAGTGATACCGGTTGTGTCTACTACTTTTGCATCCGTTGAGTCATTTTTATCAAATATTCAGCAGGAAGAGCTTGGATTACTTATTGTTGATGAAGCAGGACAAGCAACTCCGCAAAGTGCTTTAGGTGCCTTATGGAGAACACAAAGAGCAATTATAGTTGGAGATCCATTGCAAGTTGAACCTGTACTATCTGTGCCAAAAGAATTAGTTAAGCGTTTTGCTGATGAATATTATATTCCGGAGTATTATAGAATACCTGAAATTTCTGTTCAGATGCTTGCTGACCAGATGAATGAATATGGTGGTTATAGAAATATTAACGGAGAACAAGTTTGGCTTGGCTGCCCTTTGGTTGTGCATAGGCGCTGTATAAATCCTATGTTTGATATATCAAATCAGATCGCATATGAAAACAAAATGTTTTTAAAATCTCTTGAGCCAAAGGAGAATACTCGTTTTGTGATAGATTATTCAGTATGGTTTGATATTAAGGGCAGAGAAAACGGGAATAAGGATCATACGGTAAAAAATCAGATTGATTTTGCAGAAAAAATCTTTGCTAAATCTGTTGAAGTTTTTAATGGATTTCCGGATCTATTCTTTATTACCCCGTTCAGACGAGTTGCGGAAAATTTAACCGAAATGATGCGTACGGTTTTATACCAGTCTAAATATATCGAAAAAGAAAAGATAGAAGAATGGATAAAAGAACATTGCGGAACTGTGCACACATTTCAAGGAAAAGAGGCTAACGAGGTAATACTCGTATTGGGTTGTGATAATAAAACAGGTATTGGCGCAGCACGCTGGGTAGGTCAGAAACCCAATATTATAAATGTTGCAGTATCCAGAGCAAAATATAGAATGGCTGTTATTGGTGATTATAATTTGTGGAAAGACATACCTAATGTTCAAGTGTTGTGCAAATATTTGGATAAGATATAATATGTCAAAGAAATGCAGGGAGATATTATGAAGATAAAAGAAATACATATAAAAAGATTTCGTGGTATTGAAGATCAGATAATTAAAGATATTGATAGCGCTTTAGTTCTTATTGGTAAAAACAATGCAGGAAAAAGTGCCTTTTTAACTGCAATCAGAACCTTTTTTGGCGACTATATACCTCAGGAAAAAGATATATATAAGGATTTTGATGATTTTGAGATTGATGTAGTTTTAGAATGTTCTGAAAACTATATACATGATTTCTTTTTAGATAATAAAATTGGCTTTGCAAAAGTTCCTTCAACTGCATCTGTTTATAATGATGTTAAAAACGGTACAATTTTTGAAGATAAAACGTTTTCTGAGTTTAAAAACATGAGAAATGAAGCAATAAATGAAGGTTTATCAGAAGACGCATCTACAAGAGATAATTTTGAGCCTATATGGACTAATGCTATTTATAAAAAATTTTCTATTTCGGAAGGATTAATACATGCTTCTTTAGTTTTTAAAAAAGACACTTCAAAAGTTGAATATACTGCTAATAAAGATATTGTTTATCTGTTGCCTTCAGTTGCTTTTATTGATGACTCTCGTAATTTTGTTGAAGAGGAAACAGGAAAGGCTAAAACAATCACTGCAAATATCTTTAATACCATATTAAAATCAGAGCTGTTTAGTAATAAAGAAATTGATTGTTATAATTGCAACATAGATGATTGTGATGGCAACTGTATAAACAAAATTGATGAAAAAGCACCGATGGATTTAAGTATTGAAGAACTGCAAAAACTTATTAACTATAAAACAAAAAACACTTCTGCTAAGTTTACTAGTAGTATTTCGGAACGGTTTGCCAAAAATTATCAAAATGGTTTTAAGGTAAATATTAAGGCAATGAGTAATATAGATAAGTCTTTTTCGATTATTACAAAATTGTTTGATCCTGCGCTTAATGCCGAGGTTGAACTTTCAAATGTTGGTGCAGGTGTTCGTAGTGTTTATATATTATCTTTATTGCAGTCGTATCAAGCAATAAGCGCTAAACATACAATTTTTATTATCGAAGAGCCAGAGCTATATTTACATCCTCAATTGCAAAAGTCTATGGCTAAAACGCTATCTGAAATTACAGAGAATAATCAAGTGATTTTTACAACACATTCACCAATAATGTTGAGAGAGTTTAGTACGCAAAATATAAGAAAGGTTAAGTTGGATGAAGTAAACTATTGTAGTATTGCTGAAAATACAACTGTAGATGATGTGCTAACGGAAATAGGATATTCTAGCCAAGATATATTAAATACGGATTTTATATTGTTTGTAGAGGGACCAGATGATAAGAATATAATTGAGCTTGTTCTAAATAAATACTATGATGTTGATTTAGAAAGATTATCAATTATTGATACGAAATCTTGCAAAAATATTGGATTTTATGCAACATTGAGGTTCTTAGAAAAAACCACAATGAGCGATGAATTTGCAATAATCCGAGATGCAGATACAAAAGCAGAAGACAAGGTTAAGGAAATTTTGGAGAATCAACTAAATAGTAATATTGACAGTGAATTTGCTTCAAAAGCAATCTCAAAAACGTATATTACTAAATTTAGCTCTATTGAAGGTTATTTGTTTTCTCCAGAGTTACTTTTAAGTCATAACATATATGTTAGTGAAGATCGAGTGTATGACAGGCTTAAAAATGAATTAACTGAGAATAAAGATAAATGTTTAAGATATTTCAGAAAGCAGAATGAAAATTCACAGGAAAGAATTGATTTATTTGAAAGTGAATACGATTCAAAAATTGCTGATGCAAAAGGAAATCTTGATTGGATAAAGACTAATATACAAGGACATACTTATTTTGGTTTTACCGAATCCAAGAGAATAAATTATGAAAGCTATGTTGAAGAATTACCTCAGGTAGCATTTGAGAATTTAATAGAATTCTTTGACGGAATTCCTTATTTTTTTAGTAAGAAACGAAATTAAAATATAATTTTATACAAACCATTGAAGTGTGTTTCGTGAATTTTACTAAGCATATAACTATGGAATAATATGTAATTAAATATTAAAAAAACTGATAAATTTTTTCTTTGTGTTTTTCATATTTTATATCTTAATTAATATTTTAAAATAATCATAAGGAGTATAAAAAATGAGAAAAGCTTTAGTAGTTGGTGTGGATGATTATGAGCAATGTCCACTATATGGTTGTTGCAATGATGCAGATGATATAGCTAATATTTTATCTCGTAATGAAGATGGGTCCCCTAATTTTTCAGTTCGTTTGGAGAAAAATGTTATGACTAAAGGAACTTTGCGTAAGCTTATAGAAGAATGTTTTTCTGGTGATTCGGATGTCGCATTGTTTTACTTTTCCGGTCATGGACACATTGACTCGGTTGGCGGATACCTTGTAACACCAGATTTTAGTGAATATGATTATGGGGTAACTTTACAAGATGTTTTAAGTATTGCAAACAATTCAAAGTGTAAAGAGAAATTTATTATATTAGATAGTTGTTATTCTGGATTTATGGGTCGTATTAACAGCAAAGGTCAAAGTACAGCAGTAATCAATGAAGGCGTTACAATTTTAACAGCAAGTCGTTCAACTGAGTCTTCCGTTGAAATGAATGGACATGGCGTTTTTACAGCATTATTACTTGAGGCTTTATCTGGTGGTGCTGCAGATATATTAGGACATATTACTCCAGGTGGTATTTACGCTTATATAGATAAAGCTTTAGGTCCGTGGGAGCAACGTCCAGTTTTTAAAACAAATGTTACTTGTTTTACTTCACTTCGTAAGGTAATACCTCAAGTTGATATAGGTGTGATACGAAGAATTTGTGATTACTTTTGTGAAGAGAATAAAGAATTAGAAATGGATCCGTCTTTTGAACCAACCAATTCACCTTATGTTAATCACGAAGTTATTAAACCTTATGCTGATCCGAAAAACACTAGTGTGTTTTCAGAACTTCAAAAATTAGAGGGAATAGGATTGGTTATTCCTGTTGGAGAAGAACATATGTATTTTGCGGCTATGAATTCTAAATCGTGTAAATTGACCTCTTTAGGTAAGCAATACTGGAGGCTTGTACACAATAATTTAATCTGAAAGGAATAATATTTATGGCAAAGATGAGAACTTTTATAAGCTTTGATTACGATCATGATAGCGATCTGAAAAATTTATTAGTAGGACAAGCTAAAAATGACGATTCCCCCTTTTCAATAACTGATATGTCTATAAAAGAAACTATCACTAAAAAATGGAAAGATAATGCTCGCAGAAGAATCAAGGGATGTGATGTGGTAATTGTGATTTGCGGTGAGCACACAAATACCGCTTCCGGAGTTTCAACTGAGTTAGAAATTGCACAGGAAGAAGAAATTCCATATTTTTTATTGTATGGGCGTACGACAAAAAAATGTATTAAACCTAAAGGTGCTAAGAGTACGGACAAAATATATAGATGGACCTGGGATAATTTGAAAAAACTAATTAATGGAGATAGATGATTATTAAGGTATTTATTTCACACAAGGATATTGATTATGGTATTGCTATTCAAGTCCAAAATATACTCAAAAAAATCAATTTGAAGCATATTTAGATGTATTGGATAACTCAATAACTGTAACAGGTGAAAAGTTAACTAAACATATAAAGGGAAAATTGAATGAATGTTCTGATATTTTGGTAGTAATGTCTGAAAATACAAAAAGTTCATGGTGGGTACCGTTTGAAATTGGTATGGCTGCTCAAAAAGATTTACCGACTGTAAGTTATTTGCAATCTGGCATTGTGTTACCTGACTATCTTTCTTATTGGCCACGGTTGAAGTGTAATGCTGATATAGTAAAATATATTCAGGCACGTAATAAAGTTAAAAATCAAATGTTAAATGAAATATATCAAAGGAGAACCAGATTTTCTAATGTTTCTAATGGATTATCAGAAACAGAGCGCTTCTATCAAGAATTAAAACGACAACTTGTCTGATGTAATAACCTATTATAATACTAAAAAGGAGAATTAGTATAGTGTATAGAATATTTATTGGTTCTTCGACTGAGAGTATAAAAGTAGCGGAAATAATAAAAGATTATTTTAGCAAAAAGTATGAGTGTACAATATGGAAAGACCATTTTTTTGAATTGAATGAAAGCACTTATGATACTTTGATAAAAAAATCTATCGCTTACGACTATGCAATTTTTGTTGGAGGTGTTGATGATTCGGTAATCCGAATTGGTAACTATAAAAAAAGAAAATCTGTAAGAGATAATATATATTTTGAGTATGGACTTTATGCGGGCATTCTTTCAAAAGACAGAACCTTCTTTTTTGTAAATAATAAGGTTGGAATAGCGTCAGATCTTTTAGGAATTACACTTATTCAATATAGCGAAAATGATGATGTTCTTAAAGGATGTCAACAGGTCGAAGAAAAGATAAAACAGGAAGAGAAAATCAATAGAGTTACCTTGTTACCGTCTACAAGTTTAGCTTATAATTATTATAATAATTTTTTTAAACTACTGACTCCTGCTTTACTGAATTTAAAATCTATTTTTGTGGATGGTCAAAAAATAAATGTGAATTCTATAAAAATTCAAATAATAATTCCAGAGAATTGTAACGCGGATTGGGAAATATGGGCCAGCCAATTCTATTTATATAATAAGTGTGGGAATACATATTTAGGTTTAAATCCACGCAATTTTTCTGTTAAATACATTAAAAATAATTTATTAAATAATCATGAATTCAAAATAGTGGATATTCCGCAAATTTTGAACGGTTCATTTTGGGCAATAGAAGCAGTTGTTGGTAAAGACTATATAGGTAATCATGATTTGTTATCTGATGCGAAAAAGAAAGAATGTTTGAATTTTGTAAAAACACTCAATAATTTAATTAAAGAAAATCCGTTTATTGACTCTATAACAGAAATAATTACAGTTTCTGATTATAACTCAAAAATGTAATAATACATCGTGGCAAGAAATACTCGCAAAAATGCACGAAAAATCCGTATTTACTGTGGTAAAAAAATATACTGATAACGTGATAATAAAGAGTATAATTTATTTTAAAATTAAGCAGTGTATTTATAATGCAAGATTATGATATTGGGAATATAAGTATACAGAATTTATTTTATCCGTCTAACAAATAGAGATAGAATAATATATTGTTATATTTAACTTATACTATTATGAATTTATTCTGTGTCTAAAAATGGATATTGAAAATATTGGATTTATTAATGGAGATATTATGAAATGTAAAATGCAGATTTTTATTTCTTCTACTTATACTGATATGTTGGAGGAAAGAAAGGCAACTGTTCAAGCAGTATTGAATGCCAATCATATACCGGCAGGAATGAAATTATTTAAAGCAGGTAATGAATCACAATTGCAAACCATATTTAGATGGATTGATGAATGCGACTTGTTTTTATTACTGCTTGGAGGAAGATACGGGTCCATTGAACCTACTTCAAAGAAAAGCTATATACAGCTTGAGTATGAGTATGCACTCAAAAACAATATTCCGGTATTTGCTATTGTTTTATCTGATAGATATTTATTATAATAAAGCAGCGACATCTAATTTTGATGTGTTCGAAACTAACAATATCAAAAAATACAAAATATTAAAAAAAGGTAAAAACTAAAATAGTTAATGAAGTTAATACTATTGATGAGATGAAACTTGCAATAACTAATAGTTTACATGATTTTGAAAAATCAAAAGAAATTAAAGGATGGGTAAAATATAGTGATAATGTAATTACGACGCAACTTGAGTTGCTACCTAAATATAGAAAAGAAGAATTAAGAAAAAACTATCCCATAGTATTATTGGTATGAATACTTATTCTATAGATTTTTATAACTCTGTTGATAATAGAATCTTTGATTTAGTGTGCAATAGTCCCTATATTGACAAGTTTAGGAGAATTATTGAAATACAAATATGTGATGATAATGAAAGTGTTGTAATTATTATAGAAAGTTATTTTAGATTTGTTAACTTAAATGGATGCAAAAATTTTTATCGCTCAAGTCCTGTTTTCCCAATATTAAGTGAAGCACAATCATATAAACATTTAAAATTTGAAATTTGAAATCAATAATATTGATTGCTTAAGTAAAATCAATTCAAGTATACAAATTTTTGAAAATAACAATCAGTTTAAATTTTTAGTAAAAAATATATATCCAATAAATGAAGTCGAAATATTCGATGAATGTACAATATTTCATAAAACGCAATGTAAAGTTCATTTGCAGAATTTTTATCAATATCATGCATTAATTTTCCCTTGTAGGGATTACACACTTGAAATTGTATTAAAAAATCATAATAATAAATATTATTTAGCCTTGGCAACAAATGAGTTTTTTAATGTAAATAACTATGTTGAGCGTACTCAGTATAGGGACAAACATATTTGCAATATAAATTATATAGATTGGCTGTTACCTGGCTCTGGATATAGTTTTACTATTCAAAAAATAGATGAAGAAGACCAAAATAAAAATATAGAAGATGAGGAATTTTATGAATCTATTTTTGATAATCATAAAAGCGATGAATATAGACTCTCATATTCTAGTGACCCATCAGTTGCCATATTAACAACGGAAGAAGCATATGTTAAATTATCTCGACGTAATGGCAATGTTACTGATTATGATGCAAAGCTTGCAATGTGTGTGTTAGATAGACTGCACCAGTTGTTACCAAAAGATATTTATAATGAATTACTACTTCTTAGAGGGGTGTGGAACAATGATCAATCTGCAGATTTTCTAATTTATGTAGATTATATATATGACGATAGTATTAATCCGCGTTTTTCTAAAGAAGAACTTGAGGAACTTTTAACTGATGACTATGAAGGCATCATATTGGTAGCAGATGTAAAGTGTATTCCTGAAAATTTTAATTCTGATTATTTTTTCCCTAACAGTAAAAAGTATTATGATATTATAAATACTATTCCCCTCCACTCGCCAGAGCGCATGACTGTTAATCATGATGTCACTGGTTCGAGCCCAGTTGGGGGAGCC
>OLGY01000353.1_pt1 | contig 34837 bp, 23 predicted proteins | sample 1605951 | NCBI WGS metagenome assembly OLGY01 (sample SAMN03283280) | human gut metagenome | biome: human-associated habitat; material: feces | host: Homo sapiens | place: Peru | collected 2012
TGTCATCAACAAAGCAGCAACACTGCCGCCAAGAACACCGCTAAGCAAGTACCGGGAATTGCTGCCGGACAAATGGAAACAAAAAAATATCGCTCAAGAATAAAAGCTTGAGCGATATTTTTTTGACGTGTATATACTAGCATCGCGGATACGCTTACGCAAAGAAGCCTTGAATGGAGATAGGGGGTGGTATTTTACGTCGAAAAACCGATAAAAACCGCCTCAGAAATCTCTAGAATCAATTTTCGTTTTGTAACACTTTTTTACTGCTTGTACAATATTTGCATGCCGTCTTTTATTTTATTCGTTCAATAACTTGCTAATAATGAAACTTTTTTGTAGCTTTGCTGCGAACAATAATAAATGAACTATGAATATGAAATACGAACCAGTAAAGTACAATAGTCGCGAGGAGGCTATAGCCGCTTTGCGTCGTATGAATCAGCGGAAACGAGAATTGGAGAAAAGAGTTCAAGAAGAGTTTTTAAAGGCACGTAAAGAGGCTGATAATTGTTATGCAAACCTTTAATGATTTTATAGGCTATTTTAGCCACAAACCTGAATAAAAATCTGTTTAAGTGCCGAAAATGTGAAGTTTTACACATTTTTGGTTTCTCTTTTGTGTAGATTTACACATTTTCGGCACTTCAACAAAATGCAAAGAGCTGTTTCTTCCTATTTTTACTTGACCTTTTTAAGGTTTAGAATATAACTAATGATCTCAATGCCAAATATGAATACCCAAAATTTAGCAAGTGAAGATTCGTACATATAGCTAATACTAAATCCCAAAATGCAAATGAGAATATTAATGAATGACATGTTTTTAATATCGATTATATATTTCTGAATTGGCGTGCTCTTTTTGAAGGTACTGATGATATATCTGGTTAATATTATAAACCAGATTACAGCTAAGAGTACCATAAAGAACCAATATGTCTTGAAACATTTTAATATGGGCTCTAATGCAAATAGAAAGAGAAATGGTATGGCACCAATATTAGCGATTTTAGATAATGTCATAATCTCATGTGTTAGATATAACAATTGTGTGAAATATTTGCGCAAATATAAGTGTTAAATGATAAAATATTGTGATTCTTTTACAGAGAAAACATTAATTAATAAATTTTACGTGTTTGAAATAGCTTTATTGAAATTTGCGAGTTTTAAAATGCCATTTTCATAATGAATCCTACTCATAGTAAATTTCTTGGCAATTGTTAAAAACGGGTTGTAAAACACATTTAAGTGCATAATGTTTCTTGTTTATGAAACATTATGTCTATCTTTGTACCAAATTGAAAATGTATGGCACTAAATATCTTCCGACTTGTCTTGACTGACGAGGCACAGAACTTTATTGAAAGTTTGCCCGAAGCGGTATCTTACAAAATCTACTACAACATCAAGCGTGTTGCAGGTGGAGAACGCAACAAAGAACTTTTTAAGAAGCTGGAGAACTCGGAGATATGGGAATTTCGTACATTGTACAACAAAACAGCTTATCGTTTGTTCGCATTTTGGGATAATGACAAGGACACATTGGTGATTGCCACTCACGGCATTATCAAGAAAACACAAAAGACCCCAAGTAAGGAAATTGCGAAAGCTGAAGCAATCAGAAAAGAATATTTCAAAAACAAATAATTATGGCACAGATGAATCTTACCCCTTTGGACGATGTGCTTGACAAGCACTTTGGAAAAGTAGGAACTTCGAAACGTGATGCTTTTGAAAGTGATGTTGATGAAGCATTGCATGCTTATCGTTTGGGAGAAGCCATCAAGAAGGCTCGTATAGAACAGAACTTGACCCAAGAACAACTTGGTGAACGTATAGGTGTGAAAAGAGCACAGATTTCTCGATTAGAAAGAGGTTATAGCATAACAATACCTACTATGCGAAGAGTATTCAAGGCTCTTGGTGTCGTAACTGCAACCATTGATTTGGGTGTTGCAGGAAAAGTGGCATTGTGGTGAAAATGCACCTATTGGACATAAAACAACAAGAACAACATTAATTGACTTTCAAGATAAAGTCCTTAATGTTGTTCTTGTTGTTTTTTTACTTCTTAGCCTCTGGATACGATATACGTGTGTGGTATATTGCTTTGAGGCGTTCGATGAGTACGACTTTGGCGAGGGCTATGTCGCGGAATGTGATGGGGCAGTCCTTGAAGTAGCCGTCGGCAACATCGCTGTCGATGATTTTGTTTACCAGTGTGGCGATGTTCTCCTCTGTATATTCTGCTATTGAGCGCGACGCAGCCTCCACGCCGTCGGCAATCATTAGGATTGCCTGCTCGCGTGTGAACGGGTTGGGACCCGGATATTCAAACGGTTTCGGGTCAATCTCTTCGTCGGGATGCTCGTTCTTATATTTAATGTAGAAGAACTTGGTCATGCCCGTGCCGTGGTGGGTCACGATGAAGTCGCGTATGATGGTGGGCAGATTCTCACGCTCAGCCATTTTTACGCCCTCGGTTACGTGATTGATGATGATGCGTGCGCTCTCCTTGTAGTCGAGGTGGTCGTGCGGGTTGACACCAGCCTGATTCTCGGTGAAGAATACGGGGTCAGCCATTTTGCCGATGTCGTGATACAGAGCACCGGTACGCACGAGAAGTGAGTTGGCACCGATTTTATTGGCTATCTCAGCAGCCAGATTACCTACAGTGATGGAGTGCTGGAATGTGCCCGGAGCAATCTCCGAGAGGTTGCGCAGCAGTCCGCGGTTGGTGTTTGACAGCTCAAACAGCGTCACGCTCGACACGAATCCGAACATCTTCTCGACGATGTACATCAGCGGATAGGCGAGCAACAGCAGCACACCGTTCACCACGAAGTGGTAGTACATGTCGTGGTCCATGATGGTGAAGTCGTTGTCTTGTATCATCTGCAGCGCCAGATACACCAGTGCGCTGCCCATAGCCACGAGTATTCCCGTCTTGAACACCTGAGCGCGGCGTGTCAGTTCGCGCAGCGAGTAGATGGCTATCAAGCCCGCTACAATCTGAATGATGATGAATTCGTACTGGTATCTCACGGCGATGGTGCATATAAGCAGCATCGTGACGTGCGAGATGAATGCCGTGCGCGAGTCCATAAACACACGTACAAACATCGGAACCATGGCGAAGGGCACTATGTAGACGCTCATGAAGTTGTGGCGCATCATTATAGCCACTATCACCGGGAAGAACGTAATGAGCGAGTAGAGCATGGCGATGGAGCGCGGCTTGTTGAAGTAGTCGCGACGGAACAGTGCGAGGTATATGGTGAAGAGCGTCACCATAAAGGTCACAAGTATAATCTGTCCGATGATGGTGCTCGTTATCTCGTTTTGCGTAGCCGACCGGCGTTTTATCTCACGCTCGAACGAGTTGAGCACACGGTAGGTGTATTCGTCGACAATGTCGCCACGGTCAATCACCTTCTGTCCGCTCATTACCATGCCGCTGGCAGGCGGTATGGACGACAGGAGGTCGTTGCGTTCGGTCAGCGAGCGTTCCTTGTCATATATAAGGTTAGGCTCGATGTAGTTGTTCAGATTGCAGCGTTGCAGCAGGGGGCGTTGCTGTGCCACCACGTCGTCGAGGAATATCTGCTCGTAAGCCGACAGCGTAGAGTAGATTTCGTCGAGCGGCATGGTCTGTGCGTTGTTGCCTATGACGACGCGCACCAGCGAAGTGGAGTCGCGGTATATCTCGTTGTATTCGGGCGTGTCCATGATGCCCGTCTGATACAGTCGGTGCAGCTGTTTGGCTATGATGTCGATGTACTGATGTGGCAGTCCGGGAATGCCGTCGTGGAAGTCGGAGAGGAACTTGTTCACCTGCTTCTTCTCCACTGTCTTGTCGTAGTTGTAGTAGGGCTGGTAGGTCTGCAGCAGCGAGTCTTCCTGGGCCTTGATGGTCTCGTCGGTCTTGTAGATAGGGAAGTCGAACTTGGCTATGAACGAGCCGTACATCCACGGCTTGCCTACGTCGTATCTGAATCGCTGGCTCTCATTGCGGGGCAGCGACCACACGATTACAGCCACAGTCACCAATACCAGCGCCATACGTGTGAACATATTGCGCCAGAAATGTTTTCTGCTCTTCTCAATTCTATACATATATAGTCTTATTATGGGTTTGGACTGCAATATTACAAAAAAAATGTCTAAATTGAGAAAAACTTACTACCTTTGTACACAAAAATAAATAACATACTATAATATGTCAGATAGAAAAGTAAGGGTGCGCTTCGCGCCAAGTCCAACAGGACCTTTGCACATCGGTGGTGTGCGTACAGCATTGTATAACTATCTATTCGCCCGTCAGCACGGCGGCGACCTGGTGTTCCGTATCGAGGATACCGACTCGCACCGCTTTGTGCCGGGAGCCGAAGACTATATTATCGAGTCGTTCCGTTGGCTCGGTATCAAGTTTGACGAGGGAGTGTCGTTCGGTGGCAACCACGGCCCGTATCGTCAGAGCGAGCGTCGCGCCATATATAAGAAATATGTCGACCAGCTTCTTGCCGACGGCAAGGCTTACATCGCTTTCGATACGCCCGAGCAGCTTGAGGCAAAGCGTGCCGAGATTCAGAATTTCCAGTACGACGCCAAGACACGTATGCAGATGACCAACTCGCTCACTCTCTCGAAGGAGGAAGTAGAGCGTCGCATCAACGACGGCGAGCAGTATGTGGTTCGCTTCATGGTTGAGCCGGGCATCGAGGTGCATGTCGACGACATGATTCGTGGCGACGTGAAGATAAAGAGCGACATTCTCGACGACAAGGTGCTCTACAAGAGTGCCGACGAGCTGCCTACCTATCACTTGGCAAACATCGTCGACGACCACCTTATGGAGATTACTCACGTGATTCGTGGCGAGGAGTGGTTGCCCAGCGCACCGCTTCACGTTCTGCTCTACCGTGCCTTCGGATGGGAAGACACCATGCCTACATTCGCCCACCTGCCGCTGCTGCTCAAGCCGGAGGGCAAGGGCAAGCTCTCGAAGCGCGACGGCGACCGTCTCGGTTTCCCCGTATTCCCGCTTGAGTGGCACGATCCAAAGACAGGCGACGTTTCTTCAGGCTATCGCGAGAGCGGCTATTTCCCCGAGGCTGTTGTCAACTTCCTCGCCCTGCTGGGCTGGAATCCCGGTACAGAGCAGGAGATGTTCTCGCTCGACGAGCTTGTTGAGCAGTTCGACATCCACAAGTGTTCTAAGTCGGGTGCCAAGTTCGACTATCAGAAGGGCATCTGGTTCAACCACGAGTATATACTGCGCAAGTCGAACGAGGAGATTGCCGACCTCTTCGCACCTATCGTAGCCAACAACGGCGTTGACGAGTCGATGGAGCGCATCACACAGGTAGTGGCTATGATGAAGGATCGTGTGAGCTTCGTCAAGGAACTTTGGCCTCTGTGCTCATTCTTCTTCATCGCTCCTACAGAGTACGACCAGAAGACCGTGAAGAAGCGCTGGAAGGAAGACTCAGCCAATGTGATGGGCGAGTTGGCAGAAGTGCTCCAGGGCATCGACGACTTCTCTATCGAGGGTCAGGAACCCGTTGTGATGAAGTGGGTTGAGGACAAGGGCTACAAGCTGGGCGACGTTATGAACGCATTCCGCCTTGCTCTTGTAGGTATAGGCAAGGGTCCGGGCATGTTCGACATCTCGGCTTTCCTCGGCAAGGAAGAGACAATCAAGCGTTTGCAGCGTGCAATCGAGGTACTGAAGTAAGCCTTTAGGCTACTAAAGTAAGACATACAGGGGGTTATGACACCGCGTCATAGCCTCCTTTTTTGCTTTAAATACAAAAAAATCATACTTTTTTGTCGCTTTTCGGTTTTTTTTATTTAAGTTTGCACTCTATATAAATATATATGTACATGAAAATCATGCCTTGGCAAAGCCTTGGCATGGTGAGAATTTGAATTACCCTTATCATAAACTTAAAACAGTGAAATGATGGACTCTCAAGAGAAGGCCTTGAATCAAGGTACACAAGAAGTGGCGAATGTGGAGAACGTAGCTGAAGTTCAGAACGTAGACACTCCCGCCGAACAGCCGGTGGCTAACACCAAGGTATACAAGACAAAGCAGGAGGTTGTAGAACGCCTGAAGCAGATTGCACAGAGCGACGACAATCCTGACAAAGATGAGATCGACCTACTTAAGACTGTATTCTACAAGTTGCACATCGCCGAGCGCGAAGCACGTCTGAAGGAATACATCGAGGGCGGTGGCGATCCCACAACATACCAGATTGTGCCCGACGAAGACGAAGAAACATTCAAGGAGCAAATGGCTGTAGTGCGCGAAAAACGTGCAAAGGTGTTCCTGGAGCAGGAAGCCGAGAAGCAGGCTAACCTTGAGAAGAAACTCGCCATCATCGAACGTATCAAGGCTATGGCTACATCGCCCGATGAAGCCAACAAGTCGTACAACGAGTTTAAGGAACTGCAGCAGGAGTGGAAGGACATCAAGGCTGTGCCGGCAGATAAAGCCAGCGAGCTGTGGCGCAACTATCAGCTCTACGTTGAGCAGTATTACGACCTGCTGAAGCTCAACTCTGAGGCTCGCGAGTACGATTTCAAGAAGAACCTTGAGATAAAGACCAAGCTGTGTGAGGCTGCAGAGAAGCTTGCCGACGAGGAGGACGTAATCAGCGCGTTCCACCAGTTGCAGGAACTCCATCAGCAGTATCGCGAGACTGGTCCCGTTGCCAAGGAGTTGCGCGAGCAGATATGGACCCGCTTCAAGGCTGCATCTACCGTCATCAACAAGCGTCATCAGCAGCACTTCGAGGATCTGCGTGCCGGCGAGGAGGAGAATCTTGCACGCAAGACAGCTCTCTGCGAGAAGGTAGAGGAGATTGGCAAGCTCGAAAACAAGGGCGCTGCCGACTGGGAGAAGCACTCTAAGGAGATTATCGAAATACAGAACGAGTGGAAGACCATCGGTTTTGCACCGCAGAAGATGAACGTCAAGATATTCGAGCGTTTCCGCGCTGCCTGCGACGACTTCTTCGGACGCAAGACTGAGTTCTTCAAGCAGCTCAAGGCTGCCTATGCAGACAACATAGAGCGCAAGAAGGCTCTCGTTGAGAAGGCTAAGGCTCTGGCTGAGAGCACTGACTGGAAGTCGACAAGCGACAAGCTCATCGCCCTCCAGAAGGAGTGGAAGACCGTAGGCCAGGTGCCCAAGAAGCTCGGCGACCAGCTCTGGAACGAGTTCCTCGGTGCTTGCAACAAGTTCTTCGAGGCACGCAAGGCTGCCAATGCAGGCACACGTGGCGAAGAACGTGCCAATCTCGACAAGAAGCGTGAGCTCATAGCTCAGCTCAAGGGTCTCGGTGCTGATGCTACAAAGGATCAGGTTCAGGCTCTCGTCGACGAATATAATAAGGTAGGCCACGTGCCCTTCAAGGAGAAGGACACTCTCTATGCCGAGTATCATGAGGTGCTCGACATTATATATCGTCAGCTGAATATCTCTACAAAGCGCCGCCGTCTTGACGACTTCAAGTCGAACATCAAGAACATGGCTAAGCGTGGCGAGGAGGCTTTGGGCTCAGAGCGCTCACGCCTGATGCGTCGTTTCGACCAGCTCAAGCAGGAAATTCAGACCTACGAGAACAACCTCGGTTTCCTCAATGCAAGCTCTAAGAAGGGCAACAGCCTTATCGACGAGATGAATCGCAAGGTGCAGAAGCTCCGCGACGACCTCGAACTGGTTCGCCAGAAGATTAAGGCTATCGATGCTGAGAAGTAAGAAATGGTATTAATATATACAATTAAACAATGATAAGTTGCACAGCGCTGCAACGACAACTCGCACTGCCAGTGATTGGTAGTGCGAGTTTTTAAAATATACGCCCCTGTATTATTTTATTCATTTTTATTAATTAATTCATCTAAAAAAATCTATGTACAGACACAGATTTAACGACAGACAGGCTCTGCGCTTCAAGCATTTCTCGCGCCGTAGCTATGCTCTGTTCAGCTGTATCGGACGTGAGGTGCTCATCTGCACCCTTAGTGTAGCAACTTTGACCTACGCCAAGGCAGACGGAATCAGCACTAAGCCTGCTGCTACAGCAATGGCTGCCGACTCACTTGGCCGTCAGGAGGTGAAGCTCGACGAGGTGCTTGTCACCGGTTCGCGTGCTCCGCTCACTGCGTTGCAGTCGGCAAAGATTGTGACTGTCATCTCGCGCGACGACATTCAGCGTGCGGAGGCGTCAAGTATCAACGACATTCTTAAGTTAGCCACGGGCGTAGATGTCCGTCAGCGCGGTGGCTTTGGTGTACAGACGGACATCAGCATCAATGGCGGCACGTTCGACCAGATTACCATTCTATTGAATGGAGTGAACATGTCAAGCCCGCAAACCGGCCATAATGCAGCCGATTTCCCTGTTTCTCTTTCTGACATTGAGCGCATCGAGGTTCTCGAGGGTGCTTCGGCACGTGTGTTCGGATCGTCGGCGTTCAACGGAGCCATCAACATCGTGACGCGCACCGACAAGGAGAGCAGTGTGCGTGTGTCGGCCGAAGGAGGCTCGTTCGGCACATTCGGAGGCGATGCTGGTTTGAGTCTTCGCACGGGCAACGTAAGCCAGCAGCTCAGCGGAGGCTATACGCAGAGCGACGGTGGCACAGCCAACAGCGATTTCAAGCGTCGTCGCATGTATTATATGGGAGCTTTGGAGTCGCGCTACGTCAATCTGTCGTGGCAGGGCGGTCTGTCGTCGCAGGATTATGGCGCATCTACATTCTACAGCGCCCGCTTCAACAACCAGTGGGAGGCAACACGCCGCTTCATGGCATCGGCTCTTGCAGACGTACGTCCGTTTGCCGACGAGCGTCTGGTGTTCTCGCCCTCGGTATATTGGCACCGCGATGTAGACCATTATCAGCTCACTCGCGGCAAGGAAGGAGCACAGAACGGCGAGAACTATCACCGTATGGATGTATATGGAGCTGCTCTCAATGCCCATGCCTCGTGGTTACTGGGTAAGACAGCCGTTGGCGTCGACCTGCGCAAGGAGCACATCCTCAGTACTGCATACGGAACACTGCTCGACGAGAGCGAGTGGACTGCCATACACGGTTCCGACCGCCACTACGACCATCGTGGCGACCGCACCAACACGAGCGTCTTTCTTGAGCATAATGTAATTCTCGGTGGATTCACCCTGTCGGCTGGCGTGCTTGCCAACCGCAATACTGGTCTCGACAACCGCTTCCGTTTCTATCCTGGTGTAGACATTTCTTATCGTCCGAGCGACAACTGGAAGTTATACGCTTCGTGGAACAAGGCGCTGCGTGTGCCCACATTCACCGACCTTTATACTTCAAACTCGGCACAGCAGGGCGATCCCAACCTCAGCCCCGAGCGCAATTCTACCTTCAAAATTGGTACACGCTTCCGCACACGTGGCGTTGAGGCTGTGCTGAGCGGATTCTACTCTGAGGGCAAGAACATCATCGACTGGGTTTATCCTACAGCCGAGAGTCGCAAGTATCAGGCGATGAACATCGGCAAACTCGACAATATGGGCTATTCGGCTGACGTTACGCTCAATATGGACGAGCTCGTTCCGGGTTCGTTCATCACACGTGTCAAGGCTGGCTATGCCTTCATCCACCAGAAGCACGAGACCGACCGCGAGATATTCGGCTCGCTCTATGCCTTGGAGTATTTGCGCCACAAAGCCACCTTCCAGCTCGACCACCGCATCTGGAGCCGTCTGTCGGCATCGTGGGCAGTACGTTGGCAGCAGCGCATGAACAACTATTCGCCTTATACCAAGGTCGACGTAAAACTGATGTGGACCGCTCCGTCGTACAGCCTTTACGTTAAGGCCGACAACCTGACATGCCACAGATACTACGACCTCGGTGCTGTGCGCCAGCCGGGTCTGTGGATTATGGCAGGCGGAAGCGTGAGGATAGGGTTGTAAGATATCGAAACCCAACAAAGCCCCACCCCCAGCCCCTCCCCCGTAGGGAGGGGAGTGGTATGCTTTGTAAACTTATATAGGAGGGTATGGCGTCCTCGCCATGCCCTGCACAAGAAAACGAGTAGCGGAGGCCGGAGACCTCCGCTACTGTTTTTATCCTCCCATAGCAAACATTACATATTACTCCCCTCCCTACGGGGGAGGGGCCGGGGGTAGGGCTTTTCACTTGTATTTCTCCATCAACTCCCTTTCCCCTTCCTTAGCCTTTTCCAAGAACTTCTTGTATTCTTCGGCTTCCGGATTGAATGGTCGGTGGGCGAGAGCTGCCTTTATCGGGTGCCACTCTTCGAGAAACTTGCGTGTCTGCTTGGAGAAGAACGTTTCGCCGAAGCGCTGCCAGATGTATTCTACGGCTTGGTCGGTAGGGTGGAGCATGTCTTCGCGATAGAAACGGTAGTCGCGCAGTTCGTCGTTGACAATCTCGTAGGCGGGGAAATACACCACGTTGTCCATCTCCTTTGTCAGCTTGTCGGCAGCCAAAAGCAGTGTAGCCTTCGACAGCTGACTGCCGTGAAAGCCGTACTTGGCATAGCGGATGGGGCTTACGGTGATGATGATACGAACCGAGGGATTAATCTGCCGAAGCATCGTGACCGCCTCACGCAGATAGTCAGTACACTCGTCAACGCTCAACTCGCGCTCGGTGAACAACCGCTGCGGACGTTTCCGGCAATTGTCCACTATCTCGCCCGTCTCGTTGAGGATGTAGACATGATTGGTGCCGAGCGTGAACACAGCCGTTTGAGGGGCTTCGTCGGTTGTGCCAAGCTCCCCGGTCCATCGCTTCACGGTGTGCATGATGCTTGCCGGATTGTACATCACGCCGTATGGATTTACCGTGGCGCGGAATTTGTCCTCCACAAATCGCCGTCCTATGTTGTCGGCAAAGCAAGAGCCTACAAAAAGCATACGCTCGCGCGGTTCGATGGCGAACGGCGCGAGCGTAATATTTACTGGTGTACGAAACTCCATATTGTTATTTCTTCAGTTCGTTTGTCTCATTCTTGCGTCTCTTCATTTCGAAGAAAACGCCTGCTGCAATAGCCAGTACGAGCAACAGATAAGCTACATAGGCAGCCGTCTCGGTGTTCTTCACCGATGCAGGCTTGAATGTCAGCACTACGGTGTGCTTGCCTGGCTTCACGTTGATGGCTCTAAGGATGTAGTTGACACGACCTACTGGAGTGTCTGTGCCGTCGACAGTGGCAGTCCATCCGGGATAGTAAACCTCCGAGAACACTACGATGCCACCCTTCTGCGACTCTACGGTGTAGGTAAGTTCGTTAGGCTCATACTTCTTCAGAGTCACTACGGCATTTGACTGTTGTGCTACAGGCTCGCCCAGAACATCCTTAAACTTGCTGTCGGCTACAGCCTCGTGGCGCAGATTGAGCTTTCCTACGGCATCAATCTCGGCGTTGGCATTGTCAACATAGCTTATTCGGTCTACAAACCATGCGTTGCCGAAGGCGTACGGATTGAGCAGCGGTGCAGTCTGTCCGCCCTGCAGCGGCAGGATAATGTACTTGGTGTTGAGCATGTTGAGCACCGGATAGATTGAGTCGCCAGCCACACGGGTCATGTCGCCTTGTGCGTTGACGATGGCACCTTGCATGTCGCGCATCTCCTTACCTATATACTGGTCGATCATTTCCTGATAACGGCGCAGCTTGGCAGCGTGGTATCCGCCTATAGACTTGTGATAGTAAGAAGTCTCGTTCTCGTTGAACGTGTTCGAAGCGAGGTTAAGCACACGATAATCGGGCGCTTTGTCCTGAAGAATCTGGCGGTCGGTGGCTGTCTCCTGTTGCGGAGTCTCGCGCACGCTACGCTCTACGAACATGCCGTCGTTGAGATAACGCTTGTTGACCTGCCACATATCAACGAGGCAGAGCACGATGATGGCACCCACAGCATACTTGGGCTGTATCTTCTTCATGCGCAGCAGCAACAGCACAGCGGTGCCGAGCACGATGACGAAGAATGTGCGCCAGCAGTCGGCGGTGAATATCGAGATGCGTATCTCCTGCAGATTGCTGAGCAACGGACCCAGATATTCCGACGGAATCTGCTTCATTGCCTCCAGCTCTGAAGCCGAAACATAGTCGGGGAAGAATATCGACGGCATGATGGCAAACAGCAGTGCCATGCCACCCGTAGCTATGAAGCTCACCCACAACCAAAACATGTTGGTCGTGTTGTGCGCAATGATAGGATGTTTCGACGTGCCGAGGTATATGCGTATCTTCTGTGTGAAGAAGTCGGGAGTGTCGAATATCTTCTTAAGTGCCAACATTGCCAGCAAAGGAATGGTGAATTCGGCAATTACGAGTATCGAAGCCACCGTTCGGAACTTGGCATACATGGGTACATTGTCGAGGAATAGGTCGGTAAACCACATGAAGTTGCGGCCCCACGAAAGCAGTATCGACAGACCGGTGGCAAGGAACAGCGCCCACTTCATAGGTCCTTTGACGATGAACAGACCCAGTACGAACAGCATCAGTACGAAAGCGCCCACGTATACCGGTCCGCTTGTGCCGGGCTGGTTGCCCCAGTACTGTCCCAGTTGCTGGTAAATCTGATAGAACTGCGGGTCGGCCTTCTCCATAGCCTTCTCGTTCATGGCAAGCGGCATTGACGCTCCGCCCTTGGTGTTGGGCACGAGCAGGGTCCATATCTCGTCGATGCCATAGCTCCACTGTGTGATGTAGTCGCGGTCGAGACCGCTGCTTGTCTGGTTGGCTGAGTTCTTCTTCACCAGCTCACTCTTTCCTCGCATCGACTCCTGGGTGTACTGCCATGTGTGGTAGAGGTTGGAAAGGTTGATGACAACGCCCAGTGCGGCAGCCACAAAGCACACGCCCGTAGCCTTGCCAAACTGTGCCAGGCGATGATTTCGCACGGCATCCCACAGATAAGCCAGCACCATGAAGGCTATGATGAACAGATAGTAGTAGGTCATCTGCACGTGGTTGGCTTGTATCTCAAGTGCCGTGAACAGCGCCGTGATTACAAATCCCCACACGTATTTGCCACGATAAGCCAGCACAATACCTGCTATCATAGGCGGCAGATAAGCCAGGGCTATCACCTTCCAGATGTGTCCGGCAGCGATGATGATAAAGAAGTAGCTGCTGAACGCCCATATTATGGAGCCGAGTACAGCCAGCTCACGACGGAAGTCGAATGCACGTAGCAGGATGTAGAAGCCCAGAAGGTATGCAAACACATACCAAACGTTCTCGGGCAGCCACAGATGATAGAACTTGCCCACCTCGTTCAGAACCTGCTGGCTGTCGTACGACGGTGCCATCTGATAGGTAGGCATTCCACTAAAGAGCGAGTTGGTCCAACGGGTGCGCTCGCCGGTGCGCTGATAATACTCGGTCAGCTCCTGACCTGAGCCTCGTCCAGCCGACGAGTCGTGGCGATAGAGAATGCGGCCTTCGGTATCTGCCGGGAAGAAGTAGGCAAATGCGATGACGGCAAACAGCAATACTACCAGAATGTCTGGCAGAAATCTTTTCAATGTCTTCATTTATATGATGTTTTGTTTTGTTACGAATGGTTCGTTGTTATGTCAGCTTCGATTGCTGGCTTATGTCAGCTCCAACCCCATAGCTTCGACGAACGAGCGCACTTCCTTCTGCTTCATCAGTTCGTCGAACACCTCCTTCTTGGTGAGTTTCTTGCTTATCTCCTCGGCTTTAGCCAGTCTGAGTGTGAGCGTTATATTGCCGTTGTGCAGAGCCTTTGCCATAGTGGCACGTATTCGTCCCTTTATGGTATCCACTTGGTCGAGCAGCATCTGGTTGTCGACGATTATCTCGATGGCAGGAAATTCTGCTATGCGTGGCCTCATGTTCTTCATTCGTGAGGCAAGACTTATCATCTTCTGCGGCATGCGGTTGCACATCGACAGCCATTGCAGTTCGAGGAAGTCCTGGTTGAACTCCTCATTCTCGTCCTTGTTGGTTATTTCCGCCTCCTGCTTCTTCTCCGTTTGCTGCTTCTGCTGAAGGCTTTGGAATGTGATGCCGAGGCTCGACAGCTTCATGGCTGGGCGTTTGGGTGCTGCCGTAGGGGCTGAAGCCGTAGTCGTAGCGGCTGCCGTGGCAGCTCCCGATTGTGTGATGTGTGCCGAGGCAGCGCCCATGGCAGCAGCCAGAGCGGCGTTATTCTCCGGAGCGGCCACCTGCCGAGCCGCTGCATTCCGGTTCATCGTTAAGTGCTTGAACAGGGATTTCAGACTTTTGGGGCTACGCCCCGCGCCATCGGCAGCATCCTCGGGCTGCGTCAGCTGAGCCACCTGTATGAGTGTCAGCTCAACGAGCAGTCGCTTGTTGCTGCTCTGTCTGTAGGACAGGTCGCACTGATTGGTCAGCTTCAGTGTCTGATACAGGAACTTCGTGGGGCATCGCTGCGCCTGGTCGGCATACTTCTGCACCTGCTGCTGGCTTGCGTCGAGCAGTTTCAGAGTGCTCTCGTCCTTAGCCATGAGCACGTTGCGTACGTGCGACGCCAGTCCGTTGATGAGGTTGCCCCCGTCAAAACCCTTCTCTATGATGCTGTTGAGCAGCACCATTATGTCGCTCACCTTGTTCTCAAGCGCCAAGTCAACCATGCGGAAGTAGTTGTCAGCATCCAGTTCGTTGAGGTCTTCAATCACCTTGGCGTAGGTGATGTTGCCCTGGCAGAAGCTCGCCGCCTGGTCGAATATCGACAGAGCGTCGCGCATACCGCCGTCGGCTTTCTCGGCTATTATAGCCAGAGCTTCCTCTTCGTATGTGATGCCCTCCTTCTGTGCCACGTTCTTCAGGTGCGATATGGTGTTCTCCACGGTCATTCGCTCGAAGTCGTATATCTGGCAGCGCGACAGGATTGTAGGCAGAATCTTGTGCTTCTCGGTGGTGGCGAGGATGAAGATGACGTGTGCCGGCGGCTCTTCAAGCGTCTTGAGGAAAGCGTTGAAGGCGGCAGACGACAGCATGTGCACCTCGTCGATGATGAAAACCTTGTACTTGCCCACCTGCGGCGGAATGCGTGTCTGCTCCATGAGCGACTTGATATGCTCCACCGAGTTGTTGCTGGCGGCGTCAAGCTCGAAGATGTTGTACGAGCGCTGTTCGGCAAACGCCTTGCAGCTCTCGCACTCGCCGCATGCCTCGCCCTCAGCAGTGGGGTTCATGCAGTTGATGGCTTTGGCAAAGATGCGTGCGCAAGTGGTCTTGCCCACGCCGCGCGGTCCGCAGAACAGATAGGCATGAGCCAGCTTTCCGCTCTTCACGGCGTTCTTTAGGGTGGTGGTCAGAGCCTTCTGGCCAACTACCGAATCGAACGTCATCGGGCGGTATTTGCGTGCTGAAACTATATATTCTTCCATATTATATAATGTGCGATGATGATAATCAACTGCAAACTTACTATAAAAAATTCTATTTTCGTGTATGAATACGGAAAATTATGAGTAAGTTTGCATACAAATTTAATAACAATGGGTCGTCTTAAACTTATAATGGCTCTTGTGGGCCACTACAAATATGCTATTGTCATCATCGCCGGAATTATACTCGTAGGCTTTGTCGATGAAAACAGCTTTATGCATCGTGTCCAGTTGGAGATGCAGATAAGCGACCTTCGCCAGCAAATCGACAAGTACAACGCCCAGAACGAGGACGACATGCGCAAGCTCAGGGAGCTTAACCATGTGCCGGGGGCTTATCAGAAGATTGCGCGCGAACGCTATTTCATGAAGACCGACGATGAGGATATTTATGTATTGAGTGACGATAAAAAACCACAAACCGACAATAATGAAACAAATGAGTAGAGTACAGAGTATGCTGTTCCTTGTTGGCGGCATACTTATGGTTTTAGGAGCAGGATGTTTTGCGTTCATGTATGCACGCGAGGTGGCTTGCTGGATTTATCTTGTAGGTGCACTGTTGTTCGCCTGGATGCAGGTGAGCGAGATTTATGAGGGCAACAACCCCACCATCAAGCGTCTGAAGCGTATCATGACGCTTGCCGACATATTGTTCGTGTTCTCCGGACTACTTATGGTAGACACCGCTTTCCAGTTCCTTCGCGATACATTCACCAACTATACCACTTACATTGAGGTGGTTTACAACAAGTGGGTGTTGCTGTTGCTCGTGGCTGCAATTCTCGAAATGTACACTATGCACCGCATCAGCAGTTGCCTGAAGAAGGAAGAAAACACTACCAACGCTCAGTAGGAAGATGTATTAGGCGTGTCGAAAAAAATCTAAATAAGAATAATCTTAACTTAAAACTCGGCAAAAACGTCTTTTATTCAAATAATACATATTACCTTTGTCTTTATACAAATTTACAAGTAACCACATTTTATGAGTAAAATACTTTACGCTTTTATCACAATCATGGCGTTAGCGTCATGCGGCAATTCTTATAACATTCAGGGCTCGTCAAACGTTTCTACACTCGACGGACGCATGCTCTATCTGAAGGTTCTACATGACAACGATTTCAAGACTATCGATTCGTGCGACGTTGTACACGGTCAGTTCCACTTCAACGGTTCGTTCGACTCTATATGTATGGCCAATATTTTCATGGATGATGAAAGCGTACTGCCTCTCGTGCTCGAAAAGGGTGACATCACTATCAAGATTGACAATACACAGCAGACCGTTAGCGGCACTCCGCTCAACGACGAGTTGTTCAAGTTCTTCAACCGCTACAACCAGCTGAAGAATCAGGAGGCGGAACTCGTACACATGCACGACCGCGCCATTATGGACGGTTCGGACATGAACGTCGTAAATAGTCGCATCAACGCCGAGGCTCAGCGACTGACTGAGCAGGAGGACAAGCTCGTCACTTCGTTTGTGACTGAGAACTTCGACAACGTGCTCGGTCCTGGCGTATTCTTCATGGTGACCATCGGCTATCGCTATCCCGAACTCACTCCGTGGATTGAGGACATCATGAGCAAGGCTACTGATAAGTTCAAGAACGATCCTTACGTAAAGGACTACTATAAGAAGGCACAGGAGAACCAAGCCATAATGAATGGAATGAAGACTCCTGAACAGGCAATGCCTGCTCCAGCTCCAGCCCAGGGTCCAACTCCCAATGAGCTGGCTGCGCCTGCGCAGTAGGAGTCGGGGTGTTGAGTTGAGATGTTGAGATGATGTGATTAAAAAACAACATAACAACCATTTTTTTGAAGAAAAAATGAAAACATTAATATTTGGAGGAACCGTTGTCAATGAGGGTGTAGCCCGAAAGGCTTCCGTGATTGTTGACAATGATGTTATAACAGAGATAGTTGAAGGTACAGACTCTCCCCGTGGCAACTACGACAGCGTCGTGGATGCTACGGGGTGTTTTGTTTTACCCGGTGTGATTGACGACCATGTGCACTTCCGCGACCCCGGATTGACACAGAAGGCCGACATCGAAACAGAGAGCCGCGCGGCTGCGTTTGGCGGTGTCACGTCGTATTTCGACATGCCCAACACCAATCCGCAGACCACAACGCTCGAGGCACTCGATGACAAATATGCGGACGCTGCACGCAAGTCGCACGTCAACTACGGCTTCTTCATCGGTGCCACCAACGACAACATTGATGTCGTTACGTCTGTCGACCCACATCGTGTGCCTGGTATAAAGCTGTTTATGGGTTCAAGCACAGGCAATATGCTCGTCGACCGCAAGGAGGTGCTGCAGCAGCTGTTTACAAAAGCGCAACTGCCCATCATGACGCATTGCGAGGACACCGACATAATCAATCGCAACATGGCAGAGGCTAAGGCCAAGTATGGCGACGACCCGGCTGTAGAGCATCATCCCGAGATTCGTTCAGAAGAGGCTTGTTGGGAGTCTACACGCCTTGCCGTGGAACTTGCCGAGCAGACAGGAGCACGTCTGCACGTGGCTCATCTCACCACAGCACGCGAGTTGCAGCTCTTCGGCAGCAATCCGCGCATCACTGCTGAGGCTGTCATAGCCCACCTCTTCTTCACCGATGCCGACTACGCCACACTCGGAACACGCATCAAGTGCAACCCCGCAATCAAGACCGCTGCCGACCGCGACGCTCTGCGTGCCGCACTCAACGACGGACGCATTGCCACCATCGGTACCGACCACGCCCCACATCTTCTTGCCGACAAGCAGGGCGGATGTGCCCGTGCTGCTTCCGGCATGCCTATGGTGCAGTTCTCGCTCGTTGCCATGCTGCAACTCGTCGACGAGGGCGTGCTCACCATCGAGCGTCTGGTGCAGCTGATGAGCCACAATTCTGCCGAACTGTTCGGCGTGTCGCGTCGTGGCTATCTGCGTCAGGGCTACAAGGCCGACATAGTCATTGTGCGTCCCGACTCGCCCTGGACTGTCGACAAGGAGTGCATACAGAGCAAGTGCGGATGGAGCCCGATGGAGGGCCATACATTCGGATGGCAGGTGCGCACCACAATGTGCAACGGCAGCATAATATACAACAATGGAGCCTTCGACACCACGAGTCGTGGTGAGGCATTGGAGTTCAGACTCTGATATATATGGATAATATAACACAGATAGATTTCAACATCGCCCAACTGCGCCCTTACATCAACTGGTTGTACTTCTATCATGCGTGGGGACTCGCCGGCAAGCCGCAATCCGAGAAGGACAAACTGCTCAGCGAAGCCAACGCCATGCTCGACCAGCTGGAGGCGCGATATAATACGCATGCCCTTGTGGGGCTGTTCGATGCCAACGCCGACGGCGACGACATCGTTGTAGGCACAGAGCGCATGCCGATGCTGCGCCAGCAGCGTCCCTCTGCGCCGGGAGTGCCATACCTCTGTCTTGCCGACTTCGTGCGTCCGCTGTCGTCGGGCATAAAGGATAGGGTGGGGGTGTTTGCCGCCAGCATCGACGAGGCGATAGAACACGACTTCCAGCAGGACGATTTCCAGCGTATGTTAGCCCAGACTCTTGCCGACCGATTGGCTGAAGCCACTGCCGAACTTGTCCACTTGCAGGTGCGTCGCACGATATGGGGATATGCTCCCGACGAGAATCTCGACATTCCGCAGCTTCTGCGCGAGGACTTCCAGGGCATACGTCCAGCCGTTGGCTATCCGTCGATGCCCGACACGAGCATCAACTTCATCATCGACCGTCTTATCGACATGAAGCGCATAGGCATCCGTCTCACCGACAGCGGTGCCATGAAGCCTCATGCTTCGGTGTCGGGACTGATGTTTGCCCATCCCAAGGCACACTACTTTGACATCGGACGCATCGACGACACCCAGTTGCGCGACTATGCGCGGCGCCGTCATGTGCCCGTAGAACTGATGCGGAGGTTTCTCGCCTCACGTCTGGCAGACTGATGTGTCTTCTTTATTCATACAAACGATAAAAATAGATGATAGCCCGTATATTCATATTTATAATACTGGCAACCCTGTTGCCCGACATCTACGTCTATCGTCGCTACATACGCCACCGCTTCGACCTCTCGCTTTTGATGCGTCTGTTGTGGTGGGTTCCGGGTGCTGCGATGGTGGCGGTGACGCTTGTCTACGCCATGATTGACGACTTTGCGCCAGCCAACCTCACGTTGTTCAACATCTATCTGTTCATGCTCGGACTGATAGTGGTGCCCAAGCTACTGTTCGTTCTGTCGTCGATAGCCGGACGTGGCGTGCGCCGTATGGCGGGAGGCACGCGCAATTGGGGCAACTACTTCGGTCTGCTGCTTGTGCTGGGACAGCTTTACGTGCTGTTCACGGGTTCGATGACTGGCACCGACCATCTGCGTGTGCGCCGTGTCACCGTTCGTGTGCCCGACCTTCCTAAGTCGTTCGACGGCTATCGCATAGTGCAGTTCAGCGACATACATCTCGGTTCGATGCGCAGCGAACTGCTTGAGCGTGCCGTAGAACAGATGAACCGCTTGCGTCCCGACATGATAGCGTTCACCGGCGACATTCAGAACATGCGCCCCGACGAACTCACGCGCCACACGTCTACGCTGCGTCGTCTGCATGCCAAGGACGGAGTCTACTCCGTATTGGGCAATCACGACTACTCGGAGTACGTCCCGAAGTTGCCCATGCGGCAACGCCGTCACAACGAGATGCTCACGCGTCGGTTTCACGCCAACGTAGGTTGGCAGCTCTTGCTCAACGACCACCGCATCATTCGTCGTGCCAATGACTCCATAGTGATTGCGGGCGAGGAGAACGACGGTCTTCCGCCATTCCCCAGCAAAGCCGACCTCAAGCGCACGCTGCGTGGAGTCAACGCCCATTCGTTCGTAGTCATGCTTCAGCACGACCCCTCGGCATGGCGTCGCTCCATACTGCCCCGCAGCAATGTGCAGCTCACTCTGAGCGGACACACGCACGGCGGACAAATGAGTCTGTTCGGATTGCGACCCACAAGTCTATTGGGTCGCGAGGACGACGGACTCTACCAGGAGGCAGGCCGCGCTCTGTTCGTATCCACGGGATTGGGAGGCTTCGTGCCGTTCAGGTTCCATATGGATCCGGAAGTGGTGGAAATAACGTTAAGACAATAAAAAGCCCCACCCCCTTGCCCCTCCCCAGTAGGGAGGGGAGTGATATGTACTGCTATCTGTAGGAGGCTATGGCGTCCTCGCCGTAGCCTGAGCAAGCTACGGAATATGGCGTAAATAATTAATCATTAAACATTAATCATTAAACATTAAAATAAGATGAAGTATATATATCGTATTTATCAGCTCTTTATAGCTCTTCCGTTGATAGCTATATACACCTTTATAACATGTCTGGTGGTAATCATCGGCTGTACGTTGGGCAACGGTCATTTCTGGGGATATTATCCCGGCAAGTGGTGGGCGCAGTTCATTGTGCGTGTGCTTCTGCTGCCCGTGAAGGTAGAGGGACGCGAAAACCTGCAGAAAGGGCAGTCGTATGTGTTCGTAGCCAACCATCAGGGAGCGTTCGATATATTCCTGATTTACGGTTTCCTGTGCCGCAACTTCAAGTGGATGATGAAGCGCCAGCTGCGTCAGATGCCTCTCGTGGGCAAGGCGTGCGAGTCTGCCCACCACATCTTCGTCGACAAGCGAGGTCCCAGCAAGATACGCGAGACCTACGACCGTGCACGCAAGACGCTGCAGGGCGGCATGTCGCTCGTGGTATTTCCCGAAGGAGCACGTACGTTTACGGGTCATATGGGCGTGTTCAAGCGTGGCGCTTTCATGCTGGCTGACGACATCGAACTGCCCGTTGTGCCAATCACCATCAACGGCTCGTTCAATGTGATGCCGCGTATGCGCGACATGCACTGGGTGACATGGCATCCGCTGCGCCTCACTATCCACAAGCCTATCATGCCGATAGGCAAAGGTCCCGACAATATCAAGCATCTTGAGAGCAAGAGCTACGACGCCGTTATGTCGGGATTGGTGAAGGAATACCAGGGATTTGTGGAGAATCCGGATCAGTAAAGCCCCACCCCCTTACCCCTCCCCCGTAGGGAGGGGAGTGATATGAATTGTAAACTGTAGGAGGTCTGACAAGTAGATGTTGTTGTGGTGAGATTTGCAGCACAACTCAAGGCCGTATGCCTTTACGCTTGAATGTTTAACGACAATACCGACAATGTTTGACAATAGGATAAGCGAAATCATTGCTGCGGAGGTCTCCGGCCTCCGCAGCAAGCAAGTCAGATATAACAACGATTATTGAAATGGTTTCTTTCATAGACGTGTCTGAACATATCTATTTCACGCTTACTTATTCCAAGCCCAACGGCTATACTTTGCCATTTATTTACACCCTTCACTACTTCATCTATGATAGTTCGCGCTTCTGCCTTACTGATCATATACTCCTCACAAGAATCATACAAGATTTGGAGGTTGGACTCATTGGTTGATGAATTAATAAGTAGACTCTGATACTCACAGAGAGTAGGATTCATGTCATATGCAGGAGATAGTGTCCATCCACTTGGAGTAAGCAGAAATCCGTGATTGCGGAAATGGTCATCACTATTGCCTATAGCGATATTGAAAGCCACACGACGATAGAGTTGACAAAGATTGTCGTTGACATCACAACAACTCTGAAGGATAAAGTCTACAATATCAAGATATCCATTTCCACTTTGGGCGTCACAGCCGTCTGTGAGTCCTAATAATGTCATAGCAGAAGCGAAGTGTATTCGTCTTCCCTCTTCTGTGCGGTCAAAACGCTTTGATAGAAGTGCATGATACTTTTCACCCGAATTAATCACCCTTGTCACGGCAGCATTAACTCCCGCTTCCTTTGCCAATAAATGACTATGATGTTCCCAAAGAGCCACATCATAATCATCTTTTCTTGATGGAAATTTAGCAACACATAGTCTTCCATCCTCATCTATAACACCAGCCTTTGGGCGAGCGCCTCCTAATGAAGTTCCCGGATGAACGAGTTGCTGAATCCATTTCTTCTCAGGCATAAGATTCTTCCCCTCACTACGTTCAAACTCCATACTTGCCACAACCAATGTACGTAGGTCTGATAAAGGTGGAATGCGAAGGGATTCCTCACAGTTAATGAACTCACCGTCAGGATTTTCCTTGAATCGGAATCCACCCATACGAGAGAAATCATCAATACCTATCAAATAATCAAAAGAAGACAGCCTTCTAACAGGACGTTTTTCCTCAGTTGCCAGAATCTGTTCACGACGGTTCAATAGTGTTCTTCCCCAACGGTCGGGCAAAGCATCGCTGAAACATCCAAAGATATCTTTACCTGGCTGAGTGTATTGCTGACCAGTATAGTTGTTGATGTCGGCGCTCAAGAATATGCTACCATACTTTGCAAGCCATTCCTTATCATACTTGAAGGAATATGAATCTGAACCACGAAGAGATTCGTAGCCAATTTCACCAATCAGAATTGGGGATTCCAACCAGTTGAAGTCGCCATATACAAATAATCTGTTCATTTGCTAAACCTTTTTAGATGCACGTTCACGATGTTTGAGTGAAAGGTCTTGAAGAGCTCGTCCCATCTCGTCTTTCTGTGCCAAGAGTAATATATCATCTTCCAGTTGCAAAGCATAGAGCACACGAAGATAGATGCCGATAGCTACAGTTGGTGAGCCTTTCTCCACTCTATTGATGGTTACGGGAGAACATGTTGCACGTTCTGCAACCTGAGCTATACTCAAGTTACGACGCAAACGGGCAAGTCGTATTTGTTCGCCTACCGTCTGCATTTTCATTTCCAATTTGCGGGGGAGCTTTGTCCCCATAGTTGTTTTAACCATTAACACCAACATTTAATTAAGTATGCAAATATACCAATAATTATTCATTTTATGATAGGTTATAAAATAAAAATATATGTGGAGATAAAAAACGTCGTATCATGGCATGATACGACCATTTCATGCTACGAAAGAGTGCTTTATATCACGATGCAGACATTAGTGATACGATTGCAACAACACAACAATATAACAACACAACAACATAATAACATAACAACATAATAACATAACAACAAAACAAAAATAATGTGATGTTTTGTCATCTCATCCGACAACAAAGCGCCCTGCAATGGCAAAAGCGTTAATGATCAGTGCTTTTGCCCTTGCAGGGCGCCATGTAGTTTAAACCTTATCTATTAGAAGGTATAACCCAATTCATTGCGCTGTGTTATGAACTGTGTCTTTTGGAAATTAACTTCCCATTTCTTGTTTGTGAACTTACCTGCTGCCAATTTAGCGTCATCATCGCTGTTTAGGCAAACATTAAAGTCCTTAACTCCCTGCAACGGTAGAGGAATTGCAACATACTCTCTTGTAGCTGGGATATAGCGTTTTTCGCTTCTTGTATCGTCTACATAAGAATAAACCTTGGCAGTACCAGCAACTTTCTTTTGTATTGTATTGGCTATAGTCTGCCATGCTATACCTGCACCCTTAGCACCAGAAATAAGCTCCAATGTCTTTAGATTATCCATCTTTGAGAAGTCGTATTTCTCGTCACGGGTATCATACTGTAATACGAGATGTTCAACACCCTTTGCGTCAGAGAGGTCGTACTTGGTTCCGTAGTGTGTGAAGAAGAACTTGATTTCGCCTTCGATCTTAATCAAATCGTCTATTTTACCTTCGAACATATAGTATGCCAAAGTTGAGTTTTCCTTTACCAAGGCAAGCTTCACTTGTGTGCCGTTTTTATACACCTTCAGCGGATTAGTCTTGCTATGAGCAGCATTTCGGTCAACAATGAACTTAATCGTCGGTTCATGTTTTACCAAATAATTAAGCTTACTGTTAGGGTCTAAGCACATGATTTCACGTACATTAAATACGATAGAACTCTTTACACTCGTGTCGTCGCCACCGCTATTTTCCTTCAGCTGTTTCAGCAGCACAGCGATGTATTCCAAAGCTTCCTGTTGGCTCTTGTTGCCGTCTTCTACAGCCTTCACAAGGTTCGCAATCTCGTTCTTGATATTGTTGAATGCAGCAGTGTAGTCGGGCATATTCTCGATAGCCTTCTTGATAGCATTGAGCTTAAGAGACATATCTATAGAGTGCAGCGCCAAAATAGTATTAAGAGTACTAATCTTAGCCGATAGCGTTAGGGTCTGTGTCTTCATAGCTGCCTCAATAAATGCCAATTTCTCAGAGAGTTTCTTAGTCTGATCCTTCATAGCTGTCTCGATAGCAGCGAGCTTGTCGTTGTAATCGGGCAGACCGTCGATGGCAGTCTTGATGGCCTGGAGTTGTTCGGTGTAGTTGGGCAGCGCCTTAATAGCCTTCTCAAGAGCAGCGAGCTTGTCGTCGAGCTTAACAGTCTGGTCCTTCATAGCTGCTTCAATATATGCCAATTTCTCAGAGAGTTCCTTAGTCTGCGATGTGAGTGCCTTCTCTATAGCCTCAAGCTTCGATGTATAGTTGGGCAGAGTTTCGATAGCCTTCTGGATAGCAGCGAGCTTGTCGGTGTAGTCGGGCAGATTCTTGATAGCCTCATCAAGAGCATCAAGCTTGTCCGCGAGCTTAAGAGTCTGGTCCTTCATAGCTGCTTCAATATATACCAATCGATCAGAGAGTTCCATAGTCTGCGATGCGAGTGCCTTATCTATAGCCTCAAGCTTCGATGTGTAGTCGGGCAGAGCGCTGATAGCCTTCTCTATAGCCTGGAGCTTGTCGGTGTAGTCAGGTAGTGCCTTGATAGCCTTCTCAAGCGCCTCGAGACGGTCGTTGAGCATGATAGACTGATTCTTCATCATAGCCTCGATAGCAGCGAGCTTGTCCTTCAGCTCCAGAGTCTGCGATGTGAGTGCCTTCTCTATAGCCTCAAGCTTCGATGTGTAGTCGGGCAGCGCGCTGATAGCCTTCTCTATAGCCTGGAGCTTTTCGGTGTAGTCGGGCAGCGCCTTGATAGCAGCCACGAGAGCGTCGCATTTCTTTTCGAGTGCGAGAGTCTGAGCCTTCATGGCGTCCTCAATGAGAGCCAACTTGCCTTCCAATGTTATGGTTTGCGCCTTCATTGCAGCCTCAATGGCAGCGAGCTTGGTATCGACAGTAGCATTGAGCGAGTTGAGCACGTCCTTAATGGCTTGCAACTTGGTCTGCTGGTCGGCGTTCATCTTGTCGATGGCAGCCGTGAGCTGAGCGATGGCCTGCTCGTTCTTGAGCGTACCATTATTTATGGCATCCACCACCTTACTAAAGTCGTTGACCACAGTCACACTCATAGTGTAGTCGATCTGGGGAGCGTCTTCTTGACAAGAACTGAAGAACGCTGGTGTCGCCAGCAACATTGCGCCGGCTAACAGAATAGATTTTAATGTTCTCATAGTCGTATGTTTTTAGTTTTTATATTTTCGACCTTTTTACTTTTTTTACTTTTTTACTTTTTTACCTTTATAGTAACGCGTCGTCCTTCGGCAGACTTCTTTCCTTCCTTCGAGCCGATGGCTGTCTGCGGCTGGATGTCTTGTGGAGCGAAGCCTTCCTTGACAAGCACGTCTACAACGCGCTTCATGCGGCGCTCGGAGATCAGCTGGTTGTAGTCGGAAGTGCCCGGTGTGCTTGCCTCAGCTATGATGGCGAGTTTCTCGCCCTTCACGCTGCGTGCGAACGAGCGCAGGCGGTCCATTTCCTCACGGCTCATATACGAGCTGTTGTGAGCAAACTGCACGTAGTGCTCAGGTGTAGCTACTGCAGCCTTCCTGCTGTTCTGGCAGTCGTCAAGCTGTCGCTGCAGGTCGGCGTTCTGTTGCTGTGCGTTGCGACGTAGCTGAGCCTCTTGGTCGGCGCGTGCCTTCTCTGAGTCAGCCTCCTGGCGCAGGCTGTTGGCTCGGTCGTTGAGAGCAGCAATCTCCCCGTCGTAGTAGTCGCGCTGCTTGCGTGCACGGCTCGGTACGAAGTTGTAGCGTACGGTAGCCAGAGCGTAGATAAGGTGCTTGGGAGCCACCTCCTTACGGTTGAGCAGCCAGTCCATCTCGCCCTTAACGCCTACAGTGAATCGGCGGCTCACGTCAGCCTCGATGTGCAGAGTGGCAGGTATGTATAGCTTGTCGAAGTTCTCGTGGCGGTTGCGTGTGCTCACGTTGCCCGTAATGGTGACAGTACCGTCGTTGCTGATGTTGGCGTCGCTGCCAATCGATGAACTTGTACCGTTCTCGGTCTTGGTGTTGTTGATCCACATACCGTACTCGTTGCCTCGTGCCAGAGTGCCGCCCAGTCCGGTGCCCAACCAGATGTTGAACCACTGAGCCTTGCGTGCTGGCCAGAACTCCATAAAGTTGAACTGTACGCCGAGCTTGATGTTGTGGGTGTTCATCATATAGTTGCCGTAGGTCTTGACGGGCATCACCTTGTTGTCAATCACCGAGAAGCGTTGTTCGCGACGATAGCGCGACCAGAGGTAGTCGGCACCTACACGTATCCATGGGCGGATTGTGAAGTCGATGCCACCGCCTACAGCAGGCGACTGCTTGTAGCTCGACTTGGCGTCGAAGTTCTGATACCACACGCCGTTAGCCCATGAGAGTCCGCCCTGAGCATAAATGCTCCACTTGTTGGTGCGCAGTTCCTTATTGGTATCGCGTGGCGGATTAGCTATGCCCTCGCCAGCTGTCTGCGCCTGAGCACCGACGAAAGCGAGCGTTGTAAGCAATACGCTGAGCCCTACTCTTGCCCATCTGCCACTGAATAGCGGAATGAGCGGTTTAGTTCGTCTTGTATTCATACTTTATTAATTTAGATTGTTTATATATTTTATATTATTCTGTGTTGTGTCGTTTATATCAAGTTTTTGAGCCATTGTAGGAAAGTAAGTTTTCGGTGTTCGTCTTCGGGTGGAGGTTTTTGGGGGATGGCTCCACCCTGCATACAGCCGCCACGTCGGTCTATCTCCACGTTTATCATCTCGCGGATAGTGTCGAGCAGTTGGGCGCGATCTTCCAGATACTGCTCGGTTTCGTCGGTCTTGTGTCGGCGGCTGTCTTGCCGTATATATTTGTCCGTTTGACTCATAGCTTTAGGTTTATAAGTTTCACGTATGGCGTAGTCGTCTCTTTTAAAGTGTCAGTTAACAAGTGGAGGTGTCGGCGAGTTTTGTTGTTCTTGTATGGTGTTATGAAGAGAGTTATTATTAGCGTTTTATTACAAACTGCCAACTACCTCCACTTGTCAACTGACTGCACGCTTGCGTTAGTCTTGTTTAGTCTTGGTGTCGCAAATTTACGCATAAATTCAACTATGTATAGTGTGATAATTGGACAAAATTGTGTGATAATCGGACAAAATGATGTTCGCACAATTGTTCTAATCGGACATCAGAATGGTGTAAGTGGTTGAGAATCAGGGGAAATGTATGAACACAAAAAGCCACAGAAAGCCCCACCCCGAAAAGCCCATTTCCCCGAAAAGCCCCACCCCCGGCCCCTCCCCCGTAGGGAGGTGAGCGGTATGATTTGTCTGCTTAAGTAGGAGGGTAAACAAGTGGCGGAGGTCTCCTACACAAGCTCACAAGTCATATTACTCCCCTCCCTACGGGGGAGGGGCAGGGGGTGGGGCTTTTTTTTTCTATATAAATTGTCTGATTTTTCCATATTATTCGCTATCTTTGCACATACAACCTTAAAATAATATTATTTTTACGCCTATGCACAACCTACGACTTAACGCTGCCACTGTTATGTGGTACATTATTATGTGCTTGATGCTGGTTTCTTGTGGAGAGAAACCAGTAAGGATTTCCCTTGCCGAACGCAAGGCATTGGACAGCATAGTGTCCTCTTCGCACAATATTGACACTATCTCCATGATACAGAAGCGCATGGAGCGTGAGGGCAATATGCTGGGTAGCATCATTGCTTATAGAGAGATGGGAAAACTGATGCGCAACGAGAGCCGTTTCGACGATGCGCTGCGCATGCACAGCGAGGGACTGAAGCAGGCGGAGACGCTGGGCGACACGCTTGAGGTGGTGCAGGCACTGAACAATATCGGCACCGATTATAGGCGAATGGGGGTGCTCGACATGGCGCAAGACTACCATTATCGCGCTTTCAATATCTGCAAGGAGAGCACCGACTCATCGTACACTGCTAAGAAAAACCGGGTGGTATCGCTCAACGGACTGGGCAACATCTACCTCACCTTCGGCAACTACGCTCGTGCCGACAGTGCGCTGCGACTGGCGCTGGCAGGCGAACGTGAGCTGAACAGCACCCTCGGACAAGCCATCAACTATGCCAACATAGGCTCAATATACCGCCACCGCGAACAGTTGGACTCGGCGTGGATGTACTACCGCCGCTCTATGGGACTCAACCTGCAGATAGGCAACACGCTCGGCGTGGCGCTGTGCCATATCTCCTTCGGTTCGCTGTACGAGAAGGAGCACGACTACGACAAGGCGATATCGGAGTATGATACGGCTTACCGACAGTTGCAGTCGTCGAAAGACGAGTGGCACGCCATAGGTCCGCTCATCGCTCTGGCTGGCGTTTACACCACCAAGGGCAATGATGCCAAGGCGCTGGAGTATCTCGACAAGGCTCTGCACACGGCACGCGCAATCAAGTCGAACGAGCATCTGGCTGAGGTGTACACCTTATATTATAAGCTATACAAGCGCACGGGCAACTACAACGCGGCGCTGACGGCACACGAGAATGCTGCCGCCATGAAAGACAGCGTCATCGACATGGAGAAGGTCAACCGCATACAGAATGCGGGTCTGCTCATAGAGCGCAACCATCAGGCTCGTGTGATGCACGAAGCCAACATGAACCTCAAGAGCGAGCGTGCGGCACGATACATCTACTCCGTAGTATTCACCATCGTTGTGGTGATACTGATAAGCGCACTGGTGGTGTTCTTCTACGTGCAGCGCATTCACCGCCGCAACCACCTGGCTCTGAAACGCCTCGCAGAGATGCGCGAGAGCTTCTTCACCAATATCACCCACGAGTTCCGCACGCCGCTCACCGTGATTCTCGGCATGAGCCGCGACCTGCCAGGCAAGTCGCCCGACGAACTGAAGCAGAGCGTGCAATCCATCGAACGCCAGGGCTACGGTCTGCTGCAACTCATCAACCAGCTGCTCGACATATCGAAGATAAAGTCGCAGATGGGCAACTTAGACTGGCGCAACGGCTACATAACCACCTACATATCCATGCTCGTGGACACCTATCGCGACTATGCACGCAGCAAGAACATCGACCTGCAGCTGTATTTCAAGCAACCCGTGACGATGGACTTCGTGCCCGACTATGTCAATAAGGTGTTCAACAACCTCATATCCAACGCCTTAAAGTTCACACCCGACTACGGCAAGATAAACATAGCTTTATGGCGCGAGGGCGACAGCTTCTTTGCGGATGTGACCGACACGGGCGAGGGAATGGACCAGAAGACTGCCGAAAACGCCTTCAAGCCATTTTATCAGGGTGAGACCGACTCGAAGAATTTGGGCACGGGCGTAGGTCTGGCTCTGGTGAAGCAGATAATCGACGCGGTGCATGGTGAGATCAGTGTAAAGAGTGAGGTGGGCAAGGGAACGACGTTCCACATCCAGATTCCGATAACCAACAAGAGCGACATCAAGCTCAATGAGCAGACGGTGGACAACGCCCCCGAACTGCCCACTGAGGAGAAGAAACTCGTGGACACCGAAGCCGATGACAACCAGTGCACGGTGCTCGTCATTGAGGACAACCGCGACATTGCGGCGTATATAGGCGATGTGCTGAGCGAACGCTATGCCGTGGCTTACGCTACGAACGGTGAGGACGGAATGAAGAAGGCAATCGACATTGTGCCCGACCTCGTCGTAACCGACCTGATGATGCCGGGCATGGACGGTCTGGAACTGTGCCGACGCATTCGCTCGAACGATGTGGTGAATCATATTCCTATCGTCATCGTAACGGCAAAGATTTCCGATCAGGAGCGCATCGAGGGCATAGAGGCTGGTGCCGACGCTTATCTGGCAAAGCCGTTCAACGTAGACGAGCTGCGCTCCATCGTGGAACGTCTGCTCGACCGCCAGCGCTCGCTGCGCAGCAAGTTTGGCGACAACGCTACCAACACCAAGGAGCCACAGCAGCAGGAGCCACAGCTGACGGATGCCGAACGCCGATTCCTCGCCAAGACGGTAGACCATATCTATCTGCTCATGGACAAGCAACAGCTCGACGTGAACACGCTCGCCGAAAAGCTGTGCATGAGTTCGCGACAGTTCCATCGCAAGATTGTTACGCTCACAGGCAGTTCGCCTGCCTCGTTCATACTGAAGATAAAGATGAAGCGTGCACGCCATCTGCTCGAAACCGACCCCAAACTGAGCGTCGACGAAATTGCTTTCCGCTGCGGCTTCGAACACACCTCCAGCTTCTACCACGCCTTCCGCAAGACGTATGGCGTAACGCCGAAGGAGATGCAGAGGGGTGTGGATGGGTAGTTTTGGGGCTTTGTTTGTCTTTCTGTAGAAAATTTCCACACCCCTTCCACACTTTCCCCACATTTCCACAATGTCACACTTTTGTGATATTTCTTCTTAAACGTTGATAATCAGTATGTTATGCGATGGCTGCGATTTTTTGGCACGGCCGTTGCATTTTAATAAGCGAACGGCACAACACACTACAAGTTCTACACAACGAGTGGAGCAGACGAGTGGTTGAAGCCGGGATTCGATTTCGCATATTAATAATAACAATTTAAAATTTGACAATTATGAAGAAGTTAGTTTTCGCAGCAATCGCAATGATGGTAATGGTATCGGCAAGCAACTCATTTGCTACCAAGTCAGCAACATCTATGAAGGGCTACAACACTGAAGTGGCTGACACCACCGACACAACGAAGACTCAGCCCGTAGAGGACACAACAAAGACAGAGCCTGCTACTCCTGCCAAGGAAGAAGCTCTCGACCTGGCTCTCTACATCGCAAACGACACTGCTGAGGTAGACACAACCACTACCGACTCAACAAAGACTCCGGCTACACCGGCTACACCAGCCACTCCTGCTAAGCCAGAGACCGTTTAATAAACCAAGGTAAAAAGCTATTGTCTTAAGGATTGCAAATCGCTGCCACAGAAGCTGCACTAACACAGCTGAGTGGTGGCGATTTGGCGTTTTGCGAATAATTCTGTAACTTCGCACTCAATATAAACAACAACAATCACGTATGAACTACCGCACGTTACGTCTGAAGATAATCACCGGCTATGCCATTCTTGCCATTGTGCTTGTGCTCGCAGCGCAGATGGTGTACGACAGTACGCGCTCGCTGACGGCTCTCAATACCGCCTCGGAGCGACTGATGGAACGACGCAACATCGTCGACAGTCTTGTGTACAGCATGCTCGACGCTGCCAACGCCGAACGCTCGGTGATGATGGGCGACACCCGACAGTGGAACCGCTTCGCCTCGTCGATAGCTGAGTCGCAACGCAAGGCTATGCAGCTGAAGCAACTCGTGTCCGACTCGGTGAAGGCACTGCGCATGGACACGCTTGCCAACCTTATGGGTGCCAAGCGCGACAACGCCATGATGGTGCTCAACATCCTTGCCGACGCTTCGGGCGACGCCGTGTATGCACGTAAGGTGCACGACTTGCAGAGCGGACGCGACTCGGTAGTGATTCATCCCAACGAGATAACCAGTGCCAGCAACCGCGAGACGGTGTACAACATCGTGAGCACCCGACGCGGATTCTTCCGCCGACTGGGCGACGCCTTCCGCCGACAGCGCTCGGACACCATAGCCACGACCATGCACAGCGGACGCACCGACTCCACTGCCATGGCGCAGGGCATCAACATTGCCGACTCGGTGGCTGAGGCTCTCACCGACATACATCACGAGATAAAACGGGCTGACACGCGCCGACAGGACGCCATCGGCAGCCGTACACGCTCGCTCAAGCTCGTAAGCATTCAGCTGGCATGGCGCACGGGGCAGATGCTTGAGGACATACAGGCCGACGAGCACAACGCCATGCAGCGTGCCATCAATGCCGACATGCAGGCGCGACGCTCCACGATGATGAAGATAGCCATGCTGGCATTGCTTGCCATTGGTGCAGCCATTGTGCTGATTGTGTACACGCTGCGCGACATACGCCGACAGCGCCGCGACCACGAGAGCATCATTGCCGCAAAGAACGAGACCGAACGAATCATGCAGCAGCGACAGCGACTGCTGCTCACCATAACGCACGACATTAAGGCGCCCGTGGCCTCCATATCGGGATTCATCGCTCTGCTCGGCGAGTGGGTGAGCCAGCCCAAGCCCGTAGCTTATCTCGACAGCATACGTTCGTCGGCTGAACATCTGCTGCAACTCGTGGGTGCGCTGCTCGACTATCATCAGCTTGAGAGCGGCAAGGCTACTACGCACGTCGTGAGCTTCAATCCGGCGCAGCTCGTAAGCGACTGCGCCACACAGGCGCGGCCCGTGGCAAGCGGCAAGAATCTGGAGGTGGAGTGCAGTCTGCGCACGGGTGTCGACCGCATGTGTATGGGCGATGCGTTCCGCATACGCCAGATTATGAACAATCTGATTGGCAACGCCGTGAAGTATACCGACCAAGGCTCCATCACCGTGTCGGCTGCACTCTGCGGATCGCAACTCACAATGAGCGTGGCTGATACGGGCAGCGGAATGACCGAGAGCGAACAGCAGCGCATATTCAACGCCTTCACACGTCTGCCCGATGCGCAGGGCAAGGAGGGCGTAGGACTGGGACTGTCCATAACGCGCGAAGCTGTGAACATGTTGGGTGGAACGATTCGTGTGGTTTCGCAAAAAGGCAAAGGCTCGAAGTTTACGGTGACGCTGCCCGTAGACATCGACAACACACAGTCGGCAGAAACAATAGGAAAGGCTGTGAATGAGGCTTCTGCCGAAGTGAAGACTGTCGCCACTGCTGCCGCACCGTCAGTATCACGCACTATAAAGGTAGTAATCGTCGATGACGACCGCTTGCAATTGCAGCTGTTGGGCGAGATGATGGCTCGCATGGAGGATGTCGACCTCGACGTACACGTCACAGAGAGTGCCGACGAGGCGATAGAGATGATAGGCTGTCTGCGTCCGCAACTGGTGTTTACTGATATTGAGATGCCGCAGATGAGCGGTAGGGAGATGCTCCGACGCATCGACCGCAAGGGTATGAATACGGTTGCCATGACGGCTCACGACCAGAGCATCTACTCCGAACTGCGTGCCGAGGGTTTCAGTGCCTGCCTCTTCAAGCCGTTTGACGTGCAGACGCTCGCCGCCACGCTGTGTCAGCTCACGGGCATCGCTCCGCATGTCAGTGCTCCGACTGCATCAACGCCAGTCACCCAAACCGACAACAGCATATTCGCCCCTCTTCTCGTCTTTGCCGAAGGCGACCCCGAATCGGAACAACAAATCATTGCCGACACCCGTCAGTCGATAGAAGAATATCTCGCCATGCTCAACAATCCCAACGACACTACAGCTGTAGCCAAGGCAGCTCATAAAGCCATGCCACTACTGAAAATGCTTATGCCTAATGATGTGGAGTGGCTGGTGGAGCTGACGCCAGAGCGGATACTGACGACGGAGGTAGAGAAGAGAGGGGAGTTGGTGGAGAGGTTTAGGAGGGTGTTGGAAGGGATAAAAAAAACGAAAAGCCCCACCCCCAGCCCCTCCCCCGTAGGGAGGGGAGTGGTATGATTTGTTAATGTAGGAGGGTATGGTACCGTTTCGTATAGATACTTCTTTCCATAATTCACACTTTTTCTGACGAATAATCAAGCAAAGCACACACTTTTTCTGACGAACGGCAAAGAAAAAGACTGACTTTTTGCACAAATTACACTACAACAACCTCTCAACACCGCAACATAATAAACAAAGGTTGCTCTTACAATTGTTGAACATTGTCAATATTGTCGTTTTAAAAAACGACGGGCTTTATATTTTTAGTTTTAACGACAATACAGACAATGGTTGACAAATTTTTTGTGCAATACAGACAATGGTTGACAATTTTTTTGTGCAATGGAGTAATGTTGCTTTTATTATTGTTGAACATTGTCAATATTGTCGTTTTAAAAAACAATGGGCTTTATATTTTTAGTTTTAACGACAATACAGACAATGGTCGACAATTTTTTGTGCAATGGAGTAATGTTGCTTTTATTATTGTTGAACATTGTCAATATTGTCGTTTTAAAAAACAATGGGCTTTATATTTTTAGTTTTAACGACAATACAGACAATGGTCGACAATTTTTTGTGCAATGGAGTAATG
>OLGY01000357.1_pt1 | contig 34513 bp, 29 predicted proteins | sample 1605951 | NCBI WGS metagenome assembly OLGY01 (sample SAMN03283280) | human gut metagenome | biome: human-associated habitat; material: feces | host: Homo sapiens | place: Peru | collected 2012
GCTTACAACGCAGACGGCACTGTTAAGGCCTAATTTATCTGAATAAGATAGATGGCTTGATTTGATGTAGCTTTTGCTGCGTCAGATGAAAAAGAGCTAGAGACCCCGCACAAGACAAGCAATTGTTTTGTGCGGGGTTTTTGTTTGTATAAAAACTTAGCAGGCTATGGGAAAACAGCGCAGGGATGGAGCAAGATAGGACGATCTCAAAAACGATCTCCATTGGCAGACAAACTGCTGCAAAATTTTTCAAAAAACAGTTGACAACTCCCGGATGTGCTGATATAATAAATCACGTCGTCAGGCACGGCACGAACATCTGGGGGATTAGCTCAGCTGGGAGAGCGCTTGCATGGCATGCAAGAGGTCACCGGTTCGATCCCGGTATTCTCCACCAGAAGGAAAGGCACCGCACGGAAACGTGTGGTGTTTTTTGTTATTACCGAACAAAGGAGAACTTATGAGCTACGCGATCGTATTCAGCAGTAAAACAGGCAACACAAAATTACTGGCAGACACGCTGCACGCCTGTCTGCCGCAGGAGAACTGCTGCTATTTTGGCACCCCGGACCCTGCTGCCATGGAAGCAGACGACCTCTATGTGGGCTTCTGGACAGACAAGGGAAACGCTGACGAAAGTACTTTGGACTTTTTGAAGCAGCTGCACGGCAAAAGCATCTTCCTTTTTGGCACCGCCGGCTTTGGCGGCAGTGAGGAGTATTTCAACAAGATCCTGAAAAAGGTGGAGTGTTCGCTGGACAGGAGCAACACGGTCTTTGGCCGTTATATGTGTCAGGGCAAGATGCCGCTGTCGGTACGCCAGCGGTATGAGGGCATGAAAAAGCAGCCGATCCATCTGCCCAATCTGGATGCGCTGATCGAGAATTTTGACAACGCCCTTTCTCACCCGGATGCAGAAGATCTGGAACGGTTAAAGCAGGCGGTAAAATGATAAAAAGGCAGCGGTTTCCCTCAAACAGGGAAACTGCTGCCTTTTTTGCTCAGGATGACCTACACAGTCATTTTGTTCTATCCCATGGCATCTCTCACAGTTTCAGTTCGTGGTATGCTTCGCCCTCAAGATCTTTCCACTGGAACGTCTCCCCTTCCAGTGTCATATAGCTGTGGGCGCTGCCCTCTTTGGGGATGCTCAGCGAACCGGGGTTCAGATAGAGGTTTCCATTCCCGAACTCCGTCCACGCCGGGATATGGGTATGGCCGTGCAGCAGGATATCGCCTGCAGCCAGCGGCGGCAGATTTTTCAGGTTGTGCACATGGCCGTGGGTGGCATAGATCAGGCGTTTGCCCACCGGAAGCACCGCGTAATCCGCCAGAATGGGGAAATCCAGCACCATCTGGTCCACCTCGGCATCGCAGTTGCCGCGCACGCACAAAAGCTGCGGCTTCAGACTGTTCAGCAGCGGAATGACCTCTTTGGGCGCATAGCCCTCCGGCAGGTCGTTGCGGGGGCCGTGATACAAAAGATCTCCCAGCAAAAGCAGGCGGTCGGCTTTCTCCCGCCGGAAGGCATCGATCATCTGGCGGCAGTAATACGCCGACCCGTGCAGGTCGGATGCGATCATCCATTTCATGGCAGTTTCTCCTTTTATAAAAGCTACAATTTTATTGTAACGCCAGAGCAAAAAATGGTCAAGCGTATAAAAGTCATACTTTTGCAGGTGAACGTCTTGACATTCCACCCGAGATGTGGTATTTTTTAGCCAATAAAATTCGTGTGGATTTTTACAGCAGTATGCTACTTTTCGCCACACAATGACTTCAAAAAAAGCCATTGTGTGGCTTTTTTGCGTCTGCGTTTGTTTTCGAGCAGCCTCGCCCTGACGATTTCGTGGCTGCGGAACACAGCCAAAGCCCCGGCGGGGCTTTTACGCAGTAATTCATTTCTTTTATCTACAGGAGCAATGCAAACACTATGAACGAGACCTTTATGAAAGAAAAACCGGTGCTGCCGCTGCTGGTATCCATGGCACTGCCGAACGTGATCTCCATGCTGGTGAACAGCCTGTACAACATCGTGGACAGCCTGTTCGTGGCCCGCATCAGCGAGGATGCCATGACAGCCCTCAGTCTGGTGTATCCCATCCAGAACTTTGCCAACGCCATTGCCATTGGCTTTGGCATTGGCATCAACGCCATGATCGCACTGTACCTTGGCGCGGGCGACCACAAAAAGGCCGAGACTGCCGCCACCCACGGCATGGCTCTGAGCCTTGTGCACGGCATCCTGATCACCATTGTAAGCATTGCCATCATGCCGGGCTTTTTGCGTCGGTTCACCAGCGACGAAGGCCTGATCGCATCCGGCATCACCTACTCCACCATCGTGTTCCTGTTTGCCACCATCAACATGGCGGCACTGGCCTTTGAAAAGATGTTTCAGGCCGTGGGCCGCATGAAGGTGACTATGGCGGCATTGATCTTTGGCTGTGTGTGCAACATCATTCTGGACCCCATCCTGATCTTCGGCCTTGGCCCGGTGCCTGCCATGGGCATTGCGGGTGCGGCCCTTGCTACCGGCATCGGCCAGCTGCTGAGCCTGTGCGTTTACCTCTTCGTTTACGTCCGTACGGAGCTGCCTATCCGCCTGCGCCGCAGCTGCCTGCGCCCGGATGCCGCACTGGACGGCAAACTGTATGCCATCGGCGTACCGGCCATCCTCAATCTGGCCCTGCCTTCTCTGCTGGTCACCTTCCTGAACGGCCTGCTGGCTGGTTTTTCCCAAAGCTACGTGGTGGTGCTGGGCATTTACTACAAGCTGCAGACCTTCCTGTATCTGCCCGCCAACGGCATCGTGCAGGGCATGCGCCCGCTCATTGGCTACAACTACGGTGCCAAGCAGCACGCCCGCGTGAAAAAGCTCTACGAACTCACCCTCATCATGAGTGCTGCCATCATGGCTGCGGGCACTATCATCTGCCTGTTCGCTTCCCGCCCGCTGATGCAGCTGTTCACCACGAACCCTGAGACCATTGCCGCCGGTGAGACCGCCCTGCGCATCATCTGCTTGGGCTTTGTGGTCTCTGCCGTATCCACCACTTCTTCCGGTGCACTGGAAGGCCTTGGCAAGGGCGCAGAATCGCTGGTCATCTCGCTGTGCCGCTACATCGTGTTCATCATGCCGCTGGCCGCTGTGCTGTGTCATTTCCTTGGTGCCAACGGCGTGTGGCATGCATTCTGGGTCACCGAAGTGCTGTCCGCCATCGTGGCTTACCCGGTGTACCGCAAGGCGGTTGCAAAACGTTGATCTTCTTAAGCTGTTGTACATTTTTGTATAGCAGCTTTTTTCTTTTTCGGGAGTCGCCCTTTTGCCGCACAAATTCCTAGTAATATGGTCGGATTTCTTTGTGGATTCTGCCGAAGAGTATGAACACTTTATTGCTCCCTCTTGCATTCCCTATCAAAAAGATATAGAATGCATTCAGAGAGTTATCCTAGTGCATCACTCGGATTTGAGTGTGCAGCTGGTTCTATGTTACTTGGAGGTGCATTTTATGAGCAGTCCGCTGCTGGAAGTCAAAGATCTGCAGGTCACCGTGGGCGAGGAACAGAAGGTTCTTCTGAACGGCCTGAACCTGACCATTTATCCCGGTGAGACCCATGTTCTCATGGGCCACAACGGTGCCGGCAAGTCCACCCTGATGAGCGCCCTTATGGGCGACCCGCGCTATACCGTTACTCGCGGCCAGATCCTGTTCAACGGGCAGGACGTGACCCATGAGAGCGCCGATGTGCGCGCCCGTGCAGGCATGTTCCTTTCGTTCCAGACCCCGGAGGAGATCCCCGGCATCACGCTGGAAAACTTCCTGCGCACGGCACAGAACGCCATTACCGGCAAGCCGGTCAAGGTGTTCGCATTCCGCAAGGAGCTGGCAAAGCAGATGGAAGCACTGGGCATGGACCCGTCCTACGCCGACCGCTATCTGAATGTGGGCTTCTCCGGCGGCGAGAAGAAGAAGAGCGAGATCCTGCAGCTGCTCATGCTCAAGCCCAAGCTGGCCCTGCTGGACGAGACCGACTCCGGTCTGGACGTGGATGCCGTCAAGACAGTGGCGCAGGGCGTGCGCGCTTACCACAATAAGGACAACGCCCTCATCATCATCACCCACAACGCCAAGATTTTGGAAGGCCTGAAGGTGGATTACGTCCACGTGCTGGATGATGCCCACATCGTGCGCACCGGCGGCGACGAGCTGGTGAACGAGATCATCGAGGAGGGCTTCCATGCGGTGAAGGAGGACGAAGCAAAATGAGAGCCTTTGAAACCGAAAAGACCGATGTCGCCGAGGTAGACCGCAGCATTTACGACATCAAGGACGGCGCGAATGCCGCCTTTGAGGTGAACTCCGGCCTGACCAGCGAGATCGTGGAGAAGATCTCCGAAGAGAAGCACGACCCTGAGTGGATGCGCATTTTCCGCCTGAAAGCACTGGAAACCTACAACAAGATGCCGGTGCAGAACTGGGGCCCATCCATTGAAGGGCTGGACATGAACAACATCGTCACCTATGTGCGTCCCAACACCGAGATGCGCGGCAAGTGGAGCGAGGTGCCCGAGGACATCAAGAACACCTTTGAGCGTTTGGGCATCCCCAAGGCCGAGCGTGCTTCGCTGGCCGGTGTGGGCGCACAGTACGACTCTGAGGTGGTGTACCACAGCGTCAAGGCCGAGGTGGCTGCACAGGGCGTTGTGTATACGGACATGGAAAGCGCCCTGACCGGTCCCTATGCCGAGATGGTGCGCAAGCACTTTATGAAGCTGGTGCCCCCTACCGACCACAAATTTGCAGCCCTGCACGGCGCTGTGTGGAGCGGCGGCTCCTTTGTGTATGTGCCCGCCGGGGTACATGTGGAGATCCCGCTGCAGTCCTACTTCCGACTGAACGCACCGGGTGCCGGTCAGTTCGAGCACACCCTGATCATTGTGGACAAGGGTGCCTACCTGCACTTTATCGAGGGCTGCTCTGCGCCCAAATACAATGTTGCCAACCTGCACGCAGGCTGCGTAGAAATTTACGTGGGCGAGAACGCCCGCGTGCGCTACTCCACCATTGAGAACTGGTCCAAGAACATGTACAACCTGAACACCAAGCGTGCCAAGGTAGAAAAGGGCGGCACCATTGAGTGGGTGTCCGGTTCCTTTGGTTCCCACACCTCCTGCCTGTATCCCATGAGCATTCTGGCTGGCGAGGGTGCACGCATGGAGTTCACCGGCATTACCTTTGCAGGTGCCGGACAGGATCTGGACACCGGTGCCAAGGTGGTGCATGCTGCGCCCAACACCAGCTCCCATATCACCACAAAATCCATCGCGCGTGACGGCGGCATCTCCAACTTCCGCAGTTCTGTCACCGTGCTGCCGAGCGCCAAGAACTCCAAGTCCGCCGTCTCCTGCGAGAGCCTGATGCTGGACGACCGCTCCCGCTCTGACACCATCCCGGAAATGGATATCCGCTGCGACGCAGTAGATGTGGGCCACGAGGCAAAGATCGGCCGCATCAGCGAGGAGGCCGTGTTCTACCTGATGAGCCGCGGCCTTTCGGAAGAGGATGCCCGTGCGCTGATCGTGGGCGGCTTTGCAGAGCCGATCGCCAAGGAGCTGCCTGTGGAATACGCTGTGGAAATGAACAACCTGATCCACCTGGAAATGAAAGGCAGCATCGGCTGAGAGGGGGCATTTTTGATGAACGATACCAATATGAACCGCCTTCCGGTGCCCACCTGGAACCAGTGCGGCGTGAATACGGCCCCTGTGGCCGCTGCCTTGCCGGAAAATGCCGGCGACTGGGGCGAAGCAGATTTTGCCGTCACCCTGCCCGCCGGAGTTGGTGAGAGCGAAGAAGAATTTACAAGTTTTGCAGAGAGCGGCATGGGCGCTGAAGCCGATGCCTTTGTGCTGGAAAACGCCACCGTGCGCCATGCGCTGACCGTGGCCGAGGGTGTGGCCGTGGCAGAGCCTGCCGTATTTGAATTTACGCTGGATGCCGCCCACCCGAATGCTTTGAGCGTGCTGGATGTGGATGCCAAGGCAAACAGCAGCCTGACCCTTGTGCAGGTGCTGCGCGGCGATGCCGAAAACGGCGTGGCTGCTGGCCTTGTGCGCATCCGTGCTGCCGATGGCTCTCACATCAAGCTGGTACAGGTGCAGCTGCTGGGCAGCCGCGCCCGCCGCTGGAATGCCGTTGCCGTGGAAGAAGGCACCGGCGCAAAGGTGGAGCAGGTGCGCATTGAGCTGGGCGGCAGCGTATCCGCCTGCGGCACCCGCGCCATGCTGGACCACGCCAAGGCTGAATACGATCTGGATGCCGTCTACTTTGGCGGTAAAAATGATGTTCTGGATTACAACGATGTCTCGGTGCACACTGCAAAGGACACCCTGTGCGAGATGCACACCGCCGGTGTGCTGACCGGCAGTGCCAGCAAGATCCTGCGCGGCACCATCGACTTCCGCCGGGGCGCAAAGCGCGGCGTGGGCCATGAGAGCGAGGATGTGCTGCTGTTCAGCCCCGAAGCCCGCAACCGCACGGCCCCGCTGATCTTGTGCGGCGAGGAAGAGGTGGAGGGCCAGCACGCTGCCTCCATCGGCCGTCTGGACGAAGAAAAGCTCTACTACCTGCGTTCCCGCGGCCTTTCCGAAGCGCAGGCGCGCCGCCTGATGGTGGATGCCCGCTTTGCACCCGCGATTGATAAGATCCCTCTGGATGCCCTGCGCGAAGAGGTGCAGGCCGAAGCTGCAAGGAGGCTGGACGAACATGAATAACCCTTGGGTCAAGGATTTCCCCATTCTTGCGGCAGACGAAAACGGAAACCGTCTGGTCTATCTGGACAGTGCCGCTACCACCCAGCACCCCAAGCAGGTGCTGGATGCCGTAACGAACTACTATCTGCACGACAACTCCAACCCCCACCGCGGCGTTTACGAGCTGGCCATGCGTGCCACCGATGCCCACGAGGGCGCACGCCACCGTGTGGCACAGTTCTTTAACGCGCAGGACGATGAGATCGTCTTTACGCAGAACACCACCGAAGCGCTGAATCTGGTCGCCTACAGCTATGGGATGCACTTTTTGCACGAAGGCGATGAGGTCGTTATTTCGGTGGCCGAGCACCACTCCAACCTCGTGCCGTGGCAGCGCGTGGCCGAGGCTGCCGGTGCAAAGCTGGTTTACATGTACCCCAATGCTGCCGGTCGCCTGACCGAAGAAGAGCTGGATAAAAAGATCACCGCAAAAACAAAGCTGGTGGCTGTGGGTATGGTTTCCAACGTGCTGGGCCTGCGCGCCCCGGTGGAAGCCATTGTGGCCCGCGCCCACGCCGTGGGTGCTGTGGTGGTGCTGGACTGCGCCCAGAGCGCCCCGCACATGCCGGTGGATGTAAAGAAGCTGGATGTGGATTTTGCAGCCTGCTCGGCCCACAAGCTCTATGCTCCCATGGGCATGGGTGCGCTGTACGCCCGCGCAGAACTGCTGGACAAGATGCCGCCCTTCCTGAGCGGCGGCGATATGATCGGTGCCGTGCATGAGCACAGCGCCACCTGGGCGGAAGGCCCCCGCAAGTTTGAAGCCGGTACCCGCAATGTGGGCGGCGAAGTAGGCTTTGCTGCTGCGCTGGACTATATGCAGAACATCGGCTGGGATGCCATGATGAGCCATGAGCACGCATTGCTGGACCGGATGCTCACGGGCATGGCACAGATGCCGTGGCTCACCGTTTACGGCGACCCCACCGCTGCAAACCGCTTTGGCGTAGTGTCCTTCAACGTGAACGATGTGCACCCGCATGATGTGGCCACCATTCTGGACGCAGGCGGCGTGGCCGTGCGCGCAGGCCATCACTGCGCACAGCCGCTGATGGACTTCCTTGGCATTGGCTCCTGCTGCCGCGCCAGCGTTGCCATCTACAACACGGCAGAGGATGTGGACGCACTGCTGAACAATCTGGAAAATGTACGAAAGGTGATGGGCTTATGAACCTGAATGAACTGTATACACAGGTGATCACCGAGAACAGCCGCAGCAAGGAGAACCGCCACCCGGTGGAAGGTGCCACCCACAGTCTGGAGGGCGTGAACCCCAGCTGCGGCGACGACATTACCCTGCAGCTGCGCGTGAAGGATGGCGTGATCGAGGACGCCGGTTTTATCGGCAGCGGCTGCGCCATCAGTCAGGCATCCGCTTCCCTGATGATCGACCTTGTGAAGGGCCGCACCGTGGAGGATGCCCGCCGCCTGATCGGCCTGTATTTCGATATGATCAAGGGCAAGATCACCCCGGAGCAGCTGGATGATCTGGAGGATGCCGCTGCTCTGCAGGGCATTGCCCATGTGCCCGCCCGTGTCAAGTGCGCGGTGCTGGCATGGCACACGCTGGAAGAAGCGCTGGACGGCGAAGGAAAAGTAAAATAAAATCGTTTCAAGCAGTTGAGGGAGAGTTTGCCAAAAGCTCTCCCTCTTTTTTGTGCATTTTATTTGACAGTGCGCAAAAACTGCGGTAAAATAAGGTGTTTGTTTTCCGGCAATGCGGCTGGAAAAGGCGTATTTTAACAGAGGATGTGGGAAAAATCATGATCGAAACGATCACGGCCGTCAATCAGGCGGTCAACCAATTCATCTGGGGCGTGCCCGCCATGGTGTGCATCATCGGCGTGGGCCTGCTCCTGAGCGTGCGCACGGGCTTTTTGCAGATCTGCAAATTCCCCTACGCCATCAAGACCACCATCGGACGCATGTTCCGCAAGAAGGACGCTTCCGATGGTGCCATGACCCCCTTTCAGGCGGTGTGCACCGCGCTTGCCGGCACCGTGGGCACCGGCAACATTGCCGGTGTGGCAGGCGCCATCGCCATTGGCGGGCCGGGTGCCGTGTTCTGGATGTGGTGTTCTGCCCTGCTTGGCATGTGCACCAAGTTTGCCGAGGTCACGCTGGCGGTGCACTACCGTGAGCGCAGCGAGACCGGTGAATGGGTGGGCGGCCCCATGTATTACATCAAGAACGGTCTGGGCAAAAGCTGGCAGTTCCTTGCGGTTCTCTATTCCCTGTTTGGCGTGCTGACCGTGTTTGGCACCGGCAATGCCACACAGGTAAACACCATCGTTGCCGCCATTGATACCGCTCTGCTGGAGTACGGCGTGGTGGGCGGCGGTTCTCTTTCCACCCTGAACCTTGTGGTGGGCATCATCGTGACCCTGCTGGTAGCACTGGTGCTGCTGGGCGGCATCAAGCGTATTGGCAGCGTGAGCGAAAAGCTGGTGCCCTTTATGGCGCTGTTCTATATCGCGCTGGCCGTGGGCGTCATGGTGCTGAATTTTGAGCGCCTGCCCTATGTGTTCGAGTCCATCATTGCGGGTGCGTTCAACCCGGCAGCGTTCACCGGCGGCACCATCGGCAGCCTGTTCGTCAGTATGCAGAAAGGTGTGTCCCGCGGCATCTTCTCCAACGAGGCCGGTCTCGGCACCGGCTCCATCGCCCACGCCTGCGCCGACACCAAAAAGCCGGTCAAACAGGGCATGTTCGGCATCTTTGAAGTGTTTGCCGATACCATCGTCATCTGCACCCTGACCGCCATGGTCATTCTGTGCAGCGGCACCACCGTGAATTACGGCACTGCTGCCGGTGCAGAGCTGACCATCAGCGGCTTTACCACCACCTACGGCGGCTGGGCCTCCATTTTTACCGCTGTGGCCCTGTGCTGCTTTGCTTTTTCCACCATCATCGGCTGGGGCCTGTACGGTTCCCGGTTCCTGGTGTTCCTGTGCCGCAGCGATAAGGTGGCAAAGCCCTTCTTTCTGGTCTACTCCTTTGTGTCCATTCTGGGCGCAACGATGGATCTGGGCCTGCTGTGGAGCATCGCCGATACCTTCAACGGCCTGATGAGCATTCCGAACCTGCTCGCGCTGCTGCTGCTTTCCGGCACAGTGGTCAGGCTGACCCGGGAATTTTTTGCATCTGAGGGGTAAAACCTGTAACAAAAAAGGCATGTGCTTTTCTTTTGCACATGCCTTTTTCGTTACTCAGCCATCTGCACCGGCACCCGCACCACACAGTGCACCTGGCATTCTGCACCCCTGCAGGTGTAGCAGAACACCTTGCGGAACATGGTGTCTGCGAGAACAAGGTTCAGCTGCCGGGCGCGCTCGGTGCACATGCGGTACAAAGCCTCTGCACTGTTGCCGCCGCGCGGCGCAATGTAAGAGCAGTAGATCTCCAGCACCCGTCCCTGATGCAGCAGCTGTGCCGGTTGCTGCGGGGCAAAGCCGATCTGCTCCGCTTCGGTCTGCTCCAGACCAAGCCCCCACTCGACATCCAGCTTTCCCTCCGGTGTCATCCGCAGAATCTGTGCCGAGGTGACCAGCGGCATCCAGTCCAGCCATTGGGGCAGCTGGTCGTAGATACGGTCGTCCGGCAAAAACTCACCGTTCAGCGTGTGGGGCAAAAACCACACGTCCGGCACCGTGCGCACGCTCCACTCCTCCTGCTCACACAACCTGAGGGCAGCCCGCAGGTTCTGCAGGCCCAAAAGGTGCATCTGCTGCTCGTGGAGCTGAGCCTGCAGATCATTTTCCTGCCGCGTAAGCATTGCGTCCACCTCCTGCGGGGTACAGTCGTTGATGCCTTTTTCAATTTCCCTGACCGAAAACCCCATGTTTTTCATGCGGTGGCACTCCAGCACAAGGCTGGCATCCCGGATATCGTAGTAACGGTAGCCGTTGCTTTGCACCTTGGGGTGAAGGATGCCCTTTTCCTCATAAAACTTGAGGAAATGCGTGGATACACCGGCTTTTTTGGCAAAATCGCCGATGGCATAATTCCGAGGTACCGGGTCTATGGGATGTGCGCTCATGGCAGGAATGCTCCTTTCATTTTATAGCCGTCTTGTTGGATGCGGCATCGTTTGATAAATATTTTTCATTTTTCTTCTTGACCTGCGCCTTTGCCGCAGGTGTAAACTAATACACGGTAAAGTTAAACTTTTGACGAAGTGCCGTTCGCATCTGTGTTGTGCGTACAGAACACAGGGGGCCTTGCCCCGGCAGGTTTGACTGAAAAGAAGAGCAAGAAGAAAAAAGGAGAACAACATGGAAAAGATCTCTCGCAAGGGCTTTCTGAAGGTCGCTGCAGCGGCTGCCATGTCCGGCGTTACCGCTGCCGGTCTGGCTGCCTGCAACAACGGCAAGGCTGAGAGCACCAGCACCGCCGCTTCCGGCAACGCCGGCATCTACACCCCCGGCACCTACTCCGCTACCGAGACCGGTACCGGCGCTGTGACCGTCACCATGACCTTCAGCGACAGTGCCATCACCGAAGTAAAGGTGGATACCTCCAAGGAGACCATCGCACTGGCCGTGGATTCTGCTGCGGATTTTCAGGAAGCCCTGATGGCTGCACAGAGCTCCGAGATCGACAGCGTTTCTGGTGCCACCATCACCAGCAAGGCCGTCAAGAAGGCTGCTGCAAGCTGCATCGAGCAGGCCATGGGTCTTGCTTCCAATGAAGAAACCACCGAGACCGTGGACGACGGCACCCCGAAGTGGCTGGGCACCGCCCCCGTGATCGCTGACAGCGACATCGTGGACACCTTCGAGACCGAAGTTCTGGTGGTCGGCGGCGGCACCGGCGGCCTGTTCGCAGCCTGCAGCGCTGCCGAGAACGGCGCAAAGACGCTGGTCATCGACAAGGTGACCAGCGGCGGCATCCGCGATGATCTGGGCGCGATCAACAGCCGCTACCAGAAGGAGTGGGGCACCAAGATCGACAAGTTCGATTACATCACCGAGATGACCAAGATCGCAGCCGGTCACATCGACCAGCGTCTGGTGCGCCTGTGGTGCGAAGAGTCGGCCGAGACCATCGACTGGTACGGCGACCGTCTGGCCGAGCGCGGCGTGGAGCTGTGGCACGAGGCTGGTGGCGACGACGAGGGCGACCGCTACATCCACTTTGCTACCGGCCATTCTCCCCGCTGGACCGGTTCCGACGACGGCAAGGGCAACGTACTGAACGGTGCAACCGTTCTGACCGACTACGCAACCGGTCTGGGTGTGGAATTCATGTACAACACCCCGATGGTGGAGCTGGTGAAGGAGAACGACCGCGTGGTCGGCGTGATCGCTGAGAACGAGGACGGCAAGTATGTGCGCATCAACGCTTCCAAGGGCGTTATCATCTGCACCGGCGGCTACTCCCTGAACTACGACATGATGGAAGCTCTGCAGCCCGAGAATCTGGCCATCGTGGGCCGCAACGGTTCTATCCCCGGTGCTACCGGCGACGGCATCAAGGCCTGCATCTGGGTGGGCGCAAAGTTCGACGACACCCACAGCATGATGATGTTCGACCGCGCCGCCCTGAAGCCCGACGCAGTGCCCGGCCGCGAGCAGACCGAGAACGGCGAGAGCGGCTTTTTCTGGATGGGCAGCCAGCCGTTCCTGAAGGTGAACTCCAAGGGTGAGCGCTTCTTCAACGAGTCCGGCACCTACGAGGGCATCCTGCACGCCGACGAGTTCAACAAGGATCACTGCCATTATACCATTTTTGACTCCGATTGGACAACCTATATTCAGGAGTTCAAAACCCATGGCTGCAGCCGCATGTTCCCGTTCCCGAACAATGCAGACCCCAACATCCCCTATCAGGCCATTGAGCAGAACATGCTGCCCGGTCTGGTGGAGAACGGCTTTGTGTTCAAGTGCGACACCATTGCCGAGCTGGCTGAAAAGCTGGGCCTGCCCGCAGACCAGCTGGAGGCTACCGTGGAGCGCTACAACGAGCTGTACGACAAGGGCGTGGACGAGGACTTTGGCAAGGAAGCGCACCGCATGAGCGCCATCCGCACCGCTCCCTTCTACGGTGCAAAGAACACCGGCTACATCCTGTGCACCATGGACGGCATCCAGATCGACCTGAACATGAACGCTGTTGACACCAACAACGATCCCATCCCGGGCCTGTATGTTGTGGGCAACGACTCCGGCGGATACTTCTCCGGCACCTACCCCAACCTGTCCACCGGCGCAGCCTGCGGCCGTACCGTTACCTTTGGCCGCCGCGCAGGCCGCATTGCAGCTACCGAGGGCATCTGAGCCGCGCGTGAGCTGAAACTCTGAGCGTTTTCTTTCTTCTTTTTTCTCATAAAAAGGCACGGCAGCTTTCCCGCAAGGGAGAGGCTGCCGTGCCTTTGTTTTGTATTTTTTACTGTTTTTCGGCATTTTCCTCTTGAAGCAGCCTGTCATTCATGGTATTGTATACAAGAAAGGATTTTTGTGGATGTTTTGGTTGCCGTCTTGGAGGAACTGTATGATGCCTGAATTTCCGCGCTCTGATTTCCGGCTGCATATCGGCTGGCGCAACATCAAGACCTCGGTCACAGCCATGCTGGTGGCCATGGCCTACTGTCTCATTGGCCGCAACCCGGCCTTTGCCTGCATTGGTGTGATCGTTGCGCTGCTGGTGAACTACTTCCTGCCGCGGGAGCGAGTGGTGCGCCTGTGGGAAGGCTTCAAAAAGCGTCTCTGCCTTCGCCGATAAAAGCATCCGAAAAATATTGTACGAAACCCGGAACTTTTTCAGGGCCAAAACGGCTCCAAAAAGGTTCCGGGCCTTTGTTTTTTCGCAATTTCTCTGCGCAGGCTGCTATCGCATTTCTTCAACCGTCTCATTCTGCCCGCCGCGGCTCTTTTCAACCCGGACAGTTCATGTTACAATATACATTAGAAATAAAAGATGAATCGAGGGAATGAGCCTTGGATTTTTATGGTACCATTGGCCCGGCCTGCGCACAGCCGGAGATCTTGCAGCACATGGTGGAAGCCGGCATGACCGGCATCCGCATGAACCTTTCCCATGGGCCGCTGGCGGCGCACACCGACTGGCTGGCCATGATCCGCGCAGCCGGCATCCGCCAGCTGCTGATCGACCTGCAGGGGCCGGAACTGCGCATCGGCACGCTGGCAGAGCCTGTTGCTCTGGTTGAGGGCAGCTCTGTACGCCTTGGCGCAGACGGCGTACCTTGCCCGGCAGCTCTGGTACAGGCAGCTGCGCCCGGACAGCAGCTTCTGCTGGACGACGGCAAGCTTCTGGTGCAGGTCACACAGGCATTGCCGGAAGCCCTTGTGTGCACCGTGGTGCGCGGCGACACCCTGCAGAGCCGCAAAAGCATTGCTGCACCGGGCCTTGCGGTGCCCTCGCCTACCCTGACGGAGGAAGACCTGCAGAACCTGAAAATTGCAAAGCAGTGCGGTGTTACCGGTGTGATGCTGCCTTTTGTGCGCGGCAAAGCAGATATTCTGGCCCTGCGCCATGCGCTGGAAGAAGCCGGGGCTGCGGATATCCGTATCTTTGCCAAAATTGAAAACATGACCGGTGTGCGTGCCCTGCCGGAATTCATCCACCTTGTGGATGAGGTGGTGATCGCCCGCGGAGACCTTGGCAATGCCATGCCGCTGTGGGAGCTGCCCCGCTGCCAGAAGCAGCTTTCCGCCGCCTGCCGGGCTGCAGGCGTGCCCTTTATGGTAGTGACCCAGATGCTGGACAGCATGTGCACCCGCGCCGTGCCCACCCGTGCCGAGGTGAGTGACATTTACAACGCCGTGCTGGACGGCGCGGCCAGCGTGATGCTGACCGGTGAGACTGCTGCCGGACAGTACCCGATGCAGGCCATGGAATATCTGGTGCGCACAGCGCAGACAGCCCTTGCCTGACCTTTGCGGAGTTTTTGCGCAAAAGGGATGGCGCATTGTGTCAGAATACGGTATAATAGACGTAAATATTTCTTGTTCAGAAAGGTTTTTTGCTATGGGAATCGTTGTGCTCGGTGCTGTTTTTGTGGATATCAAAGGCTATCCCCTTTCCGCCTATATTCCGGGCGGGCGCAATGCCGGCCGCATTGAGCAGGTACACGGCGGGGTGAGCCGCAACGTGGTGGAGGATATCGCCAATGTAGAGCTGCGCCCTACCTTTGTCAGTCTGGTGGACGACACCGGCATGGGACAGGATGTGATCAACAAGCTGGAGAACCACAAGGTGAACACCAAGTACATCCAGCGCGTGCCGGACGGCATGGGCACCTGGCTGGCCATCTTTGACAACGACGGCGATGTGCATGCAGCCATTTCCAAGCGGCCGGACACCACTCCCCTCACCGGCCTTTTAAAGGAAAAGGGCGACGAGATCTTTGCCGACTGCGATGCCATTGCGCTGGAGCTGGATCTGGAAAAAGATACTGTAAAACAGGTGCTGCACTACGCCAAAAAGTACAACAAAAAGGTTTTTGCGGCCATTTCCAACATGAGCATTGCCATGGAGCGCCGGGATTTCCTGCAGCAGATCGATTGCTTTGTGTGCAACCAGCAGGAAGCCGGGCTGCTGTTCTCCGATGATTACGGCCATCTGGCCCCGGACGAGATGTGCAGGGTTCTGGCCGCCAATGTGCACAGCGCCAACATTCCCAGTATGGTGATCACCATGGGCGGTCAGGGTGCCGTATATGCCCGCGCCAACGGCGAGTGCGGCGTGGTGCCTGCCAAGAAGGTGGATGTGATCGACACCACCGGCGCAGGCGATGCCTTCTTTGCCGGCACCACCATCGGCCTGACCTACGGCAAAACGCTGGCCGAGTCCTGCGAGATCGGCAGCCGACTGGCCGCATCGGTCATCTGCATCACCGAGAACGTCTGCCCCCGCTTCCGCCCGCTGGAATTCGGGCTGAACATTCCGGTGGTGGATTAAAGTAATATCAGAAAGCCGGGCAGACTGCGGTCTGCCCGGCTTTCTTTTTAGGATTCGGGGAAGAGGTTTATATCATGCTTCCAGCACCTTTTTGCCGGTAACTGGATCAGGGATATCAAGCAATGCCAGAATGATGGCCATGCGGATATACACGCCATTGTGCACTTGATCAAAGTAGGCGGCACGCGGGTCGTCATCCACATCCTTTTTGATCTCGTCGATGCGGGGCAGCGGATGCAGCACCGGCATATCCTGCGGTGCCTTCTGCAGCAGCGCCTCATCCAGCTGGTAGCAGCCTTTCAGGCGCAGGTATTCTTCCTCGTTGAAGAAGCGCTCCTGCTGGATGCGGGTCATGTACAGCACATCCAGAGAGGGGAGCTCGGCTTCAAGGTCAGCCGTTTCCTTATAGATCTGATGGGTCGGCTCCAGCGATTCATTCTTCACATACTGCGGCAGGCGCAGATCTTCCGGCGAGATGAATACGAACCGGTTGCCCTCAAACTGGCTCAGCGCAGCGGTCAGGGAGTGGACCGTGCGGCCAAACTTGAGGTCGCCGCAGAAACCGATGGTCAGATGATCCAGCCGCCCCTTGCGCTGGCGGATGGTCATGAGGTCGATCATGGTCTGGCTGGGATGCGCGTGCCCGCCGTCGCCTGCGTTGATCACCGGCACACGGGCATAGAGGGAGGCCCGCAGCGGTGCGCCCTCTTTGGGGTGGCGCATGGCGATCACATCGGCGTAATTGCTCACCACGCGGGCGGTGTCCTCCACCGTCTCGCCCTTGCTGGCGGAAGAAAGCTGTGCCCCTGCAAAGCCCAGTGTCTTTCCGCCCAGCCGCAGCATGGCCGATTCAAACGAAAGGCGGGTGCGGGTGGAAGGCTCGTAGAACAGGGTGGCCAGAATGCGGCCATCGCACAGATGGGCATAGGGTGCCGGGTCGGCCTCCATCCGGTCGGCAAGATCCAGAAGGGCCAGCTGCTCTTCCAGAGAAAAGCTGTTGGGCTCAATAAAGTGTCTCACAGCCATTCTCCTTTCAGCACGAACTTCTCGCGCTCGGCTCCGGTGGAGACGAACTGGATCTCATGGCCCAGCTGCTTTTCCAGAAATTCCACGTAAGCCTTGGCTTCTTTGGGCAGCTCATCCCAGCTCTTGCAGCCGGAGATATCCTTGTTCCAGCCTGGCAGCATAGTGACCACCGGCTCTACACGGTCAAGGTCGGACAGCGGGTCGAAGCTGGGGACTTGCACGCCATCCAATGTGTAACCGGTGATCACCGGGATCTCTTTCATGCTGCTGAGCACATCCAGCTTCGTCAGGGCGATCTTGTCTGCGCCCTGACAGGTAAGGCCGTAGCGGCTGGCCACACAGTCGAAGGGGCCGACACGGCGCGGACGGCCGGTGGCCGCACCATACTCGCCGCCTGCCTTGCGCAGCTGTTCATTCCAGTCCTCGCTCATGGCGTTCTCGGCGGCAAAGGGGCCTGCACCCACGCAGGTGGAGTAGGCTTTCAGCACGCCCACCACATGGTCAAGACGGCAGTTTGGAATGCCTGCGCCCAGCGGCGCATAGGCTGCCAGCGTGTTGGAGCTGGAAGTGAACGGGAAGATGCCATAATCGATATCGCGCATGGCACCCAGCTGGGCTTCCAGCACGATGCGTTTGCCGCTGTCGTGAGCCTGCTGCAAAAATGCACCCACATCACAGATATACGGTGCAAACTGTCCGGCCTGCATCCGGCACCATTCCAGCAGAGCATCGTAGCTCATGGGTTCCTGATGATAGCAGCCACCCAGCTCCAGATTCTTGGATTCCAGGATCATGTGCAGGCGGTCCTGCACCCGCTTTTCGTCCAGATGCAGCAGATCACCCAGACGCAGGGTCTTTTTGCGGTATTTGTCGCTGTAGGCGTAGGCAATGCCGCGGCGGGTAGAGCCAAAGGCCGCGCCCTTCTGGGCAAGGCGGTCCTCTTCCAAGCCGTCCTGCACCTTGTGCCACGGCATGGAGATGGTGGCCTTATCCGAAAGCTTCAGGTTTTCGGGGCCTACCTTTACGCCGCGCTCCTCAATGGCATCCATTTCTCCGGCCAGATGGTCAAGGTCGATCACCATGCCAGCACCCAGCACACAGACAACGTCCGGGTGCAGGATGCCGGAGGGCAGCAGGTTCAGGATGAACTTGCCCTGCTCCGTTACAACGGTGTGGCCGGCATTGTTGCCGCCCTGATAGCGGGCAACCACATCGGCATGTTCGGCCAGCAGGTCGATGACGCGGCCCTTGCCCTCATCGCCCCAATTGATACCAGTAACTGCGGTAAGCATAACTTCTTATTTACCTTCTTTTTCGTTGTTTACAATAGCCTGTACCTTGGTGGGCAGACCATAGATGCTGATAAATCCGGTAGCATCACTCTGCTTGTAGTCGCCGCCGGCAGCAAAGGTTGCAATGTCCTCACGGTAGAGGGAATACGGAGACCAGACACCGGCGTTGATCATGTTGCCCTTGTACAGTTCCAGGCGCACCTTACCGGTAACGTTTTCCTGCGTGGAGGTGACAAAGGCGCTCAGCGCTTTGCGCAGGGGGCTGAACCACTGGCCGTCATAGACCAGCTCGCCAAAGGTGATGGCAAGCTCGCGCTTTTTGTGGGCAGTGAGCTTATCCAGCGTCAGAGTTTCCAGCACCTCATGCGCCTTGTAGAGGATGGTACCGCCGGGCGTCTCGTACACGCCGCGGCTCTTCATGCCCACCAGACGGTTCTCCACCACATCGTACAGACCGATGCCATTGCGTCCGCCAATCTCATTGAGCTGTGCAATGATGGCAGCGGGCTTCATCTTTTCGCCGTTCAGGCTCACCGGCACGCCCTTTTCAAATGCCAGCTCCACGAACTCGGACTTGTCCGGTGCGGTCCTGGGGCTGACACCCAGCTCCAAAAAGCCCGGCTTATCGTACTGCGGTTCGTTGCCCGGGTCTTCCAGATCCAGACCCTCGTGGCTCAGGTGCCACAGGTTCTTATCCTTGGAGTAGTTGGTCTCGCGGTTGATCTTCAGCGGGATGTGATGTGCCTCGGCATAGTCAATCTCTTCGTCACGGCTCTGGATCTCCCACTCACGCCACGGAGTAATGATCTTCAGGTCCGGTGCAAAGTGCATGATGGCCAGCTCAAAGCGCACCTGATCGTTGCCCTTGCCGGTGCTGCCGTGGCAGACGGCATCTGCACCCTCGGCGCGGGCGATCTCCACCACACGCTTTGCCAGAATGGGCCGTGCAAAGCTGGTGCCCAGCAGATAGCCCTCGTAATCGGCCCCGGCCTGCATGGTGGGGATGACGTAATCCTCCACAAATTCATCGGTCAGGTCTTCTACGTACAGCTTGGAAGCACCACTTGCCTTGGCGCGCGCTTCCAGACCTTCCAGCTCGCCCTTCTGGCCCACATTGCCGCACACCGCAATGACTTCGCAGTTGTTGTAATGCTCTTTCAGCCACGGGATGATAATGGAAGTATCCAGACCGCCGGAATATGCCAGAACGACCTTTTTGATCTCAGACATAAGAACAGCCTCCGTTCAAACCACTTTATACTTTTGAATTCCCTCTTGCAATTTTTGATTGCGGTGTTATTATACTAGCAAGCAGAGAATGTGTAAAAAGTATCCTGCACATGGTCACGATACAAAATTGACATGAAAGAGGGCACACCGCCATGTATGTGGACTGGGAATATTACAAAATTTTTTATTATGTCGCGAAATATCAGAATTTCACCAAAGCCGCGCGGGTGCTGGGCAACAACCAGCCCAACATCACCCACTCGATGAACCGGCTGGAAAGCCAGCTGAATTGCGTGCTGTTCATCCGCTCCAACCGCGGCGTTACCCTTACCCCGGAGGGTGAACTGCTTTACTCCCGCATTGCATCTGCGGCGGTGCAGATCCAGGATGCAGAAGAAGAGCTGAGCGCCAGCGCCACGCTGGAACATGGTGCGATCAGCATCAGCGCTACCGAAACTGCGCTGAACATCTACCTTGCAGAAAAGCTGCGCGCCTTCCACACGGACTACCCCGGCATCCGCCTGCGCATCTCCAACCATTCCACGCCGCAGGCTTTGCAGGCCGTGAAAAACGGCGAGGTGGATTTTGCCGTCATCACCACCCCTGCCGAGGTGGAAAGCGGACTGAAAATGGTGGAGCTGAAGCCCTTTTATGAGGTGCTTGTGGGCGGCAGGACCTTTACTGCCCTTGCCAGCCAGAACCTTTCGCTGAAGGAGCTGAACAATTATCCGCTGATCTCTCTGAGCGACGAAAGCATGACCCGCGCCTTTTACCGGCAGTTCTTTCTGGACCACGGCGCGGTGCTGAAGCCGGATACCGAGGCCGCCACCACCGACCAGATGCTGACCCTTGTCAAAAGTGAGCTGGGCATTGCATTCCTACCCCAGCCCATGACGCAGGATGCACTGGCCCGCGGCGAGATCGTGCAGCTGCATCTGCAGGAGATCATCCCTCAGCGCTCCATCTGCCTTGTGTACGACCATCACCGCCCGCTGAACACGGCAGCCCGCAAGCTCCAGCAGATGCTGACCAAGGCGGCCCCTAATCGCCCGGAACACAAATAACCGCCGGGCCGGGATGTACCACAGGCCGTTGTTGTTCTCGTCCATGTACTGCTTTGGCCCCTGTCGGAGATCAGCCTCGGCATTCACTGCCGTCACTTGACAAAAACACCGTTTTCGTGTTAACATAACGGTGTTATTCGTATGATACAGGAGCATGTATGAGAGACGAACGCGAAACCAAGGAAAAACTGCTGCAAAGCGCCAAAGCCGAGTTTATTGCCAAGGGCTATCAGGGTGCTTCCCTGCGCACCATCTGCAAAAACTCCGGCGTGACCACCGGTGCGCTGTACTTTTTCTTTAAGGATAAAGACGACCTGTTCACCTCACTGGTGGCACCGCAGATCAACACCCTCAAATCCGTGCTGATAGAGCACATGCGGCAGGAGCTGCTGGTGATGGAACAGGGCGAGGATGCCCCCACCAACGAATATCAGGATGACGGCTATGCAGCCCGGCAGGGGCTGCACCTGCTGTACCAGAACTACGATCTGTTTTTGCTGCTGATCACCGGCAGCTACGGCTCCAGTCAGGAGCACTTTGTGGATGATCTGGTAGCCATTGCAGAGGATCACTACCGCATCCTTTCCAACCGGCAGGCCGCTTTGATGGGCGTAGCGCCGCCGGATGATTATACCATCCACTGGATGGCCCATATGCAGATCGATGCCTTTGTGCACCTGCTTACCCACGAAACGGACGAGGCCAGGGCCATGAGCCACCTGCCGGGTATCCTGCGGTATATGCTCTGCGGCTGGAACGGTCTGTTCACACAGTAATTCTTGTTTTTTCCATGGTGCTGTATGCGCCATGGATTTTATAAGCCCCTCAGCATAACAGTGTTATGTTCTGTTAACTTTTTTCAATGAGGAAACGATCATGTATCTGGAAGTAAAGGATCTGTGCAAAAGCTACGGTGAAGGCGGCAGCTATACGCAGGTGCTGAAAAATGTATCCCTTGAGGTGCAGCAGGGCGACATGTGCGTGATCCAGGGCACCAGCGGCTCTGGCAAATCCACCCTGCTCAACTGCATTGGCGGTCTGGACACGGTGGACAGCGGCTCCATTGCCGTGGACGGCAAGGAACTGGTGGGCCTGAATGCAAAACAGCTTGCGGACTACCGCCGGGACGAGCTGGGCTTTATTTTTCAGTTCTACGACCTTGTGCCGGACCTGACCGTGCAGGAGAACATTCAGGTATGCCAGTACCTTACCCGCAGCCCGCTGGACATGAAGGAGCTGCTGCAGGTGCTGGGCCTTACCGAGCACAAAAACAAATTCCCGTCTCAGCTTTCCGGCGGCCAGCAGCAGCGGTGCGCCATTGCCCGGGCGCTGATCAAGAACCCGCACCTGCTGCTGTGCGATGAGCCGACCGGCGCACTGGACAGCAAGACCTCCCGCGAGATTTTGATGCTGCTGGAACGGGTCAATGCCCAGTACGGCACCACCATGCTTATTGTCACCCATAACAATGTGATCAAGAACATGGTCCATCAGGTGGTCATGATCAAGGACGGCCAGATCCACCAGAACTACCGCAACGCCGTGCGCACGCCCGCTGACCAGCTGGAGGACCTTTGATATGCAGAAGATTCTTTTCCGCCGTGTCCTGCGGGACCTCCGGCACAACCTGCCCCGGTATGCAGCGCTGTTCTTTCTGGTGCTTCTTTCCATGTTCATGGTCGTCTCCCTGATGGGCGCTGCCGAATCCATCATTCAGGGTGCTGCACGCAGCGATGAAGAAAATCTTGTAGAGAACGGTCAGTTCGGTGTGTTCGTCCCCCTGACCAATGCGGAGATCTCCCAGATCGAAGCTTCCGGTGTGACCCTGCAGAAGGATTTTTCGCTGGACTTCAAGGCAGACGATGCCACCGTGCGTGTTTACCAGTGCCGGCAGAACATCGACCTGTTTGTACCCACCGCGGGTGCCGGCACCGTGCAGCCCGGCGAGATCTTGCTGGAGCAGCACTATGCCGATGTTCACGGCCTTGCCGTTGGCAGCACGCTGGAACTGGGCGGCAGAAGCTTTACCGTTGCAGGCACCGGCAGTACGCCGGATTACGATGCTGCGTTTGAAAAAACTTCCAGCACCACCGTTGATCCCAAGCAGTTCGGTGTGGGCTTTGTGTGCCCGGCCGATTACGAAGCGCTGAATGCATCCGGGCTGGCCTTCCAGACCGAGAGCTATACCTACACCTATCGTCTGGGCAGCAGTGCCACCGATGACAGCCTGAAAGCCCTGCTGCAGTCCTTTGAGCTGGACCGCAGCAAAGTGACGGACACCTATTTTCTGGATTATCTGGCACAAGCTGAGCAGACCCGCACCGATCTGCAGGATGCGCTGGATGCCCTTGCGGATGGCTGCAACGAGCTGACCGACGGCATGGACGAGCTTGTGAGCTGCAGTGCCGACCTGAACGACGCTGCGGACACACTGTTCGATGCCATGACCGCGCAGGTGCAGAGCAGCCTTGCCGAGGCAGGCATCACCGTGCAGCTGACAGCAGAAAATTACAGCACCCAGCTGAAAAAACTTGCAAACGATCCCGGCACCTCGGCCCCGCTCAAGGAAACTCTGCGTCAGGCCGCCGACGAGCTGCACGCACTGGAGCAGTTCCGCAGCGGCGTGCACGCCTATACCTCCGGCGCAGACGCTGCTGCTTCCGGCAGCGGCCAGCTGGCCGAGGGCCTTACCGCGCTGGACGATGCCAGCAGCACCCTTGCAGCGGGTGCCGACAGCGTAGCGGACGCTGTGCTGGGCCTTTTGAATGAGCAGCTTGCTTCCAGCGGGCTGGATGTCACGCTGACACGCGATAATTTTGCCGCGCAGCTTGCTGCCTTGTACAGCGGCAGCAGTGCCGTGGATTCCTCTCTGCGTTCTGCACTGGACGAAGCACAGGATACGCTGGGCCAGTTGGATACGTTCCGCACGGCCATCCGCGATTACACCTCCGCCGTGGAAGCTGCCCGGGATGGCAGCGCCCAGCTGCGGGACGGCGTGCAGGAGCTGCAGGATGCTGCGGACGATCTATTGGACAAATACTTCCGCTATGATCTGGATAACCTCACCCAGTTCCTGCCCGCCGCCGAAAATCCGCGCATCAACGGTGCCGCCGGCGATGTGGAGATCAACCGCTATGCCAGCAACGCCGCCGGTGTGATCCTGATGATCCTGTTCACCTACGTCATTTCGGTGTTCGTGGTGCACAACATTGAGCAGGAAAGCAGCATCATTGGTGCGCTGTATGCGCTGGGCGTGAACCGGCGGCAGCTGCTGGTACATTATCTGGCAGCGCCGGTGTTCATTTCCTGGCTGGGCGGTGCATGCGGCCTGCTGCTCAGCCTGACCCCCATTGGCTGCCGGCTGCAGATGCAGGACACCTTCAGCTACTATTCTCTGCCGCCGCTGTCGGTGTATCTGCCGGGCTGGCTGCTGGCCTATGCGCTGGTCATGCCGCCGGTGGTGGCCGCACTGGTCAACATCATCGTCATCCGCAAGGAGCTGAACCGCACCGCTCTCTCGCTGCTGCGCAGTGAGCAGAAGGCCGGGCACGCCAGCAAAATTTCCCGCATCGATCTGGGCCGCATGGGCTTTCTGCCCCGGTTCCAGCTGCGTCAGCTGCTGCGGGAGATGCGCTCCGCTTTTGCTGTTCTGGGCGGCATGTTCATCTGCCTGCTGGTGCTCATGATCAGCCTGAACACCTACCACCTGTGCAGCAATTTCAACCTGCGCAGCATTGCCGAGACCACCTACGAATACTGCTATACCTACAAATACCCTACTGAAGAGGTGCCAGAGGGCGGCACCCCGGCCTATGCCGAGACCCTCAAGCAGACCGCCTATGGCTACGACCTTGAGGTGATGATGCTGGGCATTGACCCCGGCAACCCGTACTTTGATGTGACCCCCAGCACCAAAAAGAGCGAAGCAGTCATTTCCAGCTCTGTTGCCCAGAAATTTGGTGTGGGCAAGGGCGATACCCTCGTGTTGAAGGATGAAGTGAACGAGGTGAACTACGCCTTTACCGTAGCCGATGTGGTGCACTATTCCAGTGCCTTGTACATCTTTATGGACCGCGATGCCATGCAGGAGCTGTTCGGACAGGCGGACGACTACTACAATGTCGTTTTTGCCGACCATGCGCTGGATATTGAGAACGGACGGCTGTACTCCACCGTCAGCCGCGAGAGCGTGGAGCAGGCCTCCTCCGTTTTCAGCAGCATGATGCTGCCCATGGTCCTGATGGTCAGCGTGCTTTCGGCCGTGATCTTCCTTGTGGTGCTGTACCTGATGGTCAAGGTCATGGTAGACCGCTCGGCCTATTCCATCTCCCTGATGAAGGTCTTTGGCTACCGCACCAGTGAAGTACGGCGGCTGTATCTGGACGGCAATTTCATCGTGGTGGCGCTGGGCGCACTGGTGTGCATTCCTGCTGCCAAGGCCGTGATGGATGCCATCTACCCGAACTTTATCGCCAACGTGGCCATTGGCATGGAGCTGAGCTTCTCGCCGCTCACCTACCTTGGCATCTATATCGCGGTGCTGGCGTGCTACCTGCTTGTTGAGGTGCTGCTGGTGCGCAGGCTCAACAAAATGACCCCCGCCGAGGTGCTCAAGAACCGGGAATAAAGATGTAGTTCCTGTATCATCCTGTTGGCTGGCTGCTGGCAACAGCAGCCTTTCCATAGGCTCAGAGGTTAGCATGGGCTAATTTCTGGCATTTCCATACGAAAGGACGGAATCATATGAGCGAACCAAAAGAAGCTTCGCGCACATCGGCTCTGCCGTGGCTGCTGGGACAGACCGGCGGCCAGCAGAGCAAGTACCTTGCCAGCGTGCTGACTGCCATTGTGGGCGTTGCCTGCCGGGTGGCCCCCTACTTTGTGGTGGCGCGCATCATCGCGCAGCTGATGGCGGGCAACCGTGAGGCCGGGTACTATCTGCGGCAGTGCGGCCTGATTGCCCTGCTGTGGGCCGGGCAGGTGGTGTTCCATGCCATCTCCACCACCATCTCCCACAAGGCCACCTTTGCCGTGCTGGGCGATATCCGCAAGCGCTGCACCGACAAGCTGGCCCGGATGCCGCTGGGCGATGTGCTGGATATTCCCAGCGGCGCACTGAAGAGCACCGTTGTGGAGCGCATCGATGCAATGGAGACCACGCTGGCACACATCGTGCCGGAGTTCACCTCCAACCTGCTGGCACCCATCTGCCTGCTGATCTGCCTGTTTGCGGCGGACTGGCGCATGGCACTGGCCGCACTGATCACGGTGCCGCTGGGCTTTGCCTGCTACATGGGCATGATGGTGGGTTACGAGCCGAACTATCAGCGCACTGTGCGCGCCACCCGCGCCCTGAACGATGTAGCGGTGGAGTACATCCACGGCATCGAGGTCATCAAGGTGTTCGGCAGGGCCGAAAGCAGCTATCAGCGCTTTGTGGCTGCGGCCCACGAGGGTGCTGCCAGCTATGTGGACTGGATGCGCAAATGCAACCTCTACTTCACCTTTGGCATGTGCATCATGCCCACCACACTGGTGTCCGTGCTGCCCATCGGCTGCCTGCTGGTAAAGGGCGGCAGCCTGACCCCGGAGACCTTTGTATCCTGCATCATCCTCTCGCTGGCCATCATCGATCCGCTCATCACCTGCATGAGCTATACCGACGATATCGGCACCATGTCCGCCATTGTGGCCGAGGTGCGCAATGTGCTGGATGCCCCCGAGATGGAGCGCCCGGACACTGCTGCCCGGCAGCCCGCCAACAACACCCTGCAGCTTGAGGATGTGCACTTTGCCTACCACGAAAAAGAGGTGCTGCACGGCATCTCCCTCACCATCCCGGAAGGCAGCGTGACCGCACTGGTCGGCCCTTCCGGCAGCGGCAAGTCCACCATTGCACGGCTGATCTCCTCGCTGTGGGATGTAAAGAGCGGCCGCATCACACTGGGTGGCGTAGACCTGAAGCAGCTGCCGCTGGATGACCTGAACAGCCGCATCGCCTACGTGAGCCAGGACAACTACTTGTTCAACCGCACCATCCGTGAGAACATCCGCATGGGCCGTCAGGGTGCCACCGATGCTGAGGTGGAGGACGCTGCCCGGCGCAGCGGCTGCCACGACTTCATCATGAGCCTGGAAAACGGCTACGACACCGTGGTCGGCTCCAGCGGCGGGCACCTTTCCGGCGGCGAGCGCCAGCGCATCACCATTGCGCGTGCCATGCTCAAGGATGCGCCCATCGTCATTCTGGACGAAGCCACCGCCTACACCGACCCGGAAAATGAAGCTGTGATCCAGCGCAGCGTGGCAAAGCTGGTGCAGGGCAAGACCCTGATCGTAATCGCGCACCGCCTTTCCACCATCCGGGATGCCGACTGCATCTATGTAGTCAAGGACGGCTGCATTGCTGAGCATGGCCCCCACGAAGCCCTGCTGGCTGAAAACGGCCTGTACAGCAGGATGTGGGCAGCACACATCTCGGCCAAGGATACCGCAGAGGAGGAACCGGATCATGCTTGATATCATTCGTAAATTCTTTGCATTCTGCGGCGAAGAGAACCGGAAAAAGTTCCAGAGATCCATTGTGCTGGGCGTGCTGCAGGCCGTGTTTGAAGCGCTGCGCATCCCGGCCATTGCACTGGTGCTGCGGGACCTGTTTGAAAACAATGTTACCACCACCACGGCGCTGGGCAGTCTGGCCATCATGGTGGTCAGCATCATCGGCACAGGCCTGATAAAGTATCAGGCCACCATGCTGCAGACCGAAGCAGGCTACGGTACCTGCGCCGACAAGCGCATTGAGATCGCCGAACATCTGCGCTACCTGCCCATGGGTTACTTCAACGCCAACAGTCTGGGGCAGATCACCTCGGTTGCCACCAACACCATGCAGAATCTGGAAGGCGTGGCCACCCGCGTGATCATGCTGGTAAGTCAGGGCCTGTTGACCACCACCCTGATCATTGTAATGCTGCTGTTCTTTGACTGGCGCATTGCGCTGATCCTTGCCATCGGCTTTGGCATCTTCCTGCTGGTGAATAACCGCCTGCAGAAGGGTTCGCAAGCCCTCTCTGAGCAGAAGATCAGCGCCGACACCGTGCTGGTGGACCAGATCATGGAATACATTCAGGGCATCTCGGAGGTAAAGGCGTTCCACCTGCTGGGCAAACAGGCAACCTCCCTGAACAAGGCCATTGCAGATAATGTGGCTGTGAACACCGCCATGGAGCTGAAGCTTATCCCTTACATGGCTGTGCAGAACCTTGTGGTGCGCCTGACCGGCACTGCCATGACGCTGGCCTCCCTGCTGTTCTGGCTGAATGGCAGCATGAGCCTGCTGAACTGCGTGCTGATGATCATTTGCTCCTTCCTTGTTTTTGCAAGTCTGGAAACTGCGGGCAGCTATTCCGCCCTGCTGCGCACCGTTGATCTGAGCGTGGACAAGGCCAACGAAATTCTTTCCACCCCACAGATGGACACCAACGGTGCCGACATTGTTCCTGCCACCCACACGCTGGCCGCAGCGCACATCGATTTTGCCTATGGCACCCGCAAGATCATTGATGATGTCAGCCTGACCATCCCCGATAAGACCACCACTGCCATCGTCGGCCCCTCCGGCAGCGGCAAGACCACCCTTACCAGTCTCCTTTCCCGCTTCTGGGATGTGGATGCCGGCAAGGTGACACTGGATGACCGTGATGTGCGGGAGTACAGCATGGACAGCCTGATGAAGAACTTCTCCTTCGTATTCCAGAATGTGTACCTCTTCCATGACACCATTGCCAACAACATCCGCTTTGGTCAGGAAGACCTGCCGCTGGAAAAGGTGAAGGAGGCGGCCCGCAAGGCCTGCTGTGATGACTTCATCGAGGCTTTGCCCGACGGCTACGACACCGTGATCGGCGAGGGCGGCGCAAGCCTTTCCGGCGGTGAGAAGCAGCGCATCAGCATTGCACGCGCCATGCTCAAGGATGCGCCCATCGTTATTCTGGACGAAGCCACCGCCAATGTGGACCCCGAGAATGAGGATCGCCTGCAGAAGGCGATTGAAGCCCTGACCCGGGATAAGACCATCATCATGATCGCACACCGGCTCAAGACGGTGCGTCATGCCGACCAGATTTTGGTAGTGGATCATGGCCGCATCGTGCAGCAGGGCACCCACGAACAGCTGAGCGCACAGCCCGGCATCTACGCCGATTTTGTCGGCGGACGCAAGCAGGCTGCCAGCTGGAAGCTGTAGCCTCGATCTTCCCTGTACCGGAAAAGCAGGTGCGTTCTGCGGAGCGCACCTGCTTTTTGCTGTTTTATCTTTACTTTTCCTGGATCTGTTTGCCGGTGAGATGCTCAATGGTGATCTCGTAGAGCTGCACGGCCTTGATGGCCAGCGCAATTTCCTTTTCCACCTCTTCCTTGCCGGGGTAATACTTCATGCCAAGCTCCCGCACGCGGGCCTCGGTAGCAGCGGCATCGTCGATCAGATGGCAACGGCCAAACACCACGGTGCTCTGCACATAAGGTGCCCAGTCGCCCGGCTCAAAGTGTTCGTTGCCGTAAACGGTAAAGCATACCTTATCGTTCTGTTTCAGCGCGTCCACCTTCTGGCCGGACTTTGCACCGTGGAAGTAGATCTTGTCATGCTCCTGATCGTAGTAATAATTCACCGGAATCGCAAAGGGATAGCCATCATCACCGTTCACTGCCAGCACGCCCCGCCGGGACTGCTGCAGCAGGTGCTTTGCAGCTTCTTCCGGGATGGCGCGGCTGGCTCTTCTCATGGGTCTGAACATTTTTGTTTCCTCCATGTATCACAGGTTTGCGGTGCGCACTCATGCACCCTTGATGATGCGGATGAGGGTCTTATCCAGCTGGATGGTGCGGTTCCACGGGTTCAGGATGACCCCGCTGATTTCCTTTACCGTAAGCGCAGCATCGAACAGCTTTTCGATGTCCACCAAAAAGGTGGACTGGATCTGCTCGGCCCCTTTCAATTCCTCTTCAAAGCTGGTAAATGCATACCACCAGCTTGCGCCATCGGCTGTCCGGATGGCCCGCAGCTGCATCTGCCCGCCGCCCAGAGCCGGCTCTACGGCCACGACCAGCTGGCCATGCTCCTTCATGCGCCGCCGGATCACGGTAAGGGTGTGGGCCAGCTGTTCCTGTGTGGCCTCCTGCTGCAGGGCGGCTACCGCCTGCTCGATCTTTTCGTTGCCGTTCAGGCCCTTGTCTCTGGGTTGATTCATCAGGATGATCCTTTCTGTGCTGTTTTTCTTATTTTACCACGCTTTGCTTTGGCAGAAAAGCCCCCGTTTCGCCCGCCCCCCGATGCAAAAGGCAAACTATGGTTGCTTTTTGGCTGCTGTGCGATTATAATGGAAAGAAAGAACCTTTTCTGCCCGCTGCGGCATTTTTTATGACGCAAAAGTTAGTATTCGCTAATTCAAGATTACAAGGAGGGATCCACAATGAAATACGCCGGAAAGCCAATGGGAATGTGGATGCTGTTCCACCGTTCCTTCACCCATCACCTGACCGTGGAGTTTGGTCTGACCCCGCAGCAGGCAAAGGCCGTGGAAGCTCTGGCAAAGCCTGAATATCGGCGCATCATTGCCAGACTGCCGGCGTTTGAAAAGGGCGACCGCTTTGAGATGAACATTGTGAACTGCGCCATGCTGTGTGCCTACATCCTCAACATGCCGCAGCGGCCGGAGGTAGGCCCCCTGACCGATTACTATGCGGCTTCCATGATGACCCCAGCCATGAAGTGGTTCTGCCGGCAAAGCGGCAAAAACAAGTATACTAAAAAGGACATTGCAGAGATGCAGGCCACCGCAAAGCTGCGCGCTGGCGACCGCAACCCGTACTCCTGGAACATGGATCTTTACCCCTATGAGGACGGCAGTGGCTACGAAGCACGCTTTACCTGCTGCGGCATCTGCACCCTGACAAAGGAGCTTGGCCTTTACGACCTGACCCCGGCCATGTGCCATCTGGACTACACCATGAGCGATGCCGGCGGTGCAAGCACCTTTGTGCGGCAGTACACCCTTGCTTCCGGCGGGCCTTACTGCGACTGCGGCTATCATAAAAAGTAAGCATCCACACAAAAGAGGACACCCGCCGGGGGTGTCCTCTTTGCATTTAAGTAAGGGTCACAGCAGCAGATCGAACAGGCCGATCATTACCGGCATAGACACAATGGAAAGCAGAGTGGTCAGCACATACAGCGCGCTGGAATGCGCCGCGTCGCGGTCATAGAGCTGAGCCATGGAGGTAACGGTAGCACAGGCAGGGGTGATGGCGGCAAGATAGACCGTCATCAGGATGTTCTTGCCGTCTGCCACCCAGCTGGATGCATGGCAGGCCCACAGCAGCACCAGAACCACCAGCGGGCATACCACCAGACGCAGCACTGTGGGCAGATAGTTGCGGCGGGTGCAGAACACCTCCCGCAGCGGTTTTTCTGCAATGGCCATACCAGCCAGCAGCATGCCCATCGGTCCCATCATGCTGCCCACTGAGCTCATGGTATTCTGCAGCGGTGCAGGCAGCACCACGCGGAACCAGTACAGCAGTGCACCGGCTGCAATGGCGATCATGTTGATATTGGTGAGCACCTTTTTCCAGTCCAGCGCACTGCTGCCCTGCAAAAGGGAACTGGCGTGGGTCCACAGCAGCACCAGCTGCACAATGATGAATGCGCAGGAGTAAATGACATACGCATCGCCCATCAGCGCCTTGACCAACGGGATCACCAGTGCAGCGGCGTTGCTGTAGATCACATTCACCTGCTCCACGGCATCCAGCTTGAGCGGGCGGCTCAACAGGGCGCTGAGCACCAGCAGCACCACATGGATGGCCACCGCAATGCCCATGGAATACAAAAGGCCCTTGCGGATCTCCGGCGTATCGTCGATCTGAAAGGCGTTGATGATCACGCAGGGCGTGACCAGATACACCATGACCACCGAGAGCACCCGGCTGTCGCTGGCCTTCAGCAGTCCCACCTTGACCACAGCATAGCCCATGATCAGAATGAGGAACAGCTGCGCGATCTGCTGCATCAATAACAGACTTATCTCCATTGTTTTTTCCTTTCCCCTTCCCTTTTTCAAAACCCAAAGGGAGAGCCGCCTTCCGCAAGGCAGCTCTCCCCTTTTTCTGATTTTATTTGCCGCTCGTCAGCCGCGCCACATGCAGCGCCAGATAGGCGGTTTCCTCGTTGGGCAAAAACACGCCGTACTTGCGCAGCACAAAGGTGCGTATCTTTTCCGCACAGGTCACTGCCGCCGGGTAGTTCTGCTGCATCTGCTGGAACAGGAAGTCGTCCTCACTGTCCATCAGCTTGCCGGAGAAGAATCGCTCAGCAAAATACTGCAGGTGGCTCACGAACCGCGCATAGTGGATACTCTCGGTGCTCACCGGGCAGTGCATACTGTAGGTGACAATGTTGGACAACTCACCGATCAGCTGCGCTGCCCGCATGGCATCGTAGCCGGCCTGCGGGTCCTGCCGGGCGTTGACGATGTGGAAGGCGATGTTGCCTGCCTCTTCGTCCGGCAGCTCAATGCCAAGCTTTGCCTTTACCTTCTGCAGGCCGCGCTGGCCCACCGCGTACTCCTTGGGATAAAAATGCTTGATCTCCCAGAAGATACGGTTGGTCACCACAAGGCCCTTTTGCTGGCGCTCCACTGCAAAATGCAGGTGGTCGGTCAGCAGCAGATAGATGTGTGCCGAAAGCTTGACCCCCAGCGACTGCTCTGCGTCGTCCACAATGTCCTGCGTCAGTTCCAGATAGGATGCCGGAATGCTGGAAAACAGCTCCAGCATAGGCTGTGCGTCCGGGTTGGACAATGGAAGGAACACGCGGTCTGAGGGCTGCCGTTCAATGGGTTCGCCCGCCTTGCGGCCATAGCCGATGCCCTTGCCCAGCAGGATGGATTCTTCACCGCTGTCGTCCTGCACCAGCACAACACTGCTGTTCAGCACCTTCTGAATGTGCATCGGTCCTTCCTCCTCCCGTTGAAACCTTCAGGACTTCCGCTTAGTCCAGATCTTCGCCGTTGGAAGCAATGACCTTCTTGTACCAGTAGAAGCTGTCCTTGCGGCTGCGGGCCAGAGTGCCGTTGCCCAGATCATCCTGATCCACATAGATGAAGCCATAGCGCTTGGACATCTGGTTGGTGGAAGCAGAGATCAGGTCGATGGGTGCCCAGGTGGTGTAGCCCCACATCTCAACACCCTCGTCGATGGCCTTGCCCATCTCGCTGATGTGCTGGCGGAAGTACTCCACACGGTAAGGATCGTGGATGGAGCCGTCGGCCTCCACCACGTCCTTGGCACCCATGCCGTTCTCCACCACCATCAGCGGCTTGCGGTAACGGTCGTACAGCTCGATCAGGCTGTAGCGCAGGCCCTTGGGGTCGATCTGCCAGCCCCAGTCGGTGGAGGGCAGATACGGGTTCTTGACACCCAGCACGGTGTTGCCGGGGGTACGCTCTGCGTTCGGGTCCACAGACTCGGTCATGGTCATATAGTAGCTGCAGGAAACAAAGTCCACACAGCCTACCTTCAGGGTGGCAGCGTCCTCGGGCAGCATTTCCACATGGATGCCCTTGCGCTCGAACATCTTGAGGATCAGGCGCGGGTACTCGCCCCAGACGTGCACATCGGCGTAGAACAGGTTTTCCAGATTCTTGGCCTGCGTAGCCAGCTCATCATCGGGTGCGCAGGTGCGGGCATAGGTGGTGAGCTTGGTGAGCATGCAGCCCACTTTGCTGCCGGGGATGATATCGTGGCAGTCCTTTACCACCATGGCGCTGGCCACCAGCTGGTGATGCAGAGCCTGATAGCAGGTCTCCAGCATCTTATCCTCGGGCACGCGGCTGGGGATGATGCCGGCGGTGGTGAACGGGTGACGGATCACGCTGTCCACCTCATTGAAGGTGAGCCAGTACTTGACCTGATCCTTGTAGCGCTCAAAGCACGCATGGCAGAACTTTGCAAAGCAATCGATGACGCGGCGGTCCACCCAGCCATTGTACTTGGTGGCCAGTGCCAGCGGCATTTCGTAGTGGCTCAGCGTGACCAGCGGCTCGATGCCGTTCTTGTGCATCTCAGCGAACAGGTCGCTGTAGAACTGCAGGCCCTTTTCGTTCGGCTCTGCCTCCTCGCCGGTGGGGAAGATGCGGGTCCATGCAATGGAAACGCGCAGCATGGTAAAGCCCATCTCGGCAAACAGCTTCAGGTCTTCTTTGTAATGATGGTAGAAATCGATGCCGCGGCGCTTGGGATAATAGGTATCGTCCTTGTCGGCCATGGCAGCAGCAATGTGTGCGTCATCCATGGCAACATGGGACTTGTAATCCTTCACGTCGGTGTTGGGCTTGTAGGTGGCAACGTCGGCCACGCTGGGGCCTTTGCCGTCCACGTTCCATGCGCCCTCTACCTGATTAGCGGCAACAGCGCCGCCCCAGAAAAAGCCTTTGGGGAAACTCATTTATTTGCCTCCAGTTTCAGCAGTGCGGCACCGGGCACCACAGCGCCCTCGGCCACAGTCTTGATGGTGAACTCATCGGCGTTGGTCACGACGATGGGGGTAGTTACATCATAACCGTCTGCCTTGATCCCGTCAAGGTCAAACTTCATCAGCAGCTGGCCTTTCTTGACAGTCTCGCCGTCCTTGACCTGCGGGTCAAAGCCCTTGCCGTCGCGCTTGACGGTGTCCATGCCGATGTGCATCAGCAGCTCGGCACCGGCAGTGGTCTTCATGGAGATGGCGTGCTTGGTGCCGAACACGGACTCGATCACGCCGTCAGCGGGAGCGTACAGCTCACCCTTCTCGGGCACCACGGCAATGCCGTCGCCCAGGATCTTCTGGGAGAAAACTTCATCCTTGACCTCTTCCAGAGCAATGGCCTTGCCCTGCAGGGGGCTGCTGATGGTGGAATCCGCAGCTGCTGCGTCTGCAGCAGTCTCGGGAGCGGGTGCAGCGGTCTCATCCTCTGCGGGGGTCTCGTCCTTATACAGGAAGAAGGACAGTGCGAAGGAAACAACAACGGAGATCACCAGACCAACTGCAGCCCACAGGATGTTCTTGCCGTTATCCGGGTCAACGAACATGGCCATGCCAGCCAGACCGGGGCCCATGGCAACGAATG
>OLGY01000359.1_pt1 | contig 34469 bp, 22 predicted proteins | sample 1605951 | NCBI WGS metagenome assembly OLGY01 (sample SAMN03283280) | human gut metagenome | biome: human-associated habitat; material: feces | host: Homo sapiens | place: Peru | collected 2012
AAAAGCATTTGGCTTAACTTCTTAACTCCTTTAACTACTGAATTCTCTGAACTTGTGAAAGTTCAGTTATTTATAACCAACTGCCCATTGCTTTCGTCTACCGAAACCTCTCCCCCCTTTTTCAGACTTCCGAAGAGCAGTTCGCGCATAAGCAGCGGCTTGAGCATAGAGCCTATGACGCGGTCAATCTCTCGCGCTCCGTACTCGGGCGTAAATCCGCGGTTGAGCAGCAGTTGCCGTGCTGAGTCGGTGAGGTGCATCGTCACGTTCTTGGCGGTGAGTTTGAGCTGCAGCTTGGCGAGCTTCTTGTCGAGGATGAGCGATGCCATCTGGCGTGTCATGTCGCCGAAGACAACGATGTCGGTGAGTCGGTTGATGAATTCGGGCTTGAATGTCTTCTTCACCTGTGCAAGCATTGCCTCGCCTCGCGACACCCCTCCCATGAATCCGATGCTTGCACGTGATGCATACTGGGCACCTGCATTGGATGTCATTATGATGATGGTGCCACGCAAGTCGGCTCGCTGACCGTGGTTGTCGGTGAGCGTTGCGTAGTCCATCATCTGTAGAAAGATGTTGAAGATGTCGGGATGAGCCTTCTCTATCTCGTCGAAGAGCAGCACGCAGTTGGGCGACTTGCGCAAAGCAGCAGTCAGTTGTCCGCCGTCCTCGTAGCCCACATAGCCTGCCGGCGCACCGATGAGCTTTGCCACAGCGTGCTTCTCGGCATATTCGCTCATGTCGAATCGCACCAGATTGACACCCATGCAGCGTGCCAGAGTGCGTGCCACCTCGGTCTTGCCCACACCCGTAGGACCAACGAACAGCAGCGACGCCATCGGTTTGTCGTCGTCGCCGAGTCCGGCTTTAGCCATCTGCACAGCCTCAACCACCTCGTTCACGGCACGGTCCTGTCCGAATATCTCGGCACGCATATCGTCCGACAATGTCTGCAACGCCACATTGGTGGTGTCGCGCAGAGCGGCAGCGTCTATCTTGCACATCTTGGCAAGTATCTCGCCCATCAACCGGCGGTCGACGGTCTGGCGCTTCTGGGTGGTGAGCGGATGGGTCTCGCGATAGGCTCCCGCCTCGTCGATGAGGTCGATTGCCTTGTCAGGCAGGAAGCGGTCGCTGATGTGGCGGGCAGTCTGGCGCACGGCAAACTCCATGGCACCCGTAGCGAACTTCACTCCGTGGAACTTCTCGTAGCCCGGGCGCAGTCCTTCGAGTATGCGCACGGCGTCGTCGATAGACGGTTCGGCAATGTCGATTTGCTGGAATCGGCGCACCAGCGACTTCTGGCTGGCTATGTAGCGGTTGTATTCGTCGTAGGTAGTGGAGCCGATGAAGCGTATCTCGCCGCTTTCGAGATAAGGCTTGAGCATATTGGAGGCATCGAGCGAAGCGTCACCGCCCGAACGCCCTGCTCCAACCATATTGTGTATCTCGTCGATGTAGAGTATGGCGTGACCCTCAGCGGTGAGTCCTTCCATCACCTGCTTGATACGCTTCTCGAAGTCGCCGCGGAATTGTGCACCAGCTATCATCGTACCCATGTCCATCATGTATATGCGCGAGAGCTTGAGGCGGTCGGGCACGTCGCCACGGGCAATACGAGCTGCCAGTCCGTACACCAAAGCTGTCTTGCCGACACCTGCTTCGCCGACGTGCAGCGGATTGTTCTTGTCCTTACGACAGAGCACCTGTATGGTGCGCTCCAGTTCAGCCTCGCGTCCGATGAGCGGATTATGCTGGGTGTAGGTGTCGGATATGCACGTCACAAACTCACGCCATGCCTGCCGGCGCGACTCGGTAGCCGTTTCCACTGCCTCGCCATTGTCGATGGCTTCCTGCGCATCATAGTAGCTCACGAGCGACGCCATGAAATCGCCTTGATTGTCGCCTATAAAGCGATTGAGTTCATAGGCAGCGCGCGACTCTTCGAGCATAAGCATGGCGGCTATGAGCTGTGGCACGTCGACAACGTCGATGTCGGCATACTGTGCCTGACGCACAGAGAGAGTCATCATCTCGGAGAACTGGTGCGAGCCTTCGATGGTGTAGCGCACACCTTCGGGCACGCGGTCAAGCGAGTCGAGATATTCGCCTATGGCAGCCGAAAATTCCTCGGGGTCGACGTTGATATCGAGCAAGGCGACCTGAAACGGCTCCTGACGGCTTACGGCAAGAAGCACGTGTTCGGGTGTCACAAACTCGTGGCGCCATGTGTCGCACGACTCTATTGCCATGCGCATGGCTGCGGCTGTATTATTGCTATTTTTCAAAGTTTCTACTTGTTTGGTTGAAGATAAAAACAAACGTCCTTATTCGGGTTTGCATTCCAGTCGGAGGGGGAAGTTCTGCTCGCGCGCCATCATGGTGGCTTTGCGCACACGCGATGTGGCTATATCGTAGCTGTATACACCCACTACGGCACTGCCTCGTTCGTGCACGTCGAGCATGAGGGCTTCTGCCTCGGGCTGGCTCTTATAGAATACGGTGTTGAGTACATGTACGACAAACTCCATGGTGGTGAAGTCGTCGTTGTAAATTATCACCTTGTAGCGACGCGGTTCGCGCAGGTCGACATTGGTGCGATTGCGTACTGAAGTTTGTTGTTTTGCCATAATTGTACAAACTTACAAATAAAAATCTACAAAAAGAACAATATTATAGATAAAATGACGCAAATTTCCACAAAAAACGCTTGCTTGATATCCATTTTTGGCATAACTTTGCAACCACACCTCTAAAACAACTAATTATTCATTAACAAAAACACAATTTGGTATGAAAAAATTAATCTTAATGGCAGTAATGGCGCTTGCAACCGTATCGTCATTCGCACAGCACGCAGTTGGTACATTCACAATCCAGCCTAAGGTAGGTCTTAACTTGGCTAACGTAACTAAGGGTGACGGTGACATCCGCGTAGGTGCTGTTGCCGGTGCAGAATTCGAATATCAGGTTAGTGACATCTTCAGTCTCTCGGCAGGTGCTCTCTACTCTATGCAGGGATGCAAGGGCGAGGTAAATGTAGAAGGTTTTGACGTTGACGCTACCGTTAAGCTCGACTATATCAACATTCCTATCCTTGCCAACGTTTACGTTGCTAAGGGTCTTGCCGTTAAACTCGGTATCCAGCCTGGCTTCAACGTAACAAGCAAGGCTTCTGTCGAAAAGAGTGGCACTAAGGTTACTACCGATCTCGACGGTATTGAGAGCGTTGACTTCTCTATTCCTATCGGTCTCTCATACGAAATCAACAACTTCGTAATCGACGGTCGCTACAACCTCGGCGTAAGCAAGATTATGGATGGCTCTGACTCAAAGAACAGCGTATTCCAGTTCACACTGGGCTACAAGTTCGCTCTGTAATAACTCACAAACTATACGCCCTGTAATGGCAAAAGCATTGATGATTAACGCTTTTACCATTACAGGGCGTTTTTTTATTATCAATTTATTAGGGTTTCTATTGTGTTGTGTCATTATTTCAAGAAATGTTATTATCTTTGCACTTGAAAAATCATCAAAATTTCAAAGGTGCAATGAGAAGCGTACATTTCGATACAAGTAGCAGTACCCTTAGGCAACGCATAGAAACAATGCCCGAGGACAGCGTGTTGTTCCGTTCAGACTTCCCTGATTACCACTCAGAATTTGTCGGTGCTACTTTGGCAGAGCTTACGGATGAAGGCATTTTAGTGAAGTTGGCTCAAGGCATCTATGCCAAGCCGAGGAGGAGTAAGTTTGGAGCAGTATTACCGTCCGTAGAGAAGATTGTACAAGCTATTTCTAAACGGGATAATGCGAAAGTAATACCTTTTGGCATGACAGCCTTAAACGCTTTGGGGTTATCGACTCAGGTACCTATGAATTATACATATCTGACAACAGGCAGTGAGCGAACAATCTGTCTGAAGAATCAGAAAGTGGTGTTAAAGCGCGGTGTTCCAAAGAACTTTTGCTATGCGACACGCCTCATATCCTTAATGGTGCAGGCTCTCAGAGCACTGAAACAGGAGAATGTTGGACAGGAGGAGATACAGACAATACGTACCCTTATAACGAGGGAATCAGACAAAGAATCTTTGACCAAGGATGTGGATATGATGCCTGCATGGATGAAAAGGATTGTAAAACCGATGCTTAATGATTAAAATTGAAAGGACAAAATTATGGGAAAGTTATGGCTTAATAATGTGTTGGTAGATCGTTTAGCCATGTTGCAGCAAACGGAAATAGATCACCCGGGCATCAATCAGGTAGCGATAGAAAAGGATTGGTGGGTGACAGTTACATTGAAAGCATTGTTCCAAACTGACTGTCGCGAGGCGTTAATCTTTAAGGGTGGCACTTCCCTTTCCAAAGGCTTCAACATTATCGAACGCTTTTCCGAAGACATAGACTTGGCTATCGGACATTCGTTTTTTGGTATAGAAAAAACAAGTAAGAGCCAGCGCGAGAAGTTGCGTAAGACAGCTCGTGCATATATACATGAGACGCTTTCTGTTCAGTTGGATGCCAGATTGAAAGAAATGGGTATTACCGGCTATAGCATAGAAAACATCACTCAGGTCCAAGATAAAAACGGCGAATGGAAAGCTATCGACTCTGACAAAGACCCTACGGTTATTTTGCTGCATTATCCTTCCATAGTTGAAGAAACAATCAGTTATATCCCACCACGTGTAAAAATAGAGATAAGTTGTCTTTCTATGGATGAACCGACAGAAGAACGCGAAATCCGTTCACTTATTGGCGAAAGTTTTGAAGATGAGGACACTGATGCAGGCAGCAGAATTAGGACTGTGGTGCCTACTCGCACTTTCTTGGAAAAACTGTTCTTATTGGCTGAAGAATTCCAGAAAGAAAAGCCGAGAAGTGTCCGTATGTCCCGCCACCTATATGATTTGGAGAAACTTATGGATACGGCATACGGACGCGAAGCATTGGCAGACCGTTCTCTTTATGATGCCATCGTTGAGCATCGCAAGGCATATTACGCCTTAAAGTACGTAAACTACGACCTCCATGCACCTGCCACTATTGACTTCATGTTGCCAGAACAAGCAAGGGAAGCGTGGAAAGCCGATTATACTGATATGAGACGCTTCTTCATCTATGGCCAATCGCTGGAGTTTGATGCGTTGATGCAGAGAATGAGAGAGTTAAACGAAAGAATAAGATACATGGCAATATCGCAGTAAGGGTATTGAAAAATATGTTATTTAAAACAAGAGAATTTAAAATCATGCTGGAATATCATAGAAAACTCTCAACTCTCAATTCTCAACTCTAAACTCTCAACTCTCAATTCTCAACTCTCAACTCTCAACTCTCAACTCTAAACTCTCAACTTTCAACTTCCAACCCTCAACCTTCAACTATATCAAGGTTGGCTTTCGCCCTCTACGTATTCTTCGAGGAACATGTGCTCGCCGTCGAACACTGCGTAGGTGAACTGCGTGATCCAATCGCCGAGAATCATCATGCGCGACTTGCGCGAGAGGATTAGGTCAAGTTCGATGTGGCGGTGGCCATATATGAAATAGTCGACGTTGGGATGGGTCTTCATGTATTGCTTGGTGTAGAGCACGAGGTGCTCGCGCTGCTCGCCCATGTATGGCGGTTCCATTCCGTCGACACGCTTGAGGCGCGAGTTCTTAGCCCAAGTGAGTCCGAACCACATGCTCCAGCGCGGATGGAGCGTACTGAACAGTACCTGACAGAGGCGGTTGTGGAACACACGCTTTATGAACTTGAACTTGCGGTCGGGGTCGCCCAGTCCGTCGCCGTGCGCCAGATAGAACACCTTGTCGTATATCTCAACCGTCTCCGGACGCGTATGAATTATCACTCCGCACTCGTCGTGCAGATAGCCATACGACCAAATGTCATGGTTGCCCGTGAAGTAGTGCACCTCAACGCCCATGTCGGTAAGCTCCGACAGTTTGCCGAGGAAGCGCGTGTAGCCCTTGGGCACCGCATAACGCCACTCATACCAAAAGTCGAACATGTCGCCCAGAAGGTATATGGCACGTGCCTTGGTCTTTATCGAGTCAAGAAAACGCACAAGCCGGCGCTCCTGAGTGCGGCTGTGGTCAATGGCCCACGACCCGAGGTGGGCGTCAGAAAGGAAATATACGTTCTTCATCCTGTCAAAACTCAAAATTGAATAATTCAAAATCGGTGCAGCCAATCAATTCAAAATTGAATAATTCAAAATCGGCAAAGCCGACCAATTCAAAACTCAAAATTCAAAATTCAAAACTCGATTAATCGAACCCCAGTTCTACGCGTGCCTCTTCGGTCATCATGCTCTGGTCCCATTCGGGTTCGAACACGAGGTTGACGTTCGACGACTTGACGTTCTCGAGCGAGTCAACCTTCAAGCGCACATCTTCGAGAATGAAGTCGGCAGCGGGGCACGACGGTGCTGTGAATGTCATGTCGATGTCAACATGTCCGTCGTCCTTGACATCAATCTTATAGATGAGTCCGAGGTCGTATATGTTGACGGGTATTTCGGGGTCGTAAACAGTCTTCAGCACATCAACGATGCGCTCCTCTATCTGAGTCTTTTCTTCCTGTGTCATTTGTATGTTTTATTGTTATAGTGATAGTCTCTTGCAAATTTAATTAAAAATTCTGTAATACGGGAAGAAATACAAAAAAAGTCCGGATGCCTCCGTTTATGTTCACACACAAACGGAAGATCCGGACTTCGAAGAATTAAAATTTACGAGTTGATTTGTCGTATTTCTTTACTCAGCAGTACCAACGCAGATAGCTACGCGGTTGTCGTCGTTAGATGCGAACGGCTGCTCAACATCACCCTTGAAGGTATAGCTGATGCGGTGTGCCTGGATGCCATACTCCTTTGTGAGGATGTTGAATACCGAAAGGGCACGACGCTCTGAGATGCGCTTGTTGTAAGCTGCTGTACCAGTGTTCTTGTCGGCATAGCCTACGATGGTAAGCTTAGCGTCCTCATGATTCTTCATGAAGTCGGCAAGCTCCTTAATCTTGTCCTTGCCAGCCTGGTTGACTACAGAAGAGTTGATCTTGAAGTGGATATCGCGACGGATTTCCTCCTTCTCCTTCTTCACCTCTGGCTGAGGAGCTGGTGCAGGCTCAACATACTTGTTCTCTACAACCGATGCCGGCTGAACGGGCTCCTGATAAGGATGGCTCTTCATGCTCTTGCCGAGATTGATGCGCACACCAGCCAAAGCATTGAAATACCAGTCGGAATTGCCTGCCTTCTTTGAGTTGTACTTGTCGGTGAGAACATTGGCATTGCCCTCAAGCATAATGCTGACACCCTTGCTGACACGAATAGAAACGTCTACACCGCCACGACCGAACGGACGTGCCTTAGTGCCGTCCCAGAGATACTCAAGATTGTACTTGTTGAGATTCTGCAGATTGGCAGCGATGTCCTGCACCTCGTCGTTGCCGTATGCCACATTGACACCAGCACCGAGGAAAGCTGTAACGTTGAGCACACGATTAGGATTCCAGCCACAGAAGAGGTTGCTGAGGTTGAGCATAAAGTCGAGACCAGGAGCAACATAGTTGAACTTATACTTGGCTGTAAAAGGCTGATCGCCTACCTTGTCGCGATAGCCCGACCATCCACCACGACTCTGGAGTCCGTTAGCCTGCAGACGCATAGCAAAAGCGGGTGAGAACTGATAACCCAAGCCAAGCTGGAAGTTAGGTGAAAGCATGTCGCCAAACTTACCTTCGCCAAGAGTGTACTGACCACCAGCCTGCAAGTCGAGGAACAGGTGCTTCTTAAACTGATAGTCGTTGCCTTCCTTATCAGTGTAGGTAGCTTGTGCAGCTGCAGTCATTGTGCCAACAGCGAGCAATGAAGCTGCCAAAAATGTCTTTATTGATTTCATACTTTAAGATATTTAGTGGTTTATTTACTTGTTTATTTCTTACTCTCAAGTTTCTTGAAGTTCTTCTCACGGACCTCACCTTCGTAAGAGTTTGTCACCGAATCGCGCTTGCTTGGATCGACAACACCATGGTCGCCCGAAGGAGAATCCATCACACACAGTTTCCAAGCACCCATATAGTCGACTGGCTTAAAGTAGAACACGGTGCGGATAGCATTAGGACCCTCAACCTCTTCAGAAAGAAAGACCGTACACTTCACCTCATTGAGATAGGTCTCATTGAACTTGATGTAGTCGATATGATGACTCTTTATCTTGAGCGCCTTGAGCTTGCCTATCATTACACCAAGTTGCTCATTGTTGAGAGGTTCCGGCTCAAGATAGAGCGAATCAGACTCTGTTTGTGCTGTGAAAAGCATGGCAGCAGCCTCAGTATAGCATTCGTTCTCGGCATAGCCAAAGAACTGGTCTACAAGCTGCACCACGGCTGTTGAGTCGGCATTTGTCATTGACAGTTCGAAACCAGTCTCAGTAGGTGCGGGCTTTTTCTGTTTACAACCAACGGCAGCAAACATAACAATAGCAACGGCTATTGCAAGAACATATTGACTTTTAAAAATGTGTTTCATCTTAACACTGTCTCTTAAAGTTTATATTGAGAAAAAAGGCAGGCACGCGCTTTACAGCCATGCCTGCCATCCGTTATTAGTTATTGTATGATAAAGTTCAAAAACTGTTACTTCTTAACAGTCTTTGTTGCAACCTGTGTCTTGTTAACCTTAACGATAACGTTTGTCTTCAATACACCCCAGTCGTAAGTGATCTCAGCAGGGATAGTAATTGTGAAGTCACCTACAGTCAGACCGTTGTTGTAGTAAGTAAGCTTACCATACTTGTTAGCAACGATAGGACTCTCTGTCGGAGCCTGGTAGTCCAACTTAATCTTAGTTGTCACCTCGCTCAACTTCTGGTCTTTACCATTGAGGTTTGTTGTAGCCAAATTTGTAAGGAGGTTGATCTTCTTAACACCATAGTAAGCGAAGTAGCTCTTAGAAGCCTCAGGACGCTTAGTATCAGTAAAGTTGTAGCCATTCCAGTTCTTGAATGTCAACTTAACATCAGCACTTGATACAGTAGCGTCAGTGAACTCAGCAGAAGCACCCTCTACAGTGATAGGACGGAGGAACTTGATGTCGAACTCGTTGTTTTCGATAGTGAGAGGAGCACCCCAGCAAGTTGCCGACTTAACAGCTACACGAGCGGTAAGCACCTTAGCCAACTGATCAGGACCAAATGCATTGAGCAGCTCAAGAGCCTCATCGTTCTTAGTTACCTCAACAATACCCTCGCGTGTCATTGTAGCAACAGGTACATATTTGCCCTTAGCTGTCACAAATGAGAGAACTGACAAATTAGGTAACATGTTATTAACAGCCTTGAGATTGTGACCATCAACAAATTCGAAGTAAGCATTACCATTTACGATCTTATTAAGAACGTCGTAAGGAGCCTTCATAGCGCTAAGAGCCAACTTGTTGCCAACGAGATTGCTCTTGATGTCGAACTTGAACAAATCCGTTGCACCAGGTGCACCAATCTGCTCTACGTTACCGTGGATTTCATCGTAGCCAGTACCAGCAGTGAGGTTATTTGCAGCATACCAAAGCTGCTTAGTCTTAGATGAGTTGCTGAACTCAGTAACAGGCTTGATGTTAATCTGAGAAGGAGTCCATGTGAACTTAACGTAGATGTACTTATGAGTAGCTGTCATACCAGGCTTCAAAGTATAACGTACGTAAGTAGAAACTTCCTTAACACCCTCGTTCTTGAAGATAGAGTAAGCCTCCTGACCAGAAATAATCCACTGGAGTACTTCTGTCATAGTACCCAAATAGTCTGTTCTTGTAGTACGAACAACACCGACATTATTCTCACGTTCTGAAGCATTGAGAGTGTTGTTGTTAAACTGTTTCAGATTATTTGCATAGCCATCGAACTGATATGTCTTCTCGAACTCGGCCTTAGACATGTTAATGTCCTTGTCAGCGAGAATCTGGTTCTCAACCTCATGCCAAGCAATCTTCTTATTGAGAGCCGGGTTATTGTCATCACAGTTCAGTGTGAATGCTGTGTCATCAGCGAAATCCTTAGTAATGAATGTAGGATCAGCCATAGTCTCAACAATCTTAAGCTTGAGATAACCAACAGCAACAACCTTGTTGTTTACAGTATCATTGAGCGCAACACGTACCAACGGTTCGCGGTCGATAGTAGCACGTGTCTGCTCGCCCTCACCATAAGCCTGCTGCTGACCCTTATCATTAACAGCCTGAGCACGGAGTGTATAACCGTCAGCTGCAATAGCTGCATGAGCACTCTGAGAAGTCTCATTCAAACCTCTTGTATAACCTACGAGTTCGAATGTATACTTAAATCCGTCGTTCTTAACGAGATCCTCAGTAGCATTCTTCTTCTCTACAGATACATACTTGTTATCGCTTGTCTTCCAGAATGTCTTAACATACTCACGGAGGTCGATACCTACTGCATCGTCATACTGAACGCGAACAATAGGAGTATTATCGCCTACTGTACCGTAAGGGTTAGCAATGGCAGATGCTGCAGTACCAATCAAACGAGCTTTAGGATAGTCACTGTGGACAGATTTTGCATTGCGAATCTGTACATCAGTATACTCTGAGGTTACGAGAGTAGCGAAATCAGAAGTTACAGAAACACCGTCCTTTGTATAACGCAAAGCAACGAGAGTCATATCGTTCTTGCCTTCCTTAAGGTTCAGCTGCTTAAGAGCCTCGCCACTATACTTAGCATGTACATCTACAACACCGTCATAGTTGTTAACCTTCTCAATGTTGAAGATAGGATTGCTTGCAGCACGTGTTGAAGTGTAAGTAGCATTGTTTACGACAAACTTATAATCCTTGGCATCCTCAGTAACTGCAGCGTTAGAAGGATTCAAGAAATAAGCAGCGTTCATATCAGGAACATAGTTAACTGACTCCGAAGTATTATAAGTAGGAGCATCCTTAGAGCAGTCGTCATTAGCATTCACCTTCTTCAAATAAGCAGGCAGATACACATAAGTAGCAAGATCAATAGCCTCCACACCATCGATAAAGTGTGTCGGGCTGAATACCAATGAGCGGAGCTCTGAGTTGAGGTTGATAACAACCTTACCATCCTTAGCATCCTTTACATTGTTGAGAGTAAGAACGTTCTTCTCCCATACGGCAGTGATTGTGCCAGGAGCGAGGAACTTGATGTTAGTAGACTCAACCTTCTTGCCATCCTGATACTTGTCGAATAATCCGGTCTCGGCATTAGGAACATAGTAAGCACCGTTCTGACCAGGCTTGCCCTGAGCACCAGTTTCGCCCTGAGGACCCTGAGGACCCTGAGCACCAGTTTCGCCCTTCTCACCACGTGAAGGAAGGCCAGAATCCGTAAAGCCCTTGCCCTCATCGAACCACCAGTTACCATTGTCACCAATCTTCCAAGTAGTACCGTTCTTACCATCAACACCAGCAGCACCAGCAGCACCGTCCTTACCATTAGTAATGGTATAATCCTTAGACACACCATTCTCATTCAATGTAATCTTGACACCGTTCTCTACAGGAGTAACAGATGTAAGGATTGCACCATTGGCAATCTGACCCTCAATCTTCTTGATAGCCTCCGACAACTTATCGATCTGCTGCTGCAAACCGCTAATGTCGTCATCGTAGTCCTTACAAGACGTAATAGTGCCCACAGATGCTACAGATAGAGCACCCATCAGCAACGCGCCAAAAAATTTTTTGTTCATACGACAAATGTTAAAAATTAATTATAATAATAAAATATTTATCTTCTATTGCTAAAGATTCTGTATTAAAAGTACTTTCTCGCAACCCTTTCAGGTCGTTTTGCCCAGCATTCGAGTAAAAACCTCCTGCTGGAATATATTTCTGTGCAAAAATAGAAAGAATTTCCGTACCACACAAATAAAATTGATTATTTTTTTGTTATTATCACAAAAATGTCTGTTTTATATCAATTGGCTAAAAGCGTATATATAATAAATAAGGTATAGTCCCCAGACTGCCTTGCCGCTTCTAATGACAAAGATGGTCGTTTTAGGGTCGGGAGGGGTGAAATACTGTTCATAATTATTTGCTTTAGTTTAGAGACCGCAAAGTTACTAAAAAAATCGCAAACCGCGCAAACACAATGAAACAATATTCACAGCGGCAGCGTAGAAATGTGAAGAAAAGCACATATATTGTTGTTTTTTTTACTACACGGCTCACGTTTTCGAAGCAAAACACCGTCTATGTCAAAACTTTTTTGTTTATTTGCATAGACTAAGACAAACCATTTAAAATAATATACGACTATGGGAAAAGGAAAAAAGGGCGGCAAGCGCATGACCAAGAAACAGCTTGCCCCGAAACTTGAGGAACTCTTCACCTCCAATCCAGGCAAGACAATGTCGTTCAAGGAGATTTTCCGCACCCTGCATCTTGACACCCATCCGCTCAAGATGCTCGCCATCGACATAATGGAGGAGATGGCTTGGGACGACTTCATCACCAAGGTGAGCGACAACTCCTACCAGCTCAACATGAAGGGCCAGGTGCAGGAGGGTGTGTTCCAGCGTAAGACCAACGGCAAGAACAGCATAATGCCCGACGATTCGGACAAACCAATCTTCGTGGCAGAGCGCAACTCGATGTGGGCATTGACGGGCGACCGCGTGCGATTCGCATGTATGGCACGACGCAAGAACCATATCAAGGAGGCGCAGGTTATCGAAATACTCAAGCGTGCCAAGGACACTTTCGTAGGACGGCTGTCGTTCGACCACGACCTGTGCACCCTAATCTCGCCATCCAACGTACTTGCCAACAGCATCATCATTCCGCGACGCAAGCTGAAGGGCGGCAAGGACGGCGACAACGCTGTGGTGCACATCGTGGAATGGCCCGACCAGGACCATCGCAACATGATTGGCGAGGTGGTGGACGTGCTGGGCAAGGCTGGCAACAACGATGTTGAGATGAACACTATCCTTGCACAATACGGATTGCCGTACAAGTATCCGAAGAACGTGGAGGAGGCTGCCGAGAAGATTTCGGCTGAGATTACACCCGAAGACTACGCCGAGCGCGAGGACTTCCGCGACACTTTCACCTGCACCATCGACCCGAAGGACGCCAAGGACTTCGACGACGCGCTGTCGATAAAGAAGCTCAAGGACGGACTTTGGGAGGTAGGCGTACACATAGCCGACGTGAGCCACTACGTCAAGGAGGGTTCGGTGATAGACAAGGAGGCTGTGAAGCGTGCCACGAGTATATATCTCGTCGACCGCACCATACCGATGCTGCCCGAACGTCTATGCAACTTCATCTGCTCGTTGCGTCCCGACGAGGAGAAATTAGCATTCTCTGTCATCTTCAATCTCGACGACGACGCCAACGTGAAGAAATACCGCATCGTTCACACCGTGATAAAGTCAAACCGCCGCTACGCCTACGAGGAGGTGCAGCAGTTGCTCGAGGACAACGGTGTTGTTGACGGAACGGGCAATCCGGCACCTCCTGCTCCAAAGGAAGGATACCGTGGCGAGAATGCTGACGCCCTCATTCAGCTCGACCGACTCGCCAAGAAGCTGCGCGCGGCACGCTTCAAGAACGGAGCCGTGAAGTTCGACCGCGAGGAACTGCACTTCGATGTTGACGAGAACGGCAAGCCGACACGCTGCTACTTCAAGCGCTCGAAGGATGCCAACAAGCTCATCGAGGAGTTTATGTTGCTCGCCAACCGCACGGTGGCTGAATCTGTCGGCAAGGTGGCGAAGGGCAAGAAGCCCAAGACCCTACCCTATCGTGTACACGACAATCCCGACCCGACGAAGCTGGAGACGCTGCGCGAGTTTGTGGTGAAGTTCGGATATAAGATGAAGACCGACGGCACGAAGGGTGCGTTGGCGAAGTCGCTCAACACGCTTATGTCGGCTTGTGAGGGCAAGCGCGAGCAGAACCTCATACAGACCGTGGCTCTGCGTGCCATGATGAAGGCGAAGTACTCTATCCACAACATCGGACACTTCGGTCTGGCGTTCGACTACTACACTCACTTCACGTCGCCCATCCGCCGCTATCCCGACACCATGGTGCACCGTCTCATCACCCGCTATCAGCAAGGTGGACGTTCTGCCAACAAGGAGCACTACGAAGAGCTGTGCGAACACTCATCGGAGATGGAGCAGGTGGCAGCCAACGCCGAGCGCGACTCGATAAAGTACAAGGCTGTGGAGTTTATGTCGGAGCGCATCGGCAATGTCTACGATGCCCACATCTCTGGCATCCAGTCGTACGGCATCTACTGCGAGATTGACGAGAACCACTGCGAGGGACTCGTCCCCATGCGCGATCTCGACGACGACTACTACGATTTCGATGAGCGCAACTACTGCCTCGTGGGTCGCAGACATCACCACAAGTACCAGCTGGGTGACCCAATAAAGATCAAGGTGGCGCAAGCCAATCTCGAAAAGAAACAGCTCGACTTCACGCTGGCAGAGTAAGGAATCAGTTGAGAGTTGTTGTTTGAACGACAATGTTGACAATGTTGACAATAGGAAAAGCGACATCATCTGTTGAGCACACGATTAAATATTGTCGAACATTGTCAATATTGTCGTTTAATAAAAAAGCACAAAGCCCCTTGTTGTTTGAATGACAAATTAATGCGTAGTTTTTTTAACGACAATGTTCGACAATGGACGACAATAGGATATGCAAGATCATCCGTAGTACTCATGAATAATATAGAAATTGTCGAACATTGTCAATATTGTCGTTTAATAAAAAAGTAATTGATGTTGTTGTGTTGTTATGGTGTAATCACAACAAAACAACATAACAACATAAAACACAAAAAAGCAGTTAAGATTTCTCTTAACTGCTTTTCTGTTGTGGTGCCACCAGGAATCGAACCGGGGACACAAGGATTTTCAGTCCTTTGCTCTACCAACTGAGCTATGGCACCAACTGCATTTCTGAATTGCGAGTGCAAAGGTAATGCTTTTTGTTGGTTCCCGCAACTTTTTATCAGTATTTTTATACACAAACACTAAAATTAGTGCAAAAAACTGCTCAAACACACTCTACGAGCATGACATTCCACATAAAATGCACTTCTTTGGAAAGATTTTACGAAAAAATTGCGTGTATATCAGAAAAAACCTGTACCTTTGCACTCGCTTTTGAGACATAAATGTCACAACCGAAGCAATCGGGATGTAGCGCAGTTGGTAGCGCACTACGTTCGGGACGTAGGGGTCGCAAGTTCGAATCTTGTCATCCCGACCCTAAAGACAGCTGAAACGACTTGTTTCAGCTGTCTTTTTTTTGCCCTTTACACTACTTTTAGTAACTTTGCAATTATAGAAAAGCAACAATTCAATATAACCCGAGATACTAAAAACTTCAGCTTATGAACAAATCTTTAGCTTTCGCAGCAGCTTCGCTTGCCGTCTCTGCCACGGCAGCGGCAGCCCCCAACGACAACGCTGTCAGCGCACGCCGCCCCAACATCATCCTCTTTCTTGTCGACGACATGGGTTGGCAGGACACCTCTCTGCCCTTCTGGACCGAGCGTACACAATATAATAAGGTGTACGAGACGCCCAACATGGAGCGTCTGGCACGCCAAGGCATGATGTTCACGCAGGCTTATGCCGCCAGCGTCAGCTCACCGTCGCGATGCAGCCTCATCACGGGCGCCAACAACGCACGCCACCGTGTGACCAACTGGACACTCGAACGCGACAAGTCGGTAGACTTCCCGAGCGACGTGGTGGACTGTCCCGACTGGAACATCAACGGCGTATCGCAGGTGGCAGGCACTCCACACACCTACGTGGGCACATCGTTCGTAGAACTGCTGCGCCACAGCGGCTATCACACCATACATTGCGGCAAGGCGCATTTCGGCGCTATGGACACCCCGGGCGAGAATCCTACACACTGGGGATTTGAAGTGAACATTGCCGGACACGCTGCCGGCGGACTCGCAACATACCTGAGCGAGCTCAACTACGGACACACCAAGGACGGCAAACCTACTTCGCTGATGTCCATACCGGGCCTGGAGAAGTACTGGGGAACCGGAACTTTCGTCACCGAAGCACTCACCAAGGAGGCTATAGGAGCACTCGACAAGGCGAAGAAATACAATCAGCCCTTCTTTCTGTATATGTCGCACTACGCCATACACATACCTATCGACCGCGACGAGCGCTTCTTCTCGAAGTATGTGCGCAAGGGCCTCAGCGACAAGGAGGCGGCTTACGCTTCGCTGATTGAAGGAATGGACAAGAGCCTGGGCGACCTCATGGACTGGGTGGAGCGCAACGGCGAGAAGGACAACACCATAATACTCTTCATGAGCGACAACGGCGGACTCGCCACCAACCCCACCTGGCGCGACGGCGAACTCTTCCACCAGAACTATCCGCTATTAAGCGGCAAGTGTTCGCTCTACGAGGGTGGCATACGCGAGCCTATGATAGTGTCGTGGCCGGGCGTGACACGAGCCGGCTCGAAGTGCGACAAGTACACAATGATTGAAGACTTCTACCCCACCATTCTCGAAATGGCTGGCGTAAACAAGTACAAGACCGTAGCGCCGGTAGACGGAAAGTCGTTCGTACCGATGCTGCGCGAGACGGGCGACACGTCGAAAGGGCGTGCACTTGTATGGAATTTCCCCAACGTATGGGGCAACAACGGACCCGGCATCAATCTCAACTGCGCCATACGCAAGGACGAGTGGAAACTGATATACTACTACGACACGGGCCGCAAGGAACTCTTCAACATTCCTGCCGACATCAGCGAGCAGCACAATGTGGCTGCCGAACACAAGGACATCGTGAAGCGTCTGTCGCGCGAACTGGGCGACTATCTGCGCCGCGTAGGTGCTCAGCGCCCAACGTTCAAGTCTGACGGCAAGCCATGTCCATGGCCCGATGAAGTACAAAATGACACGATAAAAGGCGTATAAAGTTACGGTTTGCTTCTAAATGTCGAATAATTTTTATAATTTTGCACCCTCGATAGGATATAAATTATAAAAACACATGTCACAAGAAAGAGTAAACTTCGGAAGCAAACTGGGAATGATTCTCGCAACGGCGGGTTCGGCGGTAGGACTGGGCAACGTATGGCGTTTTCCATACATGACCGGCCAGAACGGCGGAGCCGCCTTTATACTTATATATATAGCATGCGTGCTGGTGCTCGGCATACCCTGTATGATGAACGAATTCATCATCGGCCGCCACGGAGCAGCCAACACGGGACGCGCCTACGGCGAGATGGGCACTGCAAAGGCATGGCGGTTGGTGGGCTGCATGAGCGTGTTCACCGGATTTATCATCACAAGCTACTATGCAGTAGTGTCGGGATGGTGCATGCAATACATCTTCGCCTCGGCATTCGGCGAGCTCAACGGCAATCCGCAGTACATCACCCAATACTTTCAGGAATTCTCCTCTTCGCCCATCCGTCCCGTATTCTGGACGGTGGCAATACTCGCGCTGACCCACTTTGTTATAATCCACGGTGTGCGCAGCGGCATAGAGCGTGCGTCAAAGATGATGATGCCGACGCTGTTTGTGCTGCTCGTAGTGGTGGTGATAGGCTCGTGCATGCTGCCCGGAGCCGGTAAGGGCGTGGAATTCTTGTTTCGTCCCGACTTTTCAAAGATGGACTCAAGCGTATTTCTTGCCGCTATGGGCCAGTCGTTCTATTCGCTCAGCATCGGCATGGGCTGCATCTGCACCTTCGCAAGCTATTTTTCGCGCAAGGCCAACCTCATGAAGTCGGCTGTCAATATCGTTGCCATCGACACACTCATAGCCATCCTGGCAGGATTGATGATATTCCCAGCCGCATTTTCGGTTGGAGTCAATCCCGACTCAGGTCCGTCGCTGATATTCATCACCCTGCCCAACGTATTCAAGGAAGCCTTTGCCACAATGCCTATTATAGGCTCAGTGATAGCCATCATGTTCTATGTGCTGCTGTCGCTGGCTGCGCTTACGTCGCTCATCTCGCTGCACGAGGTGTCGACAGCGTTCTTCTACGAGGAGCTTCACACCTCTCGCAAGAAGGCAGCAACACTCGTGACGGTGTCGCTGTGCGTGCTCGGTGCCCTGTGCTCGCTGTCGATAGGCGGCAGAGACTGGCTCGTGATAGGCGGCAAGTCGCTGTTCGACCTCTTCGACTTTGTCACCGGACAGATAATGCTGCCTATAGCAGGATTCCTGACATGTATATTCTTAGGATGGGTGGTGCCGCGCCAGACCGTCAAGGACGAGTTCACCAATTGGGGAACCCTGCGCTCTACGCTATTCGGCGTGTACATACTGCTGATACGCTACGTCTGCCCCGTGTGCATCGTAGCCATATTCCTCAACCAACTCGGCATAATCTAACACCATGAGCAATAATTCAAGAGCAGGCTTCGCCACCAAGTTCGGGGCGGTGCTTGCAACGGCAGGCTCGGCAGTGGGCCTCGGCAACGTGTGGCGCTTCCCGTATATGACGGGCCACGACGGCGGCGCTGCGTTCATACTGGTATATATAATATGTGTACTCATGCTCGGAATACCGGGCATGATAAGCGAGTTCATTATCGGCAGACACGCAGGATCGAATGCCGCACGAGCCTATCGCCGCCTGGCTTCGGGCAAGTGGTGGATGCTGGTGGGCGTGATGGGCGCCATCACCTCAATGATAATACTCGGATTTTATGCCGTCATAGCCGGATGGTGTCTGCAATATCTGTACGCGTCGCTTATGGGTGGCATCAGCGGCGACGCAGCCTACGTGGCTGAATACTTCAAGGAATTCACCACCGACCCGCTTATGCCAGCCGTATGGACGGTTGCATTCATCGTGCTGACACACCTCGTTGTGGTGAAGGGTGTGCGCAGCGGCATTGAGAAAGTGTCCAATCTGCTCATGCCTACGCTGTTCATCCTGCTCATCATCATCGTCATAGCCTCGTGCATGTTGCCCGGAGCGTGGCGCGGCGTTGACTTTCTGCTCAACCCCGACTTCTCGAAGATGAACCGCAACGTATTTCTCGACGCACTGGGTCAGGCATTCTTCTCGCTGTCGCTGGGCACGGCGTGTCTGTGTACATACGCTTCGTACTTCAAGCGCAGCGCCAACCTCTCGAAGACGGCTTGCCAGATAGCACTGATAGACATGCTTGTGGCGATACTCGCCGGACTCATGATATTCCCCGCAGCCTTCTCCGTGGGCATCAATCCCGACTCAGGTCCGTCGCTGATATTCATCACTCTGCCCAACGTTTTCCACGAGGCGTTCGGCTCAATGCCCGTCATAGGCTACGTGATAAGCGTACTGTTCTACATGCTGCTGGCACTGGCAGCCCTCACGTCGACCATCTCCATGCACGAGATAGGCACCGCCTTCCTATACGAGGAGTTGCACGTGTCGCGCCGTACGGGTGCAACAATAGAGACCGTAATATGTAGTGTGATTGGAATAATGTGCGCATTGTCGTGCGGAGCATCCGACGCGTTCGTGTTCTTCGGTAAGTCGCTGCTCGACTGCTGCGACTTCTTCACAGCACAGATACTCATGCCACTCGGCGCTTTCCTCACCAGCATACTATTAGGATGGATTGTTCCGCGCCGCCTGGTACACCGCGAGTTCACCAACAGCGGCACCGTGTCGCGCCACGCATGGCACCTATACCTTTTCGCCGTGCGCTTCGTGTGCCCGATATGCATCATCGCTGTGTTCCTGCATCAAGCAGGAGTGATATGATCAAGTGGAGAATTGAGAGTTTTTCCAGTTGAGAGTTGAGAATTTAGAGTTGAGAGTTATGATATGCCCTACTTGTAGGGTTATTAGCAATATGCTAGCATTAAAAAGTAATCATAAGTATGTGGTCATATTTATTTTTATATATGAGCTACTTTCTATAGGAGGATTAGGCAAGAGTCAAACAAAACGGGCTGAAAGCCCAAAAAGCACATAGCCCAAGGCAGCGCCTTGGGTGTACGGATTGAAAATAGCAAAACGCCCTGCAAGGGCAAAAGCATTGATAATTAACGCTTTTGCCCTTGCAGGGCGCATTGGTATTTGTGATACTTTTACCCAGGGTGTTGCCCTGGGCTATGGGCTTCTGCCACTTCGTGGCGTACTGCTGTGACTTTTGACTCACCCTCCTCCTATATAGCACAAATAAGCCTCGCAAATCTTTCGACTTGCGAGGCTTTTTTTTTGCGCTTCAAGATGGACTTGAACCAACGACCCCCTGATTAACAGTCAGGTGCTCTAACCAACTGAGCTATTGAAGCATTATGTTTGAGCAATCCATTTGTTTGATTGCGGGTGCAAAGGTAACAAGATTTTTGTAAACTCAAAAATTTTTTGAACATTTTTTTTGATAAAATAAAAAAAACTTTACCTATTTGACAATTTTACAATTTATTTTTATATTTTTGCGACCGACAATAACAACATGAAACACACATTGTTACACCCCGACAATAAGCCATCGTATATCATTAAAGTACAAACCGTTAGAGAGATAAACAATCTATACATAAAACCATAAACATTAAGGCGTATGAAAAAAGAGTTACTGAGCGTGTCGCTGATGTGCTGCCTACTCGCCTTCCAGCATGCCACTCCGGCAAAGGCACAAGCCACCGGTAAGGCTGGCGGAAACCGACAACAGACAGAACAACAGAGACAGAATCACAGTATTAGCGGCCACGTCGCTGACACCGACGGCGAGCCTCTCATTGGCGTAACCGTAAAACTGGTAGGTACTAAACGTACTGTACTGACCGATGTCAACGGCAACTTCACCTTCGTGGGATGCCATCCCGGCGACCAACTTGACATTTCGTATATCGGAAAGAAGACCGTGCGTCGCAAAGTGGGCACCAAACGCCTCAACATCGTGCTCGAAGACGATGCCAACAGCATCAACGACGTAATCATCACCGGATACGGCAGCATCGACAAGCGCAAGAGCACCGTGGCTGCAACAACGGTAAAGATGGAAGACGTGCTCATGCCGGGCATGACAACCGTCGACCAGGCGCTCGAAGGACGTATCCCTGACCTTGAATTCAACCTCAACTCGGGCGAGGTAGGCGCCACAGCACGTCTGCGTGTGCGCGGTACTTCTACGCTTGTGGGCAACCGTGAGCCGCTGTGGGTGCTCGACGGATTCGTACTGAGCGACCCTGTCGACGTATCAGCCGACCAGCTCAACGACCCCGACTACATCAACTATATCGGTAATGCCATACAAGGCATCAACCCGCAGGACATCGAGCGTATTGACGTTCTTAAGGATGCTGCCGCTACGGCTCTTTATGGTACGCGCGCATCCAACGGTGTTATCGTAGTAACTACAAAACGCGGTAAGGCCGGTCCTCCTACAATACGCTATTCAAATCAAACAAAACTTACTCGCCGTCCGCGCTATACCGACAGCAACATCCGACTCATGAACTCGCAACAGCGAGTACAGTTCGGCAAGGATCTGTGCGATATGCACTACAAATTCTCTGAAAGCATGCCGCTCGTAGGATACGAGGGAGCCTTCTACCGCTATCAGACTGCACAGACCTCGTACGACGAATTCCTCGACGAAGTACAGGGCTATGAAACCATGAACACCGACTGGTTCAAGCTGCTGACACGCGACGCCATGACAATGTCGCACACCGTGAACGTGTCGGGAGGTTCGGAGAGCACACGCTACTACGCTTCTGTAGGCTACACACGCGAGAACGGTACTGTCAAGACGCAGTATGTCGACCGCTACACAGCCAACATGAACATCACGTCAGACCTCACAAAGAACCTCAAGGCACGCATCGCCATCAACGGCAACATCCAGAAGAAGAACCACTTGCCCAGCAATGTCGACCCGCTGACATACGCCTACGAGACAACCCGTGCCCTGCCGGCTTACAACGCCGACGGTTCGCTCTACTATTACAAGAACCACGGCTACAGCGTGGGCAACGGCCAGAAGGTGAACAATCTGTACAACTATAACATCTTGAACGAGATGGAGAACTCGTCGAGCGAGTACAACGGCAACACCATTATGGCTATGGGCGACTTGACGTGGCGTCTGAAGGACATCCTCACCCTCTCGGCATCGGCTTCTTATCAGCGCAGCTCTACACTTCAGGCTACATGGTACGGCGAGAACACCAACTACGTGGCTATTCTGAAGAACGGCGAGGCTGGCGACAAGCCTATCTCGGGCGAGTCGGGCTACTGCGAACTGCCCTACGGTGGTGTGTACAACACCAACAACACATACGGCGAGAGCTTCACATCACGTTTCCAGGCCAACTACAACCAGTATCTCGACAGCGAGCGCAAGCACAACCTACAGGTGACATTGGGCTATGAGGTGAACACATCGCGCACCAAGTCGAACGCCCAGAACACCCGCGGATTCTACAAAGACCGCGGTATGAAGTACGCCACAATGACCAGCGACGACCTCGACCTGTATCCTTACTACAAGAAATGGCTTGCTTCCAACAAGATGTCGATAGGCAACGGCAAGTCGAACTCGTTGAGTGGATATGCCGACATGCGCTACGACTACGACTCATACTTCACACTCGGAGCCAGTGCACGTTTCGATGCCAGCAACCAGTTCGGTTCGCGCAGCAACGAGAAGTTCCTGCCTGTATGGTCGGTTTCGGGCCGCTGGAATGTGATGAAGACATTCTTCGGCGAGAACTCACGCCTCATCAACCAGTGGAACATCAAGGCTTCGTACGGTAAGACGGGTAACATTCCTAACTCATCGCCCAACCTCCAGCTCGCACAAGGCACAATGGACTCGTTCTACGGCGAGTATGTATCAAGCGTATCAGGACTGCCCAACCCCAACCTCCGTTGGGAACAGACCGGCACCACCAACCTCGGTACTGACATCATCATGTTCAACGGACGCCTCTCGATAGGTGCCGACATCTGGTGGAAGCACACCAGCGACGCCATCATCGACACCAAGGTATCGACCGTAAACGGTGTGACAAGCTATCTGATGAACCGCGGTGCGCTCGACAACCACGGTGGTTCGTTCAGCATCAGCGGCACTCCATTGCAGACACGCGACTGGCGACTCTACCTCAGCGTTATCGCTTCGTGGACAAGCAACAACATCAAGAGCGCCACAACAGCCGAATACGCACTCAGCGACTACCTCAACGGTACGGCACTGGTCAACGGTCAGTCGGTAGGTACATTCTATTCGTACAAGTTCCTCGGCGTTTCGCCGGTCAACGGTGTACCTATGTTCGACGACTATGAGGACCGCCAGTATATGATAGAGGGCAAGACACTTGCCGAAGTTGTGCCTATGGTAATGACTGTATCGGGCAACCGCAGCCCGAAGATGACCGGTTCGTTCTCGACAATGCTCACATGGAAGAACCTCTCATTAAGCGCATTCTTCAACTACCGTGTAGGTTCGAAGGTGCGTCTGTTCAAGCTCTTCGCACCCATCAACTCAGGAGTGTCGGCAGAGAAAAACGTACGCGAGGAGTTCCTCAACCGCTGGCAGCGTCCGGGCGACGAGAAGTACACCAACATTCCTACTCTGCTCAGCCCATCAAGCGACGACTATTATAACTACCAGTCGCACTGGTCGAAGACAGGAAGCGTGACGGGCAAGATCGTCACCTTCGCCGAGAGCGTATGGGATATGTACGACTACTCCGACCTGCGCGTCGTATCGGGCGACTACATGAAGCTCAGCAACCTCACGCTGCGCTACAACTTCCCGTCAACCCTGCTCAAGGGCTCGTTCGTGAAGACCCTCACGCTCAACTTCAACATGACCAACGTATTCACCATTGCATCGTCGAAGCTGCGCGGTCAGGACCCGACCCAAGCCAGTTCAACGGGCGTGGGAATGTCGCTGCGCCCGTCGTACACGTTCGGTCTTGACGTATCATTCTAAAACATAAGGAGGCAGATACAATGAAAAAGAATATATATATGGCCTTAGCGCTCGCCGCCACACTCACCACAACATCGTGCGGCGACTTCCTCGACGAATATTCGCAGGACAAGATAACAGCCACTGAGGTGTCACACCTCGACGAGACGCTGCTCGGCAGCGTATACATGCCCAGCATAGCCGACTACAACGGACCTTCATCGGCATACGCCGGATTCCTCAACATCCTCGACGACGATGTCAACACGGGCTACAGCTCGATGGCTTCGGGCAACATCTGGAACACATGGAGCACATATCTCAGCGGTATGTTCGGCTACTTTGCATGGCAACTGGAGGTGGGCAAGAACTACGAGTCGGGCTCGGTAGCGAGCGACAAGCGCACATGGGAAGACCTGTACAAGCGCATCAACATAGTGAACGTCATACTCGACGAGATAGTAGACATGCCGCACAACACCGACGAGAAGCTCGCCGCCTACTATCGCGTGCAGGGCGAGGCTTACTTTGAGCGTGCACAGTACTATCTGATGCTCGCCAATCTCTACGGCAAGGCATACAATCCAGCCACATGCGAGAGCGATCCTTGCGTGCCGCTGAAGCTCACGCCCTATGTAGAGACCGAACAGTTCCAGCGCGCAACGATGAAGGAAGTGTACGACCAGATTGTCGACGACCTGCTGAAGGCTGAAGAACTGCTCACCAAGAGTCCGCAGAACGACGACCACCGACTCTACCGTGCATCGGCAGAAGCTGCCGACCTGCTCCTGAGCCGCGTATATCTGTACATGCAGAACTGGGCTGAAGCCGAGAAAAAAGCCGACGCTGTGATGCGCAGCGAAAAGGTAGAACTGGCAACTATCGACCTGCTCAACGCTACAGCCGACACCGAAGACTACGAGGGTGCCGACTTCCTGACCGAGCAGAACCCAGAAATAATCTTCTCGCAAGGTTCCAACTTCGTGTCGGGAGCCGTGTTTGACGGCCGTACCGGCAACTATTGCGTTGCCAAGGAGCTGTACGACCTCTACGACGACAACGACTTGCGCAAGACCACATTCTTCGAATATCAGACACAGATGGACAACACGCCTGTAGACTCATTGGCTTTGGCACACAAGTATCATCGCGAACAGGACTACCGTTCACGTGTCGGCTCCATATACACTCTGCGTGCAGCCGAAGCGTGGCTCAATAAGGCTGAAGCCTGTGCCATGCAGGACGGCAAGGCAGCCGATGCCTGCACTGCTCTGAACGAGTTGCGCCGCAACCGCATTGCCGATTACGCCGACCAGCAGTACACCGGTACGGAGCTGATTGACCAGGTTCGACTGGAACGACGCAAGGAACTGTGCTTCGAAGGACAGCGCTGGTTCGACCTTCGTCGCTATGCCGTATGCGAAGCACATCCCTACAAGCGCACCATCACACACGTTCTGAACGTGCCCGACAGCAACAAGGGAACCTATCGCTACTCGTACGTATACAATCTCGAACCCGACGATCCCGCATACGTATTCGCCATTCCGAGCGACATTCAGGAGTTTGACAAATTAGAGAAGAACCCACGTCAGAAGCGCGAGCCCGTACTCAAGGGCGTGCTCATAAAGACGGAGGAGGAATAACGCTTAACAATAACACAATATGAGAAGACTATCATATATTATAATGTGCGCTGTCGCCACCATACTGTTCTCGTGTGGCGAGGACGCCCTAAAGCCCGAGATTGATTTCTCGTCGCCTTACGTCATGCAGGACGACCCTTCCGACCCCATACAGCACCGCTGCTATGAGGTGTACAAGCAGTATGGAGTGTCAGTTTTCTTCACCGACACCATCACAAAGGAGTACATCGGCGAAGACCACTTCGGCAAACCGCTCTACAAGAGCGAGACGCTCGACCTCAACTGGGACTTCACCAGCAACTCGTCGAAGGGCAGCAAGTATGTGTTCGACTATCTGAAGGATGCCGAACAGCAGACCAACGCCCTGCGATTTGTCGACATCCATCTACGTCGCGCCAGCAAGTCGATGCGCCCGTTCAGCATTCTGCTCACCGACAGCATACACCGCGTGAAGGGTACGGAGACCACCGACTATCAGTATGTAAGCAACTTCCGCGTACTGGCTATGGCGAAATTGCGCGACATGACCGACCGCCAGCTCGACTCATTGAGCCTTGCCATCATCAGCAAGACCGTCATCGACAAGGTGAAGCTCAACTCGTCGCTCACCGCACGCTTTTACGCTGTCAGCGACAAGGGAGGCTACTACGGCAAGACATGGCAAGCTATCGGCTCAACGCTCAAGTACTTCACCAATGCACAGTGGAAGAACGCCAAGCTCGCGCCCAACGTGATATGGAACGAGGATGCCTACAAGGCATCATGCGCCAACAATCCATATAGCGTGTTCAACCCCAACCGCGGATGGACCGAAGAGGCTTTCAACACCGCACGTACCGAGATTACAGCCGAGGCAGGCAAGTACGGATTCATTTGCGGCGACTGCTATCTTGAAGGCGCAATGGGCCACCTCAACACTCCATCGAAGGACGACGACATCCAATTCTTTGTCACAAAGATGCTCGATTTGGGTGCTGCCAAGTTCAAGGAGCGCTACGGCAAGAGCACACTCGTAATGAAGAAGTACGACATTCTGGCAAAGTACATAACCGAGACCTTGCAAGTGGAACTGTAGAACGTCAAACTCACAAATTAAAACAGACACGTTATGAAGAAATATATGTATATGTTGGCCACGGTGCTAAGTGTCGGTATGCTCAGCGCATGCAGCGACGATGATGCTACAGCCGACAACTTCAACCCGAACGTAGTGTCACAGACAGAGGACTTTGTCGACCAGCGCGACGGACACACATACAAGTGTATAAAGATTGGCAACCAGATATGGATGGCCGAAAACCTCGACTACTATATGGAGGGCGGCTCGTCGGTAGGTTGCTACGTGTACAACGAGGAGACTTTCAAGGCAGGAGCAATTGCTCTCTCGCCCGAAGAATGGAACGCATTGGCTTGTCAAGTGGCTGACGAAACGGCTGCCACTAACCCCACCGACTACAATACAATGGGTTCGTACGTACTCAATGGCATGATGTTCGGCAACGACCCCGTTTGCAGTTGGGATGACTATGACGCTTTGGAAGAGATGATGGGAGGCGACATTTCAATGTTCTTTGCCATCGACTTCAAGGATGTGATGAAAGCCCGCGTCACCGCTGCCGAGAAGGAGAAAGGCGAGCGCGAAGGCAAGGCGCTTGCCAAGGAGCAGTCGGAGAAGACCGATAAGGAGAACGGCAACTACTCGTCGGAGTACGGTTATCTGTACACTTACGAAGCCGCTCTGGCTGCCGTACCCGAAGGTTGGCGACTTCCAAGCGACGAAGACTGGAAGAAACTGGAGGCAGCATTGGGCATGGAGCAGTCGCAGATCGACCTCGACAACACATGGCGAGGAATCAATGCCGGCGATTATCTGAAGCAGGGTGGAGCCTCAGGATTCAACGCTCTGTTTGCCGGATGCAACGCTTACGTACCCAAGACCAACGGTATGAACTACATAAAGAAGCAGGAAGGAGCCTACTTCTGGACAAGCGACATTCGCGAGGTGGATGTTTCGGGCTCTACCGAAAACGACGCGACACGTGCTGACGACGACGATCCCAACGGCGACGAAGACAAGTCGGGCATTGCAAAAGTGGCAAAGTATCGCATCCTCACCCTGTTCTCGCCTAAAATCTGGCGTGGCGACACTCGTATAGACAATGGCTACCGCAGCGTAGCATTCAGCGTAAGATGCGTGAAGGATGCCAAATAACAATCAGACAGCAATTAGTTACAACTAAAGAACAATACTGATAGAAATCAAAATGAGAAGAATATTCATTTCGCTTGCGGCAGCAATGCTGTCGCTTGCGGCTTCGGCTCAGGTGAAGTACAACATCAATGGCGACACACGCAATCAGATTGAGGGTGCCAAGGTTTATCTTACCTTCCTCGACCAGGGTTCGATTCCCGTTGACAGCACAGTCGTAAAGAACGGCAAGTTCAACTTCAAGGGCGAGACCGACATGCGCAAAGTGGCATACATAACAGCTGCGGGCGCAGCGCTGAAGGTGATAATCGAGAACGGAACCATTGAGGCTTCGCTTGCCGATGCCACCACTGGCGGTGCTCCACTCAATGCCCGACTGGCTGCATTCAACGCCCGCAAGCGTCCGTGCAACCTTGAGATGTATCGCGTTATGGGCGAAGCTTCGAAGCTGAACATGCCTGCCGACTCGGCTAAGATGAAGCAGCTGGAGGCTGAATACAACAAGTATTCGACTGAGATGTACACCATGGAGCGCGAATTCATATTCTCCAACCTCGACAATGTGCTTCCTGCCATAGAGCTGCCGTCGTTCTGGCGCAATCTCTCGGCAGCCGAACTCGACGAGATTGAAGCCAAGGCAAGCCCCGAACTCAAGGCTAATGCCGAATTCGTGAAGGTGATGAGCCGCCGCAAAGTGGCAGACAAGAAGAAGAACGAGTGGGTCGGCAAGAAGTTTGTCGACTTCCGTGCGCAGAACCTCGAAGGCAAGTCGGTATCGCTGAGCGACTTCGCCGGCAAGGGCAAGTATGTACTTGTAGACTTCTGGGCATCGTGGTGCGCACCCTGCCGTAAGTCGATGCCGGCTCTGAAGAACGTTTACGACAAGTATAAGGACCGCGGCTTTGACGTAGTAGGAATATCGCTCGACACCAGCCGTGATGCATGGCAGAAGGCAGCAAAGGACCTTGAGCTGCCGTGGCACCACATGTCCGACCTCAAGGGAGGTCCCGACAGCGTAGCCTCAGCCATATATCACGTCAACGCCATACCTTACACCATGCTGCTATCGCCCGACGGCACAGTCATGGCAACCAATCTGTCTGCCGATTCGCTCGACAAGACACTGGCCAACGTATTGAAATAATGACTACACACATGAGATTCTTTAAGACATTGACGCTTGCCCTCATGGCAAGCGTCTTCTGTATGGCAGCACATGCACAATTTTCGGTAAGCATACCCTACACTATGGAGCGCGGCAAGATGATTGTCAGCGCTGAAGTGAACGGAGTGAGGGGTCGCTTCGTGCTCGATACGGGTGCGCCGTGCGCCCTTTCGTCTGAATTCGCGCGCAAGGCTGGCATCAGTTCGGGACAAGAAATAACGGCAAGCGACAGCAATGGCACCCCCGTAAAGACGCGCGTACTGATGCTCGGATCGCTCAAACTCGGCGCCACAAGTTTCCGTAAGGTGCAGGCACTGGAGCTTGACATGAAGAGCAACCCTGCGTTCAGCCTGTTTCACATCGACGGACTTATTGGTTACACTCTGCTGAAGATGGGCGCATTGAGCATATACGGACGCGAGCACAAAGCCGTGTTTGCATCGGCTGCACCTGCCGATGCCGACAGCGGGACACGCTATGTGGCAATGCCACCCCACCCCATGCTCGCCCTTGTTCCGCTGCAAATAGGCAATGCCACAGATACCGTCATGTTCGACAGCGGTGAAGACCGCGTCTATGTCATGTCGCGCCATAAGCACGACGCACTCGCTGCGCAGCACACACAAGGCATACGTACGCTTGGCGAAGGCATGGGATTCTCGTCGATGGGCGTTGGAGGCGTTGAAGCCGCAACACGCAAAGTACGCGTATGCACAGACACGCTCGCCCTGGCAGGCTACAAGCTGGCCAACGTTTGCTGCATAGCCACCGACAATCCGACATCGCGCATCGGCACCGGACTGCTTGCCTATGGCGACATAACGATAGACTACATACACAACACCTTCGCATTCAGCCCCCACACAGACACCACACCCGACCTCTACCAGCCCGATTGGGACGTGGTACTCACCGTAACGCCCGACGGATGGTTGCGCGCCGGAATAGTATGGGACAAACGTCTCGCCATACAAAGCGGCGACCGCGTAGTGGAGGTGAACGGACATCGGTTTGACAACAAGCTCGATATGCGTGAAGCAACGACCAAATCATTCACAGCATTGTCGGGCAACAAGGCGGTGATTAAGTTCATAAACAAGAAGGGAAAGGAACAGAAGGTTGTGATAAAGAAGCAATAAAGTTGAGAGTTGAAAAAAGAAAAGCCTCGCAAATCTTTCGACTTGCGAGGCTTTTCTTATGCGCTTCAAGATGGACTTGAACCAACGACCCCCTGATTAACAGTCAGGTGCTCTAACCAACTGAGCTATTGAAGCATTATGTTTGAGCAATCTTGTTTTCTTGATTGCGGGTGCAAAGTTAGCGGTTATTTTTCGTTCCACCAAACTTTTTGCAAGTTTTTTTCGTAATTTCTATGATTTTTCTTTGCAAATACGTAAAATAAGGGTCAAAACGTGCGTTTTGTGAGGTTTATGTATTACTTTTGCATCAGTCTATTGACATATACATATTATTAATAAAGCAACATTTCATAAACACAATATGCATCTACGCAAATACACCAAAACGATGCGCAGCCTACTGCTGATAGCACTTATGGCTGTCGCCATGCCAATGACGGCACAGAACACCAGCGACCACAACTTCCGCGTGGCAAAGAACCTTGACATTTTCAATGCCATCTACCGCAATCTCGACCTGATGTACGTCGACTCGCTCGACGCCGACAAGACCATCGGAACAGCTATACGCTCGATGATGCGCTCGCTCGACCCGTACACCGACTACTTCCCCGAGGACAAGGCGGCAGAATACAAGCAGATGATGACGGGCAAGTATGCGGGCATCGGCTCGATAATAAGCTATAGCTTCACTCGCAAGCGCGTCATCATAAACGAGCCTTACGAGGGTATGCCGGCAGCCGAAGCAGGACTTAAGAAGGGCGACATCATTCTGAGCATCGACGGCGAGTCGATGGCTGAGAAGAGCACTGCCTACGTAAGCGACCACCTGCGTGGCGAGCCAGGCACAACAATGGTGATGAAGATTGAGCGTCCGTCGACGGGCAAGAAGATGACCGTCAAGGTGCAACGCAAAGCCATTCAGATGCCCTACCTGCCCTACTACGGTATGCAGAAGGACGGTATCGGATATATCAACTACAACCAATATGTAGAGAACAGCGCCAAGGACGTGCGCCGCGCATTTATCGACCTGAAGAAGCAGGGCATGAAGGGACTGGTGCTCGACCTGCGCAACAACGGTGGAGGCTCGGTGCAGGAAGCCCTGCAGATTCTGAACATGTTCCTACCGAAGGGCAAACATCTGCTCTCGATGAAGGGCAAGGTGAAGAACGCCAACAGCAGCTACAACACTACGGTAGAACCGATTGACACCGTGATGCCTATCGTGGTGCTCGTAAACGAGGCTACTGCCAGTGCCAGCGAGATAACGAGCGGAACGCTGCAGGACTACGACCGCGCCGTAATTATGGGTACACGCACATACGGCAAGGGTCTGGTGCAGATACCTAACGTGTCGCTGCCATATAACGGAAAACTGAAGCTGACCACTGCAAAATACTACATTCCATCAGGCCGCTGCATCCAGGCTCTGCGCTACAAGCACACCGACAACGGATATGTAGCCGAGAACGTGCCCGACTCGCTCACCCACGAGTTCCGAACAGCTGCCGGACGCATTGTGCGCGACGGCGGTGGCATCAAGCCCGACATCGAGGTGAAGCCCGACTCGCTGCCAAACATAGCCTTCTATCTCTCGCGTGTAGACACAACCGACATCATGCTCAACTACGAGATTGACTACATAGCAGCCCACCCCACCGTGGCAAGTCCTAAGGACTTCGAACTCTCGGATGCCGACTACGAGCAATTCAAGCAGCGTGTGATAAAGAGCGGTTTCACATACGACCAGGTGAGCGAGAAGATACTCAAGGAACTGGAGAATCTGGCTCGCTTCGAGGGCTACTACGACGACGCAAAACCTGAGTTTGAGGCTCTGCGACAGAAGCTGAAGCACAACATAGCCAAGGACCTCGACTATCCGTACAACAAGCAGAAGATAAAGGAAATGATTGCTGCCGACATAATGGCTGCATACTACTTCGAAAAGGGTTCGCTCGAAAACTCACTGCGCAACGACAAGCAGTTTGCCGAAGCCGCACGTCTGCTCGGCAACGCTGAGGAATACCAAAAGCTGTTGCAACCGAAAAAACAGGAGGGTGTGTCAAAATAGAAGTTAAAGGAAGTTTGGGCTTCGCCCGAAGTTAACAGAAGTTAGCGGACGTATGTATTATTTGCTGAAAACAAAGCATATGTCTGTTAACTTTATCCATCGTATGATGGATTAACTTCTTTTTAAATTCCTATAACTCCCATTTTTACGCAACATCCAATTCAAAACTCAAAATTCAAAATTCAAAACTCTACTTGAGTTTCCATGTGGCACCGTCCTTGGTGTCCTTCACCTCAAAGCCAAGCTCAGCCAGCTCGTCGCGGATGCGGTCGCTGGTCGCCCAGTCCTTCGATGCCTTGGCCTTAGAGCGCAGGTCGAGCACCATGTCTACAACCTTGCCGAAAGCCTCTTCACGATGTGACGATGAGCCGGCATTGTCGGGACGCAGTCCGAGCAGGTCGAATGCGAACAGACGCATTGTGTCGGCAAGCTCCTTGAGGTCAGCCTCAGAGATAGTAGCCTTGTGGTCGACGAGCTTGTTCACTACCGAGCAAGCCTCGAACAGATGGGCTATGACGAGCGGAGTGGCGAAGTCGTCGTTCATAGCGTCGTAGCACTTCTCGCGCAGCTGGCTTACGAGCTTGTGAGTTGCCTCGTCGCTCTCGGCAGATGCAGCAATACGGTCGAGGTCGTTGATGCCGTTCATGAGCTTCTCAAGTCCCTTCTGCGATGCCTGCAGAGCCTCGTTAGAGAAATCAACGGTTCCGCGGTAGTGTGCAGAGAGTATGAAGAAGCGTATGGTCATAGGCGAATAGGGCTGCTCCAGGTTCTTGTTGTTGCCAGTGAAGAACTCTTCAAGGGTGATGAAGTTGCCGAGCGACTTGCCCATCTTCTGACCGTTGATGGTAATCATGTTGTTGTGCATCCAGTAGTGTACCATCTGGTCGCCCTGCGAAGCCACAGCCTGGGCTATCTCGCATTCGTGGTGAGGGAATACGAGGTCCATTCCACCTCCGTGAATGTCGAAGTGTGAGCCGAGATACTTGCGTCCCATGGCTGTACACTCGCAATGCCAGCCGGGGAATCCGTCGCTCCATGGACTCGGCCAGCGCATGATATGCTCGGGCGAAGCCTTCTTCCAGAGGGCGAAGTCGGCCTGATTGCGCTTCTCACCCACTCCGTCAAGTGCGCGCGATGCGTCCTTCACGTCGTCGAGATTGCGGCCTGAGAGTATACCGTAGTGGTATTTCTCGTTATACTTCTTTACGTCGAAGTAGATAGAACCGTTGCTCTCGTAGGCAAAACCGTTGTCGAGAATCTGCTGAACGAGCTGTTCCTGCTCGATGATGTGGCCCGTAGCGTGCGGCTCGATGCTCGGCGGGAGCACGTTGAGAGCCTCCATTGCAGCGTGATAGCGGTTGGTGTAGTACTGTGCTATCTCCATCGGCTCAAGCTGCTCCAAGCGTGCCTTCTTCTCAATCTTGTCGTCGCCCTCGTCAGCGTCGTGCTCCAAGTGGCCCACATCGGTGATGTTGCGCACATAGCGCACCTTATAGCCTAAGTGCTTGAGGTAGCGGAAGAGTATGTCGAAGGTGATGGCGGGACGAGCGTGTCCCAGATGCGGGTCGCCATAGACGGTAGGTCCGCACACATACATGCCGACATTGGGGGCGTGCAGCGGCTTGAACACTTCCTTTCTACGCGACAGCGTATTGTAAATCCAGAGTACTTGTTCCATAATCGTTTATGTTTTCTTATATAGGTTACTAACGAAAAGCCCTGCACCACAGCCCGATGTGGACGGCAATGCAGGGTTTTTATATTTCTAATGCGATATGATTAGATATCGTTGTTGTGGTCGAGTGAGTCGTTGAAATCCTTCGGCTCGCGGTGTTCGCGACGACCGTCACGACGCTCACCACCCTCACGACGCGGACGACGCTCACCACGCTCGCCACGTTCGCCACGCGGACGACGCTCACGCTCTACGTAACCCTCGGGTTTCGGGAGCAGGATGCGGTGAGAGAGCTTGTACTTACCGGTCTTCGGGTCAATCTCCATGAGCTTCACCTTGATCTTGTCGCCTTCCTTGATGCCAGCCTCTTCAACTGTCTCAAGACGCTTCCAGTCGATTTCGGAGATGTGGAGCAAACCATCCTTACCTGGCAAAATCTCTACGAAGCAGCCATAAGGCATGATAGAACGAACAGTACCCTCGTAAACCTCACCTACCTCAGGAACAGCTACGATTGCCTTGATCTTACCCAAAGCAGCATCGATAGAATCCTTGTTAGGAGCAGATACCTGTACGTGACCCTTACCATCAG
>OLGY01000360.1_pt1 | contig 34396 bp, 33 predicted proteins | sample 1605951 | NCBI WGS metagenome assembly OLGY01 (sample SAMN03283280) | human gut metagenome | biome: human-associated habitat; material: feces | host: Homo sapiens | place: Peru | collected 2012
TTCTGATCTTATTCGAAAGCTTTACAACTTTTTGTATATCAGAAGAAGACATATCGGTTTCTACAGCCAGGATATGCCTGTCAGAAAGCTTATGAAATTGTTTAAGATGTCTTTTATGTTCTTTATCAGTTATCATTTTTCTGCTCCTTAATATTATCTTAATTACTGTAGATACAAAATATCCTCTAGAACATAAAATAGCGCATCCTGCATAGAATTGTATTAATTGTGAAAATGCTTTGAATAGTTCAATAGCACTTATATCTTTAAAAGTTCTTACAGCATCACAGGCAGCAACAGTTTATGATACATCTACAAAGATATGTATATGGTCAGGCTTCACTTCAAGAGCCTTAATGTGGTAATAGATTTTTCTGTAATATCTGTTTCAATATTTCCTCTACATTACCTTTTAATACCAGAAATATGAATTTAGAATACCTGATGATGTGATACTGTATCAGATATTTTCAATACGAAGCAAGTCAAGAAATATGATACTCTCTCCTTCCTCAATAGAATAGATACGTGCAGGGTTTTCAAGTTCTGTTTTCCATCCAGCAGGAATGGAAATAGTTATTTGTATATTGTCACTTTTAGTTCGTGCCATTACTTTTTTCCACAACTTGAATGATATGCTGAATTATTAGGATTGCACTGTTCTGCATGGTTATTATTGTTCGATATATGTGCAGCACTATTAGGATTCGGGAGTTTGACAGTTGTCTCCAATTTTTCACTAACCAAATCGCTCAAAACGTTGATTATATCAATGCTTTTGAGTTTTTTTATTGTCAAATTTGTGAAAATAATTGTACTAATACGGGCTAATGTGTGCTATAATGGACATAGGAGATGATGCTCATGAACCTGATTATTTCAAAATCAAAGAACTCTAAATCACTTTACATTCAGAAATCATTTAGAAAGAATGGTAAATCCACTTCAAAGGTAGTCAAGAAACTGGGAACCATGGAAGAACTGCTCCCTAAACATAATAACAGCGAGGATGAAGTCATAGCCTGGGGAAAAAAGATTGCCAAGAAGATGACTGAGGAAGAAAAAAGAGATAAGGATATTGTCCTTATCTCCCTATCGCAGTCAAAGCTTCTAGAACCAATGAAGCAGACATCATATAATGGCGGCTATCTTTTCCTCCAGGATATATTCCACAGTCTCAAGCTGGATAAGATCTGCAGAGATATACAGGATGAGTATAAGTTCGAATATGATCTTGCAGATGTCCTATCAAGACTCATATATTCAAGAATTATCTATCCATCAAGCAAGCTTTCTGCTTTTGAGGATTCAAAAAGCTTTATTGAACAGCCTACATTCGAGCTTCATGACATTTATAGATCACTTGATGTTCTTGCAGAAAAGTGCGATGCAATCCAGGAATTCCTTTATGAGAACTCAAAGAAGGTTGTAAATAGAAACACTTCTGTCCTCTATTATGACTGCACAAACTATTTCTTTGAAATAGAAGAAGAACGCGGTAACTGCAGATACGGCAAGTGCAAGGAACATAGACCACTCCCTATCATTCAGATGGGACTTCTTATGGATGGTAATGGCTTTCCTCTTTCATTTGTCATATTCCCTGGCAATGAGAACGAGCAGCCTTCACTCATTCCAGTTGAAAAGAAGATAATAAAGGATTTCGGTATCACAAAGTTCGTTGTATGCACTGATGCAGGGCTTGCTTCTAAGGAAAATAGAGAATTCAATATACAGAAGAATTGTTCATATATCGTCACACAGTCTCTTAAGAAGGTTAAGAAGCATATAAAGGATTGGGCACTTAATCCAGAAGGATGGTCTAAAGGAGATAGTACTGGATTAGACATATCTTCTGTAATGAAGGCCGTTGACGATGGGGAAACATTTGAAGACGGCATCTGGTACAAGGAAAGATGGATCAATGAGAATGGTATTGAACAGAGAATCATTGTTTCGTTCTCTCCAAAGTACAGAGCCTATCAGAGATACATCAGAAGCAGGCAGATTGAAAGAGCCAGAAAATCAGCTGAAAGTAATAAGAAAACAACTACTAAAAACCCTAACAGCCCTTCAAGATTCCTTGATGAGGTCAGATATACTGACAATGGCGAGGTTGCAGATAATGTGGAAGTAGTTGTGAATGATGGCAGAATAGCTGAAGAAGAGAAATATGATGGATTCTATGCAGTATGTACTACATTAGAGGATGATATAAAGGATATCATCAAAGTTAATAAGAGAAGATGGGAGATTGAAGAATCATTCAAAATCACGAAATCTGAATTCAAGGCTAGACCCGTATATCTTCAGAAGGATAACAGAATAGAAGCACACTTCCTCACATGCTTCATTGCACTGATGTTCATCAGAATACTTGAAAACAAAACAGGCAACAAGCTAACTATTGAGAAGCTTATTGATACATTAAGAGAATATAACTTCTATCATTATGAAGGTAGCGGCTATGTTCCAACGTATACAAGAAATGATGCAACTGATATTCTTCATGAGGCATTTGGGTTCAGAACCGACTATCAGATCAATGGTGAGAAAAATATGAAAAAAATTATAAAAAATACCAAGACAGGAAAATATTAGCACATTTTTAAAGCAAAAAGCCCTTCAAAAAACGCTGAATTTATCAGTATTTTTGAAGGGTTTTTATGTGTATAACTGTCAAAGACAGGTTATTATTGTTCGATATATGTGCAGCACTATTAGGATTTTTCTGATTGCAGCGATGGTTGTTTTGTTGTATGTGTGTTTATATCATAGTTACTTTTACTAATGATTTGTTTACTTTCTATACTTTAATATACATAGATTATATATCATTTTTCTAAGTATTTATCAAGTGAAATGTGGCTTTCATCCCACTCGCAAGCGTGTGGGTTTTTCGCCACAAATTTATAACCATGAATTAACTTACCCGAACAATAAGGACATCTATTGATTATCATTTTATTTCCTCCAAATATATCTTAACTTTATAATAGTGATCATCTGCACAGACTGCATCAATGGTAGTTCCAGGCAAATGAAGCTTTTTCACTTCGGTAGAATTTCTTTTTATCTGAATAACGTTTTGAGGATTCTTATGTCCTTGAAGACCGATATTATTGATATAGGCATGTCCATTATGATAACTAATGGTATTAAATGATACGCCTACTTCAGCCTCATCCAATTTTGTAGAAGCAACTTTTTTCCCATCAGCATTATAATATTTATATAACAGTATATTTTCTCGCAGAAGAAGTTTCAATCACACCGAATGTATAATGGATATTTCTTTGTGATTGTAAGAATGTGCATCCTGTGAATAGTAAGACTGTGATAATTATTAAAATTGTTTTTTTATTATAATCACTTCTTATAAAGAATCATTGTTTTATCACTTGAGACAAATTCAATAGGATGTACTGCTGCACCATATTGACTAGTGTTTAAATCTACATTGTATTTATCTTTAAATCCAGCCCATATGAGTCGAGAACAGTAAAATTTCAATCTTGTATTTACATCATAATACTTAATGTTATATGGTTTACCTCTTTGTGAATAACACCAATCTGCAACTTTTTTTGCTTGATCTTCTGTTACATAAAGTCCACAGCATGTATTTTTGCTTTTATTCCAATCATTTTTACCAGTTACAACTCCATTGGATAAAGCTTCAACAACTCTATTTTGTGAATAGACTATAGCTGCATGACCAGTTGGAATCAGATTTCTATAAGCGTCTCCTGTGACTAGTATTCTGCCTTTTGTAGTAGGGTATCTACATTTATAAACAGCTTGGCTATCAAGAGAACATGCATTAATGGATTTTTCTTTCTTTGCTATCTGATTGTAAACAATTTTTAATTCATCAGTGTTTTCGAATGCGTTTTTATTATAATTATACGCATTTACACTTGTGATAGTAGAGAGGCTCACTCCTATAATCATAGTCAGTGAAGACAATAATTTAATTGATAAGATTTCCTTTCTTTTGTATTTTTAATTATTAGATTCATTATGTTTGTATTATTAGTTAATGTAACCAATGGAATCTCCTCCTTTCATTAAGTAAACTTTAACTTCATAAATATGATAACAAACAATATTAAAGTACTCAATAATACTGATAATAATTATAAAAAATCTAAAGTAAAAAAGGGGGTAGTTTAAGATAATATTGCTTTAGGTTATCTTATTCATCAATAGCAACATAACGACACTCATAATATGCTTTCTTAAGTCTATTATAATGTATGCCTACAAAATAAAAGACTAGAAGTTAAATATAAGCAACCTCTAGTCTGTATGTTTATTTAATGAAGAGAAGAACAACACATTAATAGTCATAACTATTAATCGTTATTCACGAGCTTACCTTATGAATGTCTCAAGTCATAATGAATAACTTCTCTTCAATGATGTGATATCACTTTTTAGTTCTATAATACAAAAGGTACAAGATAAAACGGTCTAAACAATAGACTATTCTCTTTGCCTATATCTTTTTGTGAAATCAAATATGATTTATTCACAATGTTGGAATATTTCTTACAGAATTCATTGATTGATTCATGTTTTCCAATACCTGAAGATTTCACCTCAAATACATTGATTTTACTTCCATCTGATACTAGAAAATCAACCTCATAATAATGTGTACTTCCTTTTTTGTTCCAAGTATGATAATACAATTCTCTTCCTGATGCCGCAATCATCTGAGCCATTAGATTTTCATACAAATAGCCAAGATTAATAGGTAACTTATCAGACAATAGTTTTGCATATATTTCATTTTCTGTTGCTGGGCGATCAATAAACATAAGTGTGACAAACAAACCAGTATCTGCAATATAGAGCTTATAACTATCAAAATCTTTTGTGTCTGCCAAGCTTACTTTTGGATCAGTTGTATTAAAACATGGTAGCACTGTCTTTGAATCAATCAACTCATATAATAATTCTTCACTTCTTACATTATTCTTCTTACCTATCGCAGTTGTTATGCGATATTTTTTTGTATCTTTTGCGAGCTGAGCAGGTATTGAATGATACATAGCTGATAATCTACCAGAAGCATCAATCTTCTTAAAATCTTCTTCATACAGATTAATAATCTGTCTTTTGACCATATCTATTTCTGAAAAGTTTTTACCATTTACATAGGCTTCTACAGCTTGTGGCATTCCTCCAACAGCCATATATATTCTCAAATCTCTCATTAACTTACGATTTGTAGCCTGACCAATGGCTTTACCCATATTATATATATCTTTCAACAATCCATAATTACTACCTGTGGCAGTACAGAACTCTTCATAGTCCATTGGGTAAATCTGAATCTTCATCTCCTCAGAAGGAATAAGAATATCCTTTACATTCTTCTTAATTGATATCAAAGATCCTGTTTCTAGATAACTATATCTACCATCTGCAACAAGATGTTTAATTGCTTGTCTTGCTTTAGGAAATAACTGTACTTCATCAAAAATAATAAGAGACTCATGTTCATATAATGTTATTCCTGTTTCAGCCTGCAATCTTAGAAAAAATATATTTAGGTTTCCTATATCATCAAAACATTCAAGAATATTATTTGTTGTCTTTGAAAAGTCTATCAAAATATATGACTTATACTCATTCTTCGCAAAATTTTCCGCAATAGTTGACTTACCAACACGTCTTGCTCCCTCCAATAGAACTGCATATCGATCTGAATAAGTATGCTTCCATTCAAGTAGCTTATCATACGCTTTTCTCTTAAAAAACATAGAATACCTCCTCACTTTTTAAATATATATAACTTTCTTCAATCTTATTATCTATCAAAATGGTACTTTCTTCAATCTTTTATTTACCAAAAATGTGACTTTCTTCAATCTTTTTTTAACCTAAAATGGTACTTTATTCAAACTTTCAGTAATTATATTATATATATTTATATGTAAAAAAAAAGGGGATAGCATCTGCTATCTCCTCATGACTATTCTTCATCAAATAAAATTAGATCATCAAATGTCTGTCTTCTTACTACGACTCTTGATTCACCTTCATAAGTAAATACTACAGCTGGTTTAGGTAACTGGTTGTAGTTAGAAGACATAGAGTAGTTATATGCACCTGTAGAGAATACTGCAAAAATATCTCCTGGCATAATATTAGCTGTAACTGGTAGATCCTTAGTAATCATATCAGCACTTTCACAGATCTTACCTACAACTGTTACAGTCTTAGTCTTTGTTTCTCCTGCTTTATTTGCAACAATACCATCATATTTCGCATCATATAAAGGTGTACGGATATTATCAGACATACCACCATCAATAGAGACATAAGTACGTACATCAGGGATTTCTTTAATACATCCTACTGTATAAAGAGTAATACCTGCATTACCTACAACATAACGCCCTGGTTCAATCATAACAGCTGGACGTTCCCAACCATGACTATCATATTCATTATAAATAACTTTCATGATTTCTGATGTAATAGATTCAAAATCAAGTGGTTCGTCCTGTTTAGTATAAGCAATACCATAACCACCACCGGCATTGATCTTACTTGTTACAACACCAAATGTATTATAGATTTCATTTACGAACTTCATGAACTGAAGCATTGCATTCACATAAGCGAATAAATCAAATACCTGAGAACCGATATGACAATGAATTCCTTCATATTCGATATTATCAGACTCTAAGATTTTCTGAATAGCTTTTAAATAGATACCATAATGAGAACTAAAGCCAAACTTAGTATCCTTATGACCAGTCATAATATAGTTATGACCACCGGCTTTAATACCAGGGACAATTCTTAAAGTTGCTTTTACTTTCTTACCTAGCTTACCTGCAATCTTTTCACAGTTTTCAATTTCATAGAAATTATCTACTACGAAATGAGTCACATCATGACTTAATGCATATTCTATTTCTGAAGGAAGCTTATTGTTTCCATGGAAGTAGATCTTATCTGGATCAAATCCAGCACGTAATGCGATACTGATTTCTCCTGCAGATACGCAGTCAATTCCAATACCATATTCATTTGCAAGCTTATAGATTGCAAGACAGCTAAAAGACTTAGATGCAAATAATGGAAGTGCCTTTTCATACTTATCCATGAACTTTGTCTTTAATTCATTCATCTGATGTCTAATATGACCCTCACTCATAACATAAAGTGGTGTGCCATACTGTTTTGCGAGATCAGATGCTTTAATACCATCTATATATAAATCATTGCCTTTTATATCAGCAAACTGTGTCTGTAATACCATACCATTCCCCTTAATATAATGTTTTTAAATCAAATAAACCTTTGTCTTTATTCATTAATGCCTTTAATGCAGCAACAGCACCATTCGCAAATACTTCTTTAGAAAGAGCTGTATGCTTTACTTCTACGATTTCATCCTGTCCTGCAAACATTACTGTATGTTCACCAAAGATTGTCCCACCTCTTATAGATGAAATACCTACTTCATTTCTTTCTCTCTTACGATGAATAGAATGACGATCATAAGTAGGTTCTAATGAATCATCTAAAGCATTATTAATACCATCATATAACATCACTGCAGTACCTGATGGTGAATCAATTTTCTGATTATGATGTTTTTCCATGATTTCAATATCAAAATGATGTTCAAAGAATTCTTTCGCAAATTCACTCACCATCTTATTCATCATAGCCACACCATAAGAAGTGTTATAAGACTGGAAGAGGGCAATCTCATGAGATGCTTCTTCAATCTTCTTTAAGTCTTCTGCACTAAAGCCAGTAGTAGCGAATACAACTTTACACTTATTCTTTAATGCATAAGATAGAATACTATCTAGATTGGCAGGATGTGAGAAATCAATAATGGCATCAATATCATCCTGTACTTCATCTAATGACTTATATGCAGGTACTTCTGGCTGTACATCAAATACAGGAGATACAACACCAGCTAATTCTAAATCTGCATCATTCATCACTGCATGGGCTACTTTCTTACCCATTAAACCATAACCATATACTAATACTTTCATCTTAATAACCCTTGCTTTCAAATTCTTTCATTGCATCAAATAATAACTTCTTATTTTCTTCTGTAGTTGGAATAAGAGGCTGACGAAGCATATCACTTTCAATAACACCCATATGCTTTAAAGCAGCCTTAGGCATGATTGGGTTTACATCAATGAATAAATATTTAGAAACATCATTTAAATCATAAGCCATCTTTCTAGCAAGTTCTAAATCACCCTTTAATGCAGCCTGGGCAAACATTTCTGTTTCTCTTGGATAAAGGTTAGATAATACTGAAATAACACCTTTTCCTCCTGCTGCGATAAATGGAAGAATATTATCATCACATCCAGAATATAAATCAAAGTCCATATCCTTAGTACGTGTTAATACTTCCATTGCATACGCAATATCATCTGTTGCATCTTTCATAGCGACAATATTAGGAACCTTTGCAAGTTCTACTACTGTATCTACACTGATTTTCATACCAGTTCTACCTGGTACATTATACATAATAAGTGGTAAATCACTTACCGCAGCAACAGCCTTATAATGTTCAATTAAACCTCTCTGAGAAGTCTTATTGTAGTAAGGTGTTACAACTAAGTTTGCATCAGCACCTGCTTCAGCATTGAACTTAGCCTTTCTAATAGCCTGTGCAGTATAGTTAGAACCTGCACCTACAATAACCTTTACACCTGTACCCTTAGCCATTTCTACTGTAATCTTAGTGAGTTCAAATTCATCTTCAATATCAATAGTAGCAGGTTCACCAGTAGTTCCGTTAACAAGTAATGCTTTTACACCACCATCAATCATTCTCTGTACCTGTCTCTTATAACCTTCGTAATCAATACTTCCATCTTCAAACATTGGTAATACCAATGCAACACCTGTACCTTCAAAAATTGGTTCCATTTTATGCTAATTCCTCCTGAATCTTTTCTAATGCTTTCTTTAAATATTTCTTTTCTATAACATATGAAATAGATACTTCACTTGTCGTCACTTGAGCAAATGGGATTTGGTTATCACCTAGAACTTTGAATAACTTACTTGCAAAACCGACTTCATTTTCCATATGACCTTCTACAACAAGCTTACCTACATTCTTAAATGCAAATACACCAATACGGGGGTGATTCTTCTTAACTTCTTCAATAGCCTTGTTTAAAGCACTCTGTGCTTTTGCATCACATGTGAAATCAATACGCATTTCATCTTCTAGCATGACTGATGAGATCATATCGATGTTCACACCTTCACGGCTAATTGTTTCAAACACATCAGCCACAAAGAGAGGATTCTTTTCAACATTCATTAACTTCACTTGAATAATGTCTTCTTCAATCTCTAATCTTGTAATCACACTGTTCATCTTCATCATCTCCATTTTTCTATAAAAAAATATTGCAATGGGGCCATTGCAATATAATTAGTCTTCATTATATTCAATAGCGCACCACAAATATTTTGTGACAGTGAATAAGATCTTCTCTTATCCCCCAGATAACAGTTCATATACAGTTCCCTGTCTCTTCGGCATTTGCTCCCCCTTCATTATCTGGCTGTATCCATTAATAACGAATTCTTAACGCATGCACCTCTATTTGCCAACATAATAACATATTATCAATCATAAAAAAAGTGATTTTCTTCTAAATAGTGCATATATTCTTTGATCCAGGGACTATCTACCGCATATCGCTGAAGCATTAATACAACTTCCTGTCCTTGGTACATGAAGCGCATCTCTGATTCAGCTCCTTTCTTTTTCACTTTAAAATCTGTCACAAAACGATAATCAAAGAAGTAAACACCATCTAGAAACTTCAGATTATCATATTGCATAAAGGTGATCCCCTCACGTTCAAAGCTTAATACATAGAATTCTGTTTTCTTGCTTACTATATGACCTAACCACATAGTCAGTGCTGTTTTCTTCCAGTTCACCTGATACTTACTATGCGCAAAGGCTACATTGTTATGAAAGGACATACCAGATAAACGTACATAGTTCTCTAACAGCTTTTCTCTATTATTCATGGATTTCTAAAGGCAATTGATCAGGATCTTTAAAAAATGTCATTTTCTTGCCTGTAAATGTGTCAAAACGGATTGGTTCTGTTTCAATACCTAATGCATTTAATTCTTTGACTGTTTCTTCTACATCTTCTACCTTAAAAGCCAGATGTCTTAGTCCTGCAGTTTCAGGGAAAGGATGTAGTGGGGCATCAGGTTTAATGAATATTTCTAACTCCATATCTCCAAGTTGAAGATCTAACTTGATATCCTGTTTATCCTCTCTCTTATTTTCTCTAATAATATTAAAGCCTAATTTATTGACATAGAAGTCAATTGTTTTATTATAATCTTTTGTAATGATCGCAATATGATGTACTGTGTCTAATCTCATACGAACACCTCCTGTTACTATTATATCATTGACATCAAGAATGATATATAGTTATTATAATATAAACCAATTAGGGAGGTAGGTAATACATGAATAAGAAAACAATTATTTATTCTATTAAATCTGCACTCCCTGTTATGACTGGTTATATCGTATTAAGTATTGGTTTTGGCTTATTACTTCAAGACAAAGGTTATGGATGGGGCTGGGCAGTTTTAATGAGTACAGGTATATATGCTGGTTCTATGCAGTTTGTGACAATTAATCTACTATCAACAGGTGCTTCTATCATTACAACTGCTATTATGACTCTTATGGTCAATATCAGACATCTCTTTTATGGTATTACCATGTTAGAGGAATATAGTGAAGCAGGGTGGAAAAAGCCTTATTTGATCTTCTCTTTAACAGATGAAACCTATTCCTTAATCTGCTCTCCTGATCTTCCTGATGATATTAATCGTAAAGACTATTTCTTTATTGTTTCTCTAGTCAACCAGTTATCTTGGATACTAGGTAGTATTATAGGTTCAGTACTAGGGAATATTATTCCTTTTGATACAACAGGGATAGATTTTGCGATGACTGCATTATTTGTCATCATTTTAGTTGAACAATTAGAGAAATCAAAACAGCATCTTCCTGCCTTTACAGGATTTATTATTTCTATATTCTGTTTATTACTCTTTGGACCTAATCAGTTCCTGATTCCTTCTATGATTCTTATCACTATCGCATTATTCATAGAAAAAAAGAGCTTAGAAAGAAGTGATTTCTAATGCATGCCATACTTATTATTCTTACTGCCGCAATAGTGACACTTCTTATCCGTGCTCTTCCTTTTATTGTATTTAGTAAACATACACCGGATAGTATTCTTTATTTAGGTAAAGTACTACCTTATGCGATTATACCAATGTTAGTGGTGTATTGTTTAAAGAGTGTATCGGTTCTAAAAGCCCCTTATGGTATTCCAGAACTCATCGCACTTATAGTGGTAGTATGCATCCATATATGGAAACATAGTACATTACTTTCTATTCTTCTAGGTACAATGACTTATATGTTTCTAATCCAGACTGTGTTTTAATCACAGTCTTTTCATTACTTCCAATGGGAGATTATTCACGAGTACAGTGTTACCATCATAATAGTTGATGTAATCTGGTCCTAATGTAAATATACGTTCAAAAGGAATCGTACCCAATGATCTTTCTTCTGTTGTAGAATAAAGAGCTATTTCATAATAATCACATTCTAGCTTCTCACCTGTTTCAGGATTCTGATACCCTACAGGTACCCATGGTTTATTAGGGAGTAAAGTAGGGCAGTCTTCAGTTAATGCATAGATGCCTTTAATACCCTGATCTGTCTTAAAGAATTGTGGTTTTGCATAATAATAGTCATGACTTTGAAGTTCGTGCATCCATGAAGAGAATAAATGTGGATTAAGAATAAACTGTTCTGCTTCATCCTTACCAATCACTAATGGCCACATCGTACTCATTAAAGTAAGAGAATCTGTTTCACCATTCACAATCTTTTCTGATACTTCTTTAATAATACGATGATTGAAAGCAAGAAGATCATCTTCCTGTGATAAGTACTCATCTATATCTTCTTCTATACCATCAATAGTAACACTGCATTTCCAGTAACTAGTAATTCTTCTTAGACAGTTAAAGAAAGAACGCATTTCATCTGTAGTAGTAGGATTGAGTAAACGTAAGTTTAATTCATTCTTTTCATCTTCATCCCATGAAATATGAAAACCTCTACCAATAGAATTTGGATTATAGAAAATCATATTACCTTCCTGGTCATCACCCACCATTCTCATACCATCATTAATTCCAAAAGCCAATTCATCACCGACTATGACATCTAATGGAATAGTCTTTTTAAATAAACCCTTCTGTTTAATACATACATCAATAGACATGTGCTTATCCTCCTATACATCTCATGAAGTCTTCTTCTGAGATAATCAATATCTTTTCATCCTTCTCTCTTAAGTCTAAACCTTTTCTAATCTTAGTACCATACTGACCATACTTCCATGTTTTACTTTTTTCTCCACCGACAATTAAATAATCAGTAGCACGTGTAGGTGCACTTAATACAGTACCTCCATGACTATAGATATAGTGAACTACATCACTTCTTCTCATAGAAGTAAATAAACCAGTGACCACAAACTTACCTGTCAAATCTATATCAAATATTTCATCAAAAGCGAAAGGGTAAATATTCATAACTATTCCTCAAAAAAAGATATACAATAGATATAGGAGGTTTATCACAATGGTTAAAATCCTAAACATCGCATTATATATCATATTCATTCTTATACCAGCATTGTATTTTATATGGCTATTAAAACATGAACACCTGATTTTTAAAACATTTGTGGTTGTCATGGCTATTCTTTCTACAATCGGTATATTACTTAAATTTAACTTTAAACCATATAATCATATCTTTACCATGTTCATACTAGTGTGTCAATTTCTCACTATGTATATTTATATTCTTTTTATATGTGTTTACCTGTATCGTTTCTCCTTTAAATTTGTGAAACGAAGACCATATCGTTTTGGGAATATCGTAGCAACTATGATTGCGATTACTCTTACAATCTCTGGTTTCCATTCTCATTATAATAAGAAAGAAGTCATCTATCATGTCACTGTTCCTAAGACATCTTCAGTATCTAAGTTAAAGATCTGTTTAGTCAGTGATCTACATTTGAGTTCTGGTACTTATATGAGACAAGTAAGAAAACTTGTAAAAACAGTGAATGATAAACATTATGATCTTGTATGTTTTGCAGGAGATGTATTTGATGAAAATACACCAGATGCATTAATGAATCGTTCTTTACAAGAATTCAAGAATATGAAGAGTACTTATGGAACATACTGGATATCTGGTAACCATGAATATTATGGTAAACATACAGACTTTACTGTCTTTGAAAAATACAACATACACTTTCTAAAGAACACCTATGAAACTGTAGACAATACTTTTAATATTGTCGGCTTTACAGATAAGACATCTCGAGATCACTATGATATTAATCAAGTCATTAAAGGTATGAATACTTCTTTACCTACTATTACACTAGACCATAATCCTGAAAGATTTGATCAACATACATATTTCACTGATCTTCAATTATCTGGTCATACACATAATGGTCAGATTTTCCCAGGTAATATTATTCTTCATTATTACTATCAGAATTCATATGGTTTATCCCATTATAAGAACCATTATCTTCTTGTATCTGCTGGATATGGTTCATGGGGATTCCCATTTAGACTTGGTACACAATGCGAATATGATACTATTTATCTCACCATGAGAAAATAGTTTTACAAGAAATACACCTTTTTACACAAAATATGTAAACGGATTCATAAATTCGCGAAAATTAACCTCTTTTGGTGTACAAATCTAAAAATAAAGATAGACAAACCGCTTTCTTTCCTATATGATAAGGGCACAAAGAGGTAGTGAAAAAAATGGTCATGGAATTAGAAGAAAAATTTAAATTACGCAAAGCAGAAATCTTTGCGACAATCAAGAAGTATGTGACTGAAGCAAACATGGATATCTCAGATACAGTAATAGACAACTTATCTATTCATCTTGCTTTATCAATTACAAGAGAATTATCTGGATCTTATATCGAAATGAGTTCATCTCAGATTGAACAATTAAAACAAGCCAACACTTATCAGATTTCACAGTTAATCATCTATGATTTATCTAAGAAATATGATGTAAAAATTTCTGAAGACGATATTTGTTATTGTGCGATGTATTTATCAAACATGACATTATTAGATTTAGACTTCTTTAGTGAATGCGATATTATTGATCAGGAAACTGAAAGCATTACTTTAGAAGCCGTACAGGAAATCAATAATCGTTTAGGATTAAATTTAAAGAAGAATGATGATTTCTATCAGGGATTATCAATGCATTTCTATCCTGCAATTCAGCGTTTAAAGAATGATGAACAGCTACATGATAATGTATTAACTGACAAGATTAAAACTGAAAATGAAACAGAATATAAATGTGCAATGATTTTAAATGATGTTGTAAAGGAACATTATCATAAATCATTTAATGAAGATGAATTGGCTTATATAGCATTACATTTCGGTACAGCATTAAGATAACATCAAAGGGAACCTGTGGTTCCCTTTTTCATTTGTACTTATCATAGATCTGTGATGCAATTGCATTATATCTATTCCATTCATCCGTTTTAATAAAAATAGCTGATGACGTTTTAAAATCTTTATAATATATATTACCATCTTCAATTTTAGATTCATTGACTAATAGTGGTCTTTCTTGTCTACAATATTTACTTAATCTTGTAGATACAGGCACATAAGTTATCTTTTCGTTATTCTTATACTTATATCCATCTACTTTATCGAGATGCTTCAAAAATAGAATATATTCCTGATTAGAATTCATCAAGACATATCCCTTTTCAGAATTCATACTTTCCATCCCCTTAAGATAAGAGATAGAAAACGGTTCTTGAATATAGATAGTATCTCCTTTTTTCAAGGAATCATTATCACTGTATATATTAATGATTTTTACTTGTCTTTCTATACTGTTATAAAATAATTTACCATCGTCTGGTTTTACTTTCACAATCAGATCACTGCTTTTTTCTAGTTCATCCAGTGTACTTATAGATTCATTAAAATACTCACTGTCCTCAATATTAGAATACACAAAATCATCAAGATTATACTGCTTCTTAATTTTATTGAGATAGTAGTCACCTGTGAAAGAATACTTAGTCACAAATGCATATCCTATAGTCACACTTATCAAAACCAATAGACTCATGAAATATAGTTTTGTATTCTTAGTCATTTTTTTCAACTCTTTCTACTCTGCCAGAATTTAAATATATCTTTTTATCAAACAATTCATCTATATCCTGATGATTATGAGTCGCAATGATAATACAGGCATTGCGTCTTTTTTCTTCTTTCATCATTTTCTTAAATTGAATAACAGCATCTGGATCTAATGCATTTGTAGGTTCATCAAGCAATATGAGTTGAGGCTTTTCCATAACAGCTTGCGCAATGGCTAATCTTTGTTTCATCCCTAGTGAATACTTTGCGACTGTTCTTCTATCGTTGGGATCTAATCCAACTCTTTTAAGTGCTTCTATTATATCATTCTGTGAAATCTTATTTCTTATTTCAGCAAGATACTGAAGGTTTTCCATACCTGTATAATATTTAAAGAAAGTAGGTGTCTCAATAATCAATCCCATTTCAGGTGGATAATCAATATCCTTATGAAGTATTTTCTCATCAATCATGATTTCTCCATGATCTATCTGAATCAACCCTGCAATAGCACGTAACAACATTGTTTTTCCTGAACCATTGTGTCCACATAAACCATATATTTTTCCACTTTCAAATTCCAAATTTATGTTATCCAAGATTATATTTGATTTCATTTCTCTTGAAACATCTTTTACACTAATTTTCATAATGACCTCCTATTAATTCTTTTCTATCAATAGCACACATAAGTCCTGCAACACTGATTACTAACTCAATAACCTGACTCACAATAGATAAAAGGTATTTGTAGTAAGGCAATGGTGAATAAGTGATAGATATGCCTTGTAGCGTATATGTAGATGCATGATAGTAATTATAATTACCATGATTTAAAGGAATATACTTACAGAGTTCTAGACTAGATGAAAATTGATCTAGTATAACACCTGTTATAATAGCTGGACTCACAACAAGCATCAAAGAAAGAACAATACCTATCTCAAATTTAAAACAATATAAGAAGAATTCACTCATAAACGATATAATCAACAACTGGATGGTAGAAGTCAAAAATAATTTGATGAACTCAGTTCCTATCACATGAAGAGGATTAAACTGGAAGGTCTTCAACATAATGATGAGTACATAAACCAATTGATAAAATAATGAATAAAACAAATTCTTAATCGCAATAAGCATTAAGATTTTACTGTTCTTCCCATATCTATATTTTATATAGATCTCGTTTTCTTTTATTTCCTTAATTATTTCATAAGGAACGTAGTATATGAATAACACAGCATTGATCAACAGAAGCATAATCTGTGGTATTGATTTACTTTCTTCTAGAAAGATACCTCCCATATACATCTGGTACGCACCTAATAAATCATGAGGCATATAACTGTTATGAGTTGCATACTTAAGAAAAAATGAGAAAGCAATCAAGAATAATATCCTAAGCAATATCTGCTTATTCCTTATGATGAACTTATAATACATTTTTAGACTCTCCTAATAATTGAAATTGAGTGACTACTCTATATAGAATTGCAGATAGTAAAACAATAAGCACAATCGTCACAATAAGAAGAGTTGCAGGCTTTTCATACTCCAAAAGCATAATTGATGATATGCTTGGAATACTATATTGTCTAAGTAAACTGCCTAGTAAAGTGGTGATATTGCATAAGAAGTAAGAAATAATGATGGATATATTTTTATTTCTCATCTTTAAATAGACGATGATATATATTAGACAGACAGAGATCAAAGTCATAAAGAAACTGAAATAATATCTCATGATCATTAAAAAACTCATATGATATATTACAGTTCCCACAACATGAACAGGAACTAATAATAGACATGTCATTTTAAAAGAATCCATTAAGATTCTTTCAATAATGAAACCAAATAGTTTTTTCTTAGATTGAAATCTAGGTATGATCATATAGTTAAATATTCGCAATATATCCGTAGAAAAATAGGACAACACGACTGGAATAATAAATATCATAATAACAATGACTGAAAATGTATTCATCATTATATCAGTCGTATGTATTGAACTTCTAAACATGAATAGAACAACCAGTTCAACAATTACAAAGAAAATAGAGTTGTTCATCTGGTCCTTATGAATGAATCGTTTCATATTTCTTCATTCCTTTGAATAAAATCAATACTTCAGCTATATTCAAGACTATTATCGATAGACATACACTTGAGAAAGAGATTCTAGCATCTACATACATATACGATATGTAATTAATGAAACTAATATGAAAAATAACTCCTATAACACTGGCAACAGCAATCGCAATAAACGTCATAATGCATATTTGTATGAATTCCATTTCCTTAAATGGTTTGATAAAACTTAAACAGTAAGGAATATTTGAAATCGTTGCAAGAAAAGTACTGACTATAATATTTTTGACAAGAATATAAACAAAAGGATTTTGAATTCTTAATAGATCCAATAAAGCTCTATTATCATATCTTTGAATAAGATCATAGACTGGTATTCCCCATCGGTTATCAAATCCTACAGTAGGGTAGACAATATATGAAATAAGTAGATTAATTAATCCTGAAAATAGAACCACACCAAATACGATAATAAAATTCGCTATGAACTTTGAGAGATAATATTCTTTCTTATTTATGCGAGTGATGATCATTGACTGTATTCCATTTTTTTCTTCTTTCCACTTACTAGATGAATAAATCATCATTACAATAAGTGGTGATAAATATTCAAAAACACTCATAATAGGTCGTGCCTTAATGCTGATATACATGGAATTATCAATATAAGACCTGATAAATAAAATATTACGACCATAATCCTGGAAACAATTCAATAAAATACTTATTAAACTTATTAAAAGTATAGCTGCAAACAAAACTTTGAACTCAATCTGATTCATTGCGTTCTTTATTTCAATTCTGACTTGTTTAATCATAACTATTATGTCTCCCTTTTATATTTCATTTTCATAATAGTTATAACGTAAAATTATAAAAAGAAACGGCTCAAATTACTTACAAAAATATTAAGAATTACTTACTAATTATTTGTATGAAAAAGTTCTAGTTATTCTTATGACAGAGTTCAATGTATTACTTCTAAACCTAAATAAAAACTCTTGAAAAATCAACATATTATTCTATAATCCCGTTTTTGACAGTTGGGTATATAAAAAAGGGAGAAAAGTGCCTGTTTAAGGGCGTTTTTCTCCCTTTTAAAATTGTTGTATGGGAAGCTTCTTATGAAATTTTTTTGATTTTTTTATTGAGATCCTTGGGCTGATAGTATTCTTTGTCGAGATCCAACCTGAATGTATCGTTTAATGCATCACAGATTGCACTGCTTGTATATGTTGCCTGATAGTAAAGATCATGGTTGTTCACCACATTCATATTTTTCAGGTTCTCTATTATTTCACCGGTGGTGAAGTGTCTGCCATTTCTATTGAGCTTGACCTCAATTATCCTTTGGATAAGAAGCGCAGTGTAGCATGTCATGAAGTGAGCGATTATTCTGTCGTCCCTTCTGTGATTTACTGGTCTTGCCTTGAAATTTGTATTAAGGACTCTGAATCAGTCTTCTATTCTATATCTCTGGGAATTAATCCTAATGATTTCTTTAGCGTTATCTTCTGCATCAAGATTGGTAGCTACTGCATAGAATCCATCAAACATCTCTTCTTTTTTTATCTTCTCCTCATCGATATAGTATCTATCCTTATCGTTTTTGTCTCTTTTTATAAATCTCTTCGGATCGTTGGGATTCTTTTTCAAATCATCAACCTTGTTTGTACTTATAAGTCTTCTTGCACGCTCTATCTGTCTGTTTCTTACATATCGCTGATACTCCATGGCTTTTCTTGAGAATGTGACGATCACATACTGCTTCAGCTTTCCTTTGGACTTCTTCTCTTTTGTATTTCCATATGATGTTTCATATTCCTCGGTAAATCCAAGATCTATGGCCTTATCTGCAGGAATGACCTTATATACCACATCATTATAAAGTGCTTTGTTTGATTCATCCATTCTGTCAAACTCATGCATCTCTTTCAGAGTCTTCGGCATATTGTTTGATAATAATCTATAGCCATCATCATTGAAAACGGCTTCCTGAAGTGGCTTTGACAGTTTCTTTATGGACTGGGTGACGATGAAGGCCCTGTTTCCGAAGGAGTTGAATCTTCTGATGTCCATCGATCCAAGACCGGCATCGGCACAGTATATAAGCTTTTTGTTTCTGAAGGATCTTATCATCTTTTTCTCAGTGGATGTGGCGCATAGCTGCTCGTTCTGATTTCCAGGATTGATGCACATGGAAAGAGGTATTCCCTGAGCGTCGATGAACAGTCCCATCTGCACGATAGGGTTGGGCTGATGCTGCTTGGATATTCCATATTTTCTTAATGCGGCAGATACCTCTCCGGTGACCTCATCCACATAGTCATCATCGGCTGTCTCTATCTCGAAATAGTAGTTGGTGCAGTCAAAGTAGCACACAGAGGTATCTCTTCTGATGATACTGTTGCTTGCCTCATAGAGGTGGGTGATATAGTCATCAAAGTGTCCTGCGAGAAGGCTCATGAATCTGAGCGATGATTCATAAAGATAATGCGGCTGTTCATAGTATGTATGAAGGTGATCATAAATGCCCAGCTTTGATCGTGGATCGAGAATTCTTGATATCGTGAGAAATCTGTTTATAAGATTCGCATCATATTCTGCTTTTGTATCCTCCATGATGTCATCAAGAAACTTCTTTATTTTCAGGTCATTATAGATGGACTGGATAAAGAAGTAGCCGATATTGAGGTTCTTTGAATGCGCAACATGATTATCTGAAGAGGCAAGTTTCTTGGAAAAGTCAATATTTATATCAAGTGATACTTTTCCAGCTTCAAATTCCTCATTGTACTTTGCAACCTCCTGTTTTGCATATTCGAGAGGATCATCAGTGATTCTGAGCAGATCATTATGCCTGCCGATTTTCTTTATATTTCTAGTCGTGGTCTTTTTGCCGTTCCTTATTCCCTGCTGGATGAAATATGTAGGGTTTTTAGAACGTCTGTCATAGTAAAGTTTCATAGAAATCAGCTCCTATGACAATTATATCATAATATACAACACCATACAACAAATAAAAGTCAAAAATTTGACAAAAAAATAACGTTGTAATCAACGTTTTTTCAAATCAGAGGCTCTGTAACTGTCAAAGTCCCGGACTAGGTGAAGGTGAACCTTATATCCAGGAAGAACAGACAACATACCTTTCTAATGGCTCTGTATTTGAGTTGACATTCAATCGTCGACATTATGCAGACTTTGAATTCCAAACCGTTATTGTAGAACAATAACTAAGAGAACTATATGTTATGGTTCTCTTTTAATTTTATTATTTATTTACAAGTAGCAAAAACATGCAAAGAATATAACTGTATTAATAAATTTAAATTTTTATTTTATGAAAAAATAATTTAAAGTGTGCTGAATGAAAAATGCCTTGAATTTCTCAATATAATTTCTATTTTTTAGACGCAAAAATACGGTCTTGTAAATTAAAAATACCATATTTTTTCTAATGTAACCGTTGACAATTAGTTTTTAATCTGTATACTAAGACTTGTCGAAAAAAATAAGGGAGGAAAATTTATGGACGCTTTTGCTGATAAGCTAGGACGTGTCGGTGCTTGGTGTGGTCAGAATAAGTACTTGAATGCGATCAAGAATGCATTCCAGAACTTTATGCCAGCTACAATCTCAGGTGCCGTTGGTGTTCTTTGGACAAACGTTTTAGTAAATGATTCAACAGGTTTAGGTGCTTTATGGTCTCCAATTATGGCTCTTAAAGTTCTTAACCCAATCTTTGCTGCTATGCAGTATGCTACAATCTCATGTATTACTATTGGTATTACTATGTTACTTGCTTCTGAAATTGCTGAAGCAAATGGTGAAACTGGTGCTTACCCAGCTGTATTAGGATTCATCTTATGGATGATGGTAACTCCAACTTCATTTGCTGCAAAAGATTTATCTGCTTCATTCATCGATAAAGCTGGTAAATCTCATGGTTATACTTTAGGTGATTTTATCAACGTAACAGGTGCGGCTGCTAAAAATAAGATTACAGCTGATAGCTTTACTTACAGTGGTATCTTATCTAACTATACTGCCGCAACTGGTTTATTCACAGGTCTTATCGTTGCAATCGTTGGTATGGAACTTTACAATATGTTCCGTAAGAATGATGCATTAAAGATCAAGATGCCAGAACAGGTTCCACCTGGAGTTGCTCGTGCATTCGAAGTATTAATCCCAACTTGCTTAACTGCAATCGTTGTTGGTGCTGTTGGATTAGTATGTCAGTTAGCTACTGGTGCTGAATTAAACGCATTTATCTTCAACGTTGTTCAGAAACCATTACAGAGCATAATTGGTAACAATATCTTTGCAGTTGCTATTCTTTATGTAATTATCTCATTATTCTGGTGCGTAGGTATTCATGGTAACAACATGGTTGCTGCTGTTAAGGAACCAATCTTCAGACCATTACTATATGCTAACACAGCTGCATATACTGCAGGTGCTGCTCAGAAGGACATTCCATATGTAATGAACTTAACTATGTTACAGATGTTTGGTGAATTCGGTGGTTCTGGTGTTACTATCGGTTTAGTTTTAGCTATCTTTATCTTCTCTAAACGTGAAGATAACAGAACAATCGCTGGTATCTCAATCGTTCCAGGTTTATTCAACATCAACGAAACTATGACATTTGGTATCCCTCTAGTATTGAACCCAATCCTAGACATTCCATTTATCTTAGCTCCAGTAGTTACACTTGTTGTAGGTTATCTATTAGTTTCTAGTGGATTCTGTCCTAAGATCGTACTTGAAGTACCTTGGACAATGCCACCAGTTATCCTTGGCTTCTTAGCTACAGGTGGTAGCCCAATGGGTGCAATTTCTCAGTTAATCGTAGTTGCTATTTCAGTAGTTGTTTATGTTCCATTCTTAATTGCCTACGAAAAATTCCAGGCTAAACAGGCTGCCGAATAATTTATTTAAAATTTATAATTATAATATTTCGACAATGAGAAGAGAGCCTTGCCTCTCTTCTTTTTTATTGTAATAAAGGACTAAATATTGTATAATAGAAAAGAAAGTGAGGCCTTTTTTTTATGAAAGAATTCAAGGTAAAACCAAATCTAGCTGTAGGTATCTGGCTAGGCGCTTTAACTCTTGTTTGGGTTTATGATATCGTCATGTTTGTATTAAAATCATTGGATCAGCAGTCATTTATTATTGTTTCAATTTTCTTAGCTGTATTGTATTTTTATTTCTTAGGGTGTCGTCCTTATAAATATATTGTCGATGGCAAAACTTTAATCTTCAAAAGAAGATTATTACCTCAAAAAGAAGTAGACTTAATGTCATGTGAAGTCATTTGTGATCCAGTATCAAGAATGGCAGACTTAGTCACTAGACCTCATGCTATTGAACTTTATACAGATTTAAAGAAGAGATATAGTACATTCCCAAAAGATAGATATGAATTTGTGGATGCAATTTGCGAATCTAATAAACGTATCCACTGTACAGTAGCGGATTATACTGACCAGCATCGTAAGATTGAAAAGAAAGAAAGACGCGAAAACAGAAGACGTAGAAAAATCAATAAGAGAAGCTAAAAGAAAAAAGAATGCGATAGGCATTCTTTTTTTATATGGCCATCTTATAAGAGTTTGCACCAAAGCGTCTGATATACTCTTCATGAGAGCCTGTTCTATTTAATTTTATTATAAGTGAACTTACTAGGTTCATGACTGATTGATCGTCTGCATAAACACTATCACCCCATATACCTTCAAAAATCTTGGTTGAAGTATAAGGTTGATAGGGATGAGACATCAACATTTTTAATAGTTTAAATTCATTTTTAGTTAGAGTAACTGAATGATCATTTAATGAAACGGTCTTGGCAGTATCATCTAATATAATATCTTTAAAACGGTAGATCTTTCTAGGTCTTAAAACACCCATCTTATAGACGTCTTGAATTTTTCTTAATAAAGAAGTTAATGAGAAGGGTACTACAATGTAATCATCAGCACCGGCATCTAATAAATCTTCTAAGTAAGCTTCATTTAACATATCACTTATAACTATAGTAATAGCTTGTGAGTTACGTCTATTTTTTACTAGGAACTTATTCGTATTAATACCGGGGAATACATCTTCTAGAATAATGCAATCATAATTGTTGTTTGTATAAAGAGAATTGAATTCATCCAATGTCTTTGCTTGATAACAAATAAAATGATCCTGGTCGAGATAATTCTTAAGACGATCATTACGTTCACTATTATGATCTATGATCAATGTTTTCTGTTTTCCAAACATATTTTTCACCTCGCTACAATTATAATCTTTTCGGTATTAAATAACAAGTTGGCTAAAATTTTTTAAAAAGTGAAAATTATTGAATTAGAGTAGTTAAAAGCCTACATTTTGTGATACTATGTGGGTGCAATAAGGAGTGAATGATAAAAATTATTGCACAGTGATAAAAAAGTATTGACGCAAATATTTTTTATTGCTACAATCATACCCATAAAAAGGAGATGTAATCGTATGGAAATGAACAAACTTTTAGATGAATACGGTCGTTATACATTTAACGACGAAACTATGAAGGAACGCATTCCTAAATCTACTTATAAAGCTTTCCATGAAGCTCTAGATAAGGGAGAACCTCTTTCAAAAGAAGTTGCAACAGTAATTGCAAATGCAATGAAGATCTGGGCTGTTGAAAATGGTGCTACACATTTCACTCACTGGTTTATGCCAATGACTGGTTTAACTGCAGAAAAGCATGATGCTTTCTTAGAACCAGATGGAAATGGTGGAGCAGTTCTTGAATTTAGTGGTAAGACATTAAGAAAAGGTGAACCTGATGCCTCTTCTTTCCCATCTGGTGGTATTCGTGCTACTTTCGAAGCACGTGGTTATACTGCATGGGATTGTACTTCTCCAGCCTTTGTAAAAGACGGAAGCTTATATATTCCTACATTATTCTGTTCTTATACTGGTGAAGCACTTGATAAAAAGACTCCATTATTACGTGCTTGTGATGCTTTAAGTGCATCTGCTTCTAACTTATTAAATAAGATTGGTTTAGAAGATGTTAGCAAAGTAACAGCATCAGTTGGTGCTGAACAGGAATATTTCCTAGTATTAGATGAATACTGGCAGAAGAGAATTGACTTAAAGTTAACTGGTCGTACTCTTTATGGTGCTCCTGCTCCTAAGGGTCAGGAATTAGAAGATCACTACTTTGGTTCTATTAAACGTAAAGTAGGTGCCTTCATGAAGGATCTTGATACTGAATTATGGAAATATGGTATTCCTTCAAAGACTAAGCATAACGAAGTAGCTCCTGCACAGCATGAAGTTGCTTGTGTATATACAGTAGCTAACGTAACAGCTGATAACAACGCATTAGTTATGCAGTTATCTCAGGATATTGCGAAGAAACATGGTTTAAGATGTTTATTACATGAAAAACCATTTGAAGGTGTTAACGGCTCTGGTAAGCATAACAACTGGTCATTAATGACTAATACAGGTATTAACTTATTTAATCCTGGACCTGATCCAATCAACAATAAGCCTTTCTTAGCTACTCTTGCATGTGCTCTCAAGGGTGTTGATGAATATGCTGAATTATTAAGATTATCTGCTGCTTGTGCTGGTAATGACCACAGACTTGGTGCTAACGAAGCTCCACCTGCAATTGTTTCAGCATTCGTTGGTGATGATTTAAATAAAGTTATTAAAGCAATCATTGATGGTGAAGAATTAAATAAGACTACTGGTGAAAGATTCACTACTGGTGTATCAGTTATCCCAGATTTCTCTAAAGACTCAACAGACAGAAATAGAACATCTCCTTTTGCCTTCACAGGTAATAAATTTGAATTCCGTATGGTTGGTTCATCTCAGTCAGTTGCAGCAGTTAACACTATGTTAAATGCTATTATGGCTGAAGAATATGATCAGATGGCTGCTAAATTAGATGCAGGTGAATCATTAGATGATATCATTAGAGAATTCTTCAAGAATCATGAAAGAATCATCTTCAATGGTGATGGATATTCAGAAGAATGGAAAGAAGAAGCTGCAAGACGTGGATTACCTAACCACGCAAATTCTGTAGATGCATGCGCTTGCTTAAAGAAACCTGAAATCCGTGAAATGTTTGTAAAACATGGTGTATTCACTGAAGCTGAAATTGATTCACGTTATGACATCCAGTTAGATAACTATGCTAAGACAATCCGTGTTGAAGCTTTAACAGCATTATCAATGGCTAAGACTGAATTATATCCAGCATATGTAAAGGCATGTGGTACTTTAGCTAATGATGCAAAAGAAGTAGCTAAGGCTGGTGTAGACAATACATTTATGGTTGAAGACTTAAAGGTATTAACTTCTTTACTTTCAACTATGCGTGAACAGATGATTACATTAGAAACTGCCATCAATAAAGCTGAATCAACTGATTCTTCTACATTAGATACTGCAACTGCATGGAAGGATTTAGTTATCCCAGCTATGGATGCATTACGTGCAACTGCTGATAGTTTAGAAACTAAAGTAAGTGCTCAGCAGTATCCAATTCCAAACTATATCGATTTATTATTCGGTATTTAATAGAAACGGTCTGTAATGACCGTTTTTTTTATGGGCAAATAATGGTATAATGTGATGTATGAAATAGAGGTGATATAAATGGAATTTAGAGAATACAAGAACACAGATCTTCATGCAGTTATGGATTTATTTTATGTCACTGTTCATGAAGTCAATAAGAATGATTATAGTGAAGAACAATTAGATGCTATTGCACCTAAGGCTGCTAATGAATATCATTGGGAAAAGTCTTTAGAGAAAAATCATACTATCGTGGTTGAGGAAGATGATAAGTTGATTGCATTCGGTAATATTGGCAAAACTGGGTATTTGGATCGTTTATATGTTCATCCTGATTATTTAAGAAAAGGGATTGCATCTAAACTTGTAGAAGAGTTAGAAGAATATGCAAAAAAACATGGAAGTCATGTAATTAATGTGACTTCATCTATTACATCTAAACCATTCTTTGAATCTAAGGGTTATGCAGTCATTGAAGAACAAATCAATGAAAGACGTGGAGAAAGACTTCTAAGATACTTAATGGAAAAGAAAATTTAAGATACTTTTAAAAAAGTGTAGGATAAGCGAGAAAATGTGAAAATATTTTCTCTTTTTTCTATTCTTGAAAAGAATCATGATTTTTAAAATCTTCCGTTATAATGGTGTCAGAAAAAAAGAAAAGGAGACTCATAAATGTTAGACAACAAATTAAAAGCTTTTCCAAAAGATTTCTTATGGGGTGCATCTACTTCAGCTTATCAGGTAGAAGGTGCTAATTTATCAGATGGTAAAGGACAATCATGTCAGGATGTTAAAGAATTACCAGCAGGAACTGCATCTTTAGATGTATGTGCAGATCACTATCATCGTTATAAAGAAGATATTAAATTAATGGCTGAAATGGGATTCAAGACATACCGTTTCTCAATCGCTTGGACTAGACTAATTCCTAATGGAACTGGTGAAGTAAACCAGGCAGGTATCGATCATTACAATGATGTGATTAATACATGTTTAGAATATAATATCGAACCATTAGTGACTATGTTCCACTTTGATATGCCTGATGCATTAGACAAGAGAGGTTCTTGGTCTAATCCTGAATCAGTAGATTGGTTTGTAAACTTCGCAAAGGTTATGTTTGAAAACTTCGGTGATAGAGTTAAATATTGGTTAACTATCAACGAACAGAATATGCTTACTTTAGTTGGTCCGCTTATTGGTACATTAAGAATCCCTGAAGGTACTACAAATATATTAAAAGAAGTATATCAGCAGAACCACCATATGTTAGTTGCTCAGGCTAAAGCTATGGTTTTATGTCATGAAATGCTTCCAAATGCTAAGATTGGTCCAGCTCCAAATATTTCTTATGTATATCCAGCAACTTGTAAGCCAGAAGATAATTTAGCAGCTCAGGAATACAATGCAATCAGAAACTGGTTATATTTAGATATGGCTGTTTATGGAAAATACAATAACTTAGTATGGACTTACTTAGAAGAAAATGATGCAACACCTACATTTGCTGAAGGTGATGAAGAAGCAATGAAGAATGCACATCCAGACTTCATTGGTTTCAACTACTATTCAACTGCAACTGTACAGAAAGCAGCAGCTGATGATGAATTAGATCCAGGTGCAGACCAGCAGTCATCTCGTGGTGAAGCAGGTTACTATAAGGGATATGCAAATCCAAACCTTAAGAAGACTGAATTCGGTTGGGAAATTGATCCAGATGGTTTCTTAGCAACTATGAGAGAAATGTATTCTCGTTATCATTTACCAATGATCGTTACTGAAAATGGTTTAGGTGCTTACGATACATTAGAAGATGGTCGTGTTCATGATAACTACAGAATTGCATACTTAAGAGCACATATCGAACAGTTACATAAGGCTGTTACTGAAAACATCGAAATGATGGGTTACTGCCCTTGGTCAGCAATCGACTTAGTATCAACTCATGAAGGTATCAGAAAGAGATATGGTTTCATCTATGTAGATACTACAGATGAAGAAGTAGGAACTCTTGATCGTTATAAGAAAGATTCATTCTACTGGTATAAGAAAGTCATCGCTACTAATGGTGAAGACTTATCAGACGACTTCGACGTTGAATAATAAATGAACATCCGGTCTTTTCCGGATGTTTTTTTTAGTGTATGATAGGTGGGAAAGGAGGGAAATATGAACGCTATTATATTATCGCTAATAAGCTGGTTTATTTTCCTAATTAATCCTCCTATAGGTTTAGGAAGTCTTGTTGTATTAATAGAAACAGGTCTTTATTGCTTGATGGAATATCGTATTAAAAAGGCTGATGATTCAGAAAAAGATACACTCTATAATGCTTATTTTATACTATCTGTAATGTTAGTTGTTGTGACTTCAGTTATTATGCTTTTCCTTTATCAATTAGATGGAGACAGTACTGTGACTCTTATTAATAAAAGAGGGGAATTGCTGAATACAGTACTCTATATGATTGGTCTAATGGTTAATGTGTTGTCTATTAAAACTGTTTATGATGAAAGAAATAAATGGTTACATCGTTATGGTGGAAGAGAACTCTATGATTACTTTGATCCTGAAGGGCTGACATTTACTATGCCGCGTTCCTTCTATATATGTATGGGTGCTTCTATTGTGAGTGGTTTATTGTGTCCTTACTTAGGGACTATTGGTTTCTGGACATTACTCTATATTCCAATCATTATGTTCTCACGTATGAATCTCAAGATATATAAGAATATGTATATTAAGTTATCTCATAATAGAGGAACGGAGAATGAATATGAAAGATTAAAGCATGTTGTGCCAGGAGGAATCTATACACATTATTGTTTATGGTTTACTTATATGATTGCCTTTATGGTGATAGGCATTAAGTTCTTATGTTATTCACAGAGTATTTTTGTCTTATCTTTTTTACCAACATTAAAAGATCTTTATGCATTTTATCCATTTATTGTATCAATCGTTGGTGATTTTATCTGTGCATTTATACTTATCTATAACTTAAAACAAAGAAATTAGGACTAGGGTTGCCCCTAGTCCTTTTAAGTGTTCATCTCTTCTGAAAGTTCTTCCCATTCCATCATGAGTTCTTCTAATTTGTTGTTTAAGTCTTCTAGTTCAGCAGTGATTTCATTATATTTCTGATAATCATTCATTACTTCATCACTATGGAGTTTTTCTTCCTTCGCACTGATCTTCTCTTCAAAGTCAGAAATATCATTTTCTATTTTCTTTAATCTATTCTTCTTTTTCTTATCAATGTTATTTTGAACTTTTACCGCTGTTTCTTTCACAACTTCTTCTACTTTACGATGTTCAAGATAATAAGAATAGTTACCACCAAATATTTCATCACCATGTGGATTCATCTCTACAATCTTGGTAGCCAATTTATTAATAAAATAACGGTCATGAGAAATAAAGAGAATAGTACCAGGGAAATCTAATAATGCATCTTCTAGTACTTCCTTAGATTGAATATCTAAATGGTTGGTTGGTTCATCTAGAATTAAGAAGTTCGCTTTGTTAAGTAATAGTTTTATTAAGACGATACGTCCTTTTTCACCACCAGATAAAACATCAATTGTTTTAAATACATCTTCACCTTTGAATAAGAATGCAGCACAGATATTTCTGATTTCTGTATTATTCATATCAGGATAAGCATCATGTATTTCATCAAAGATTGTCTTTTCAGGAGATAAAGAAGTTTGTTCCTGATCATAATAACCAATCATCACCTTAGAACCTAAACGAATACGTCCATGTACAGGTAAATAATCATTAAGAATCAAATGGAACATAGTTGTTTTACCTATGCCATTAGGTCCAAGTAAAGCAACTCTTTCACCTTTCTTGACTTCAAAAGACACAGAATCAAACAGTGGCTTATCAAAAGCCATCGCTACATCATCTACTTTTAAAACATCATAACCACTCTCTACTTCAGGCTCAAACGCAAAACGGATACTAGAAGGAAGACTTTCAGGTCTTTCTACCTTCTCCATACGTTCAAGTGCTTTCTCTTTAGACTCAGCACGTTTTACCTGTTTTTCACGGTTATAAGATTTTAAACGATCAATAGACTCCTGCATACGTTTAATATCTTTCTGGTTATTTAAATAATGTTTTAATTCTACATCACGATCATGCTTCTTGATTTCAGCATATTTAGAATAATTACATTTATAGATCTTACTCTTACCATTTTCTATTTCCATGATAGAAGTAGACACTTGATCAATAAAATAACGGTCATGAGATACGACAATTACAGCTTTATTATACTGTTTTAAATAGTTTTCTAACCATTCAATAGAATTTACATCAAGATGGTTGGTCGGTTCATCAAGTAATAATAAATCGGGAGAACGTAATAACAACTGACCTAACGCAATTCTTGTCTTCTGTCCACCAGATAAAATACCAATAGGTTTATACCACATATCCTCATCAAAACCTAAACCATTGAGAACACCTTTTACCTGTGACTCCATGGCATAACCGCCTTCATCCTGGAATTTAGATAATAAAGAATCATACTGATTCATAATTGTATCTAAATCATTTGTGACAGCCATTTCCTGTTCCAATTCACGAATACGTTTTTCTATTTTCTTTAAATCTTCAAAAGGTTCTTCTAATGTTTCATAAATACTCTTATTAAGATCAAACTTATGTTCCTGATTCAATGTACCAATACGAATATTCTTCGCAATAGTCATTATACCATCATCATAAGCTTCTTCATTTAAAAGAATTCTAAGCAATGTACTCTTACCAGCACCATTAACACCAATAATGGCAAGTTTATCATGCTCTTCTATATGGAATGTTATATTTTTTAGGACTTCTTTTCCAGAATAAGATTTAGATAGTCCTGAACAAGATAATATCATTTTTCATCACCCAATGTATTGTACCAATTTAACGAAATAAATACAAATTATCTTTGTTTTTTATATTGCACAGATAATAGTATATGTGTATAATTGTATACAATAAGAAACGAGGGGGAGAAGATTATATGAATCTAGCGTATAAAATCTTGAATGCACATCTTAAAAAAGGAGAATTAGTTCCAGGAACATCTATTTGTATTGGAATTGACCAGACTTTAACACAGGATTCTACAGGTACAATGGCTTATCTTCAGTTAGAAGCAATGAATGTAGGTCATGTTGCAGTAGAAAAAGCAGTCGCTTATATTGACCATAACATGCTTCAGACTGGTTTTGAAAACATGGATGACCATGAATTTATTAAATCTGTTGCAAGAAAACATGGTATTACATTCTCTAAACCAGGTAATGGTGTCTGTCATCAGTTACAGCTTGAAAATTTCTCACATCCAGGTAAGACGCTTATTGGTTCAGATTCTCATACACCAACATGTGGTGCAATGGGTATGATTGCGATTGGTGCAGGAGGACTTGATGTCGCTGTTGCCATGGCAACAGGTAAGTATTATGTTCAGTGTCCATCAGTATTACAGGTTAAACTAACAGGACGTAAAGCACCTTGGGTATCTGCAAAAGATGTTATCTTAAAAATCTTACAGGAGTTATCAGTAAAAGGTGGAGTTAATAAGATTGTTGAATATACAGGTGAAGGTTTAAATGATCTTTCACTTACTGACCGTGCGACTATCTGTAACATGGGTGCAGAACTTGGTGCCACTACTTCAGTATTCCCAACAGATGAAAATACTTTAGCTTACTTAAAACAGCAGGGTAGAGAAGATGAATATGTTGAAATGAAAGCTGATGATGACGCAACATATGATGAAACTATTGAAATTGATATGTCTACATTAGTTCCTATGGTTGCTCAGCCTCATTCACCAGATAATGTAGTAGATGTAAAAGAATTAGAAGGTATGAAGATCAATCAGGTAGTCATTGGTTCTTGTACAAACTCATCTTTACCAGATATGATGCGTGCTGCAAAAATCTTAAAAGGTCGTAAAGTAGCTGAAGATGTTTCTTTAGTTATCGCTCCAGGTTCTTCTTCTATTCTTTCTATGCTTGCACAAAATGGTGCTCTTGCAGATATGATTCATGCAGGTGCAAGAATTCTTGAATGTGGTTGTGGCCCTTGTATTGGTATGGGACAGGCTCCATTATCAAAAGGTGTATCTTTAAGAACAATCAACCGTAACTTTAAAGGACGTTCTGGTACAAATGATGCAAGTGTATATCTTGTATCTCCAGAAGTTGCTGCATTATCTGCAGTCAAAGGTTATTTATCACAGGAATTTGAAGATGATATGGTATTAGAAGAAGTACCAGATACACCATTTGTGAAGAATCCTAACTTCTTTATTAGTGAATATGTCCCTGATAATAAAATCTATATGGGACCTAACATCAAACCAGTTCCTAGAGGAGATAAGTTAACAGATACAGTGACTGGTAAGGTTGTATTAAAAGTAGGAGACAATATTTCTACAGACCATATTGTACCTTCTGATTCTAAACTACTTCCATTCCGTTCTAATGTCCCTCATTTAGCTAAGTTCTCATTCTCTAAGGTAGATCCTGAATTCTATAATAGAGCCGTTAAAAACAATGGTGGTTTCATTGTAGGTGGAGATAACTATGGACAGGGTTCATCAAGAGAACATGCTGCATTAGTACCTAACTACTTAAAAATCAAAGCTATCTTCGCAATTTCATTTGCGAGAATTCATCGTTCTAACTTAATCAACAATGGTATTCTTCCACTTGTCATTGATGCAAAAGACTATGATTTCTTCAATGATCAGGATGACTATGAATTAAGTGACTTATTAACAGCTGTAGAAGAAGGTAAAGACATTGTAGTGACTAATAAGAATACAAATGAAACTATTACAGCACATCTATCATTATCAGCACGTGAAAAAGTCATGATTCAGTATGGTGGATTATTAAACGCAATTAAAGAACTAGGAGGAGATTTCTAATGAAAGCAGTACTTATTCCAGGTGATGGTATTGGACCAGAGATTTCAGCAAGTGTGGAATCTATTACAAAAGCAATGAACCTAGATATTGAATGGGTTAAATATAGAGCAGGTGCCCAGTATGCGAAAGAAACAGGTGAAGTATGGGAACCTGGTCTTGTAGATGCAATTGAAGAATATAAATGGGCATTAAAAGGTCCTACAGCAACTCCAATTGGAACAGGCTTTAGAAGTGTGAATGTCGCATTAAGACAGAAATTCTCTACTTATGCCAATATACGTCCTTTACGCAACTTCAAGGGTATTGATTCTAAATATGAAAATATTGACTTAGTCATTATTAGAGAAAATACTGAAGATTTATATAAAGGTATTGAATATATGCTCACTGATGATATTGCGAATGGTGTTAAGTTGATCACTAGAGAAGCTTCTACACGTATTTGTCGTTATGCATTTGAATATGCACGCATAAATAACAGAAAAAAAGTGACAGCCATCCATAAAGCCAATATAATGAAGTATACAGATGGTCTTTTCCTTGATTGTTATAGAGAAGTGGCAAAAGACTATCCAGAAATAGAAACACAGGAAGTTATTATTGATAATATGTGTATGCAGCTTGTACAGCGTCCAGAAACATTTGATGTCCTTGTTGCACCAAACTTATATGGGGATATTGTTTCTGACTTATGTGCAGGTCTTGTAGGTGGTCTTGGTATTGCACCATCAGGTAATATTGGTGATGATTACCGTATTTATGAAGCTGTTCATGGCAGTGCACCTGATATTGCAGGTAAAGGTATTGCGAACCCAAGTTCTTTAATACTTGCATTCGCAATGATGCTTGAAGCATTAAATAAGCAGAAAGAAGCACAATCTTTAAGAGAAGCTTTAGCAGCAGTTGTAGAAGAAGGTAAGTTTACAACACCTGATATTGGTGGACAGGCAACTACAAAAGAGTTTACAGACGCAATTATCGATAAATTATAAGAGGAGGAAAATATAAGTAACTAAATATATTGACTATTGTGATTAGATGTGTTCAAATCCCCTCAAAGGAGAGTGTTAAAATGAAAACATCAAATATCACAAATTATAAACCAAAGGATTTTGCTGAACTTTTAGGCGTATCTGTTAAGATATTATAACGTTGAGATAGAAAAGGAACTTTAAAGGCAAATCGAACCTAAACTAATAGGCATTATTATACTTATAATCAGCATTTACTAAATCAAGTTATATTTTTAAGATGGTTTTGTAATGCAAAAGAATTATTTGAATACCCACAAACCACATGTTAGTGAAAATTAAATTTTATTAACGCCTATTAAACGGCGTTCATGAAGCTGAACTTGATGCATAGATTTTTTATTTGTACTATAATTAGATTAGAAATCAGATGGAG